>TARA_R110002020_G_scaffold7935_6_pt1 | contig 10343 bp, 8 predicted proteins | sample TARA_R110002020 | Tara Oceans TARA_R110002020 (sample SAMEA4396489) | marine metagenome | biome: Westerlies Biome; feature: [MES] marine water layer (ENVO:01000295) within the mesopelagic zone...; material: water (ENVO:00002006), including particulate matter (ENVO:01000060) such...
CCAGTCGTTTGCGATCACGCCTGAGATGCGAGCAAAAGTGGGCGAAGAGGGACAAAGGTTGTATAGTGTCAGTCCAGTGGGAGCCTCGATGGGATTACTTGGGGCGGCGAGAATGGCAGAAGATAAAAAAGAAAATGAATGGCAAGGCATTCCATACAAGCTGCCAAGTCAATCTGGTCTATTATCTCCAATGCAACGGTAACATGGCCAAACCATTGAGTAAGGCGACTAGCTTGCCGGCATTGTCATTAGGATTGGCGGTTTCCGTTTTAGCTGCTACCTGGATTGCAGGGGCTAGATTCGAAGGTATGGAACGTGCCGATTCGCAAGCCATTGTTTTAATTGAAGATGTAGCGGACAGGCAAGGTAAATACATAGGCCAACAAGGCAGCTTAACCTTGGAATTAGCAGCATTGAAGGAAAGAGTAGCTGCCATAGAAACAGAATTGGCGCTGCTAAAGGTACGGCTAGAATTGGGCAATTAATCTAAGGAGTGAAATGGGCAGCTACACCGAAACCACACTGTTATTGCGACAAGATCCAGTCTTGTTTGTTGAAGGTATTTTAGGCGCTAAGCCAGATCCTTGGCAAGCAGAAGTTATGAGAGAAGTGGCTGCTGGTGCTAGAGGCGTCAGCATACGATCCGGGCATGGTGTCGGTAAAACTAGCTGCTTGTCTTGGCTTGCACTTTGGTGGATTGGCACCCACTACCATGCAAAAGTTGTTGTTACGGCGCCGACGTCTGCACAGTTACAGGATGCATTGCTGCCAGAAACTAAAGCTTGGCTTAAGCAAGCACCTAAAGATTACAGAAACTTGTTTAACGTCAAAGCTGACAGAATAGAACTGGCTGCTGATCCAGAGCGCAATTTTATTTCTGCTAAGACCAGCAGAGCAGAACAACCCGATGCGCTGCAAGGTGTTCACGCCGATCATGTGCTACTTATTTGTGATGAAGCAAGTGGTGTTCCAGAAGCAGTGTATGAAGCTGCTGGTGGTTCGATGTCAGCGCATCATGCAGCTATGGTGCTGGCAGGAAATCCAGTGCGCAGTTCTGGTTATTTTTATGATACATTTCACAAGATGGCTGACCGTTGGAAAACATTTCATGTGTCATGTGAAAAATCTCTAAGAGTATCTGATGAATACATTGAAGAATGTTTGATACGCTATGGAGAGCATAGCAATGTTTACCGAGTCAGAGTGTTAGGGGAGTTTCCCAGAGGCGACGACGACACCGTGATACCGCAAGTGTTGGTCACTGAAGCAGTAAGTCGTGATGTCAAACCTAGTCAATACGGTCCCACCGTGTGGGGAGTAGACGTAGCACGATTCGGGTCTGATGCCTCGGCTTTATGTAAACGCAAAGGTAATGCAGTTACAGAACCGATCAGACTTTGGCGAAATTTAGACACAATGCAGCTAACAGGGGCTGTCAAAGCAGAATACGATGCTACTGACGAAAAGCCTTTAGAGATTTTTGTAGATGCTATAGGACTAGGGGCTGGCGTAGTAGACAGGCTCAGAGAATTAGGTTTGCCAGCATATGGCATTAATGTAGCTGAAAGTCCAGCTATGGGTACGCAATACATGAATTTAAGATCCGAATTGTGGTACAAAGCAAAACACTGGTTGGAAGGCCGTGATGTTCGGCTGCCAAGAGATGAAACATTAAGATCCGAATTGGCGACTGTTAGATATAATTACACATCGTCTGGAAAAGTGAAAATTGAAAGTAAAGGAGATTTGAAAAAAAGAGGGGTGTCATCGCCTGATTCTGCCGATGCATTTGTGTTGACGTTTGCTTCTGATGCTGGCACGGCGATGGGTGGAAGGAGTGCTGGCAGAAATCGTTCTGTCAAACGCAATTTAGTAGGAGTTGTCTAAGGGGTTATCGCTGGTGTGGCTGGGACCATACGGCGAAACTTAAACGATCACAGGGTTTACTTTTCCTCTCTGCCCTAGAGGACCGGCGCCCTTAGACATTGAAAAAGGTAGTAGCGGATCCTCGTGTCGTAAAAAGTTTTCCACATAAGTGCGCCAGCTCTAGAATTGAAAAGTTTTCCACAAAAAGTAGTAAATGTTTTGACAAAAAACGTGCATTGAAGGTATCTTTCAAAGGGCAGAGATTGGAGTATATTGTTGGCTTACATCGATGAGGCGGAGACTGATTCGGGCATAGGAATGTCTGAAGAGGAAATGCAGACAGCAGTTCGCCAGTATATTGAAGATGCTATTCAATATATTGACGACGATATTAGTCCCATCCGGGCAGAATCTACTCGTTATTACAACGGCGACGCTTTTGGCAATGAAGTTGATGGCCGCAGCCAAGTAATAAGTAGAGATGTGCGAGATTCAGTTCAAGCCGTTCTTCCATCGTTAATGCGAGTGTTTTTTGGCAGCCAAAAAGTTGTAGAGTTTGTTCCTAAAAATGCAAACGATGTGGCTATGGCCGAACAAGCCACCGACTACATAAATCATGTGTTATCTCAAGACAATAATGCAGTAGAAATATTTTATTCAGTATTTAAAGACGCCTTAATGAACAAAGGTGGTTTTGTTAAATGGTGGTGGGATGATAGCGTGGAGGTAACTACCAATAATTTTGAGGGCCTCGATGAAGGTGCCTTGGGATTAATTTTGCAAGAAGAAGGCGTGGAAGCTGTGTCGGTAGAGAGCAAGCCGATGCCAGGACTCGGGCCACAGCAATTAGCACAGATTGAAGCTCAAAATCAACCAATACCCCAAGTTTATGACGTTGAAATCAAGCGCAGCAAAAAGCGAAATAAAGTAAAAATTGAAACGATGCCGCCAGAGGAGTTTTTTGTAGATGCTGCTGCAACATCGTTAGATAACGCTATGGTGGTAGGTCATCGCACTATGGCAACAGTTTCTTCATTGGTAGCGTTGGGGTACGACGAAGAAATGCTGCAGGAACATTTAACTGACCAAGTGGCGTTCACTGATTCCGACGAATATTCAGCACGGTATGCTGGCAGCGATTACCCAAGTCCAATTTCCGCATACGAAAGACGACGAGTTCTTTATGTAGAAGCTTGGTGCTACTTAGACTATGACGGCGATGGCATCGCTGAACTACGGCGAGTATGCACGATAGGCGACAGTTACCAGGTGGTAAACAATGAACCGTGGGACGGCGAAATTCCTTTTGCTATGTTTAGTCCGGACCCAGAGCCACACGTTTTTTTCGGTTCAGACATGGCGGATCTCACAAAAGATATTCAAAAGATTAAATCAGCAGTAATTAGGGGTATGCTAGATTCTTTAAGTTTTGCATTGTATCCAAGGACTGGCATTGTTGAAGGCATGGTGGATATAGACGATGTTTTGAATCCCGAAGTAGGAAGTGTGATACGAATGCGGTCTCCAGGTATGGTGCAGCAGCTTAACGTCCCATTTTTAGGCAAGGAAGCATTTCCTATGCTGCAGTATCTAGACGACATGAAAGAAACTCGCACTGGCCAAACTGCTGCAAGCATGGGTTTAGATCCGGATGTGCTGCAATCGACAACGAAAGCAGCGGTGACAGCCACGATGAGGGGCGCCGAACAACATCTTGAAATGATTGCCAGGTTGTTTGCAGACAATGGATTCAAGCGGATTTTCAAAGGACTGCTGCGGCTAGTGATTACGCACCAGGACAGAGAGCGAATGGTCAGATTGCGTGATCAATGGGTAGCCATAGATCCCAGGGTATGGGATGCCACGATGGATGCCACTGTGAATGTGGGGCTAGGTTCTGGAATGACGGATGAACGACTGGCAGTGTTGAATAACATAGCTATGAGGCAGCAAGAAGCTATGCAGCAGCTTGGTCCGAATAATCCCTTGGTAGGACTCGGACAAATCCGCAACACCTTGGCAAAAATGCTAGAGGTTAGTGGTTACAAAGATAGCAACCAATTTTTCAAGCCACTTCCATTGGATTATGCGCCGCCACCACCACAGCCTCAACCACCATCTCCGCAAGAATTATTAGTCCAAGCACAAATAGCTGACATCCAGGCAAGGACTCAAATAGAAGCGCAGAAGGTGCAGCTAGGTGCTATGAAGCAGCAGCAGCTTGATGAAAGAGAAAGCGCCAGAATAGCTGGTGATTTGGCTATTCGGGAGTTCCAGGCTGAAGAAAAATTTCAAAACGAAGTGGATATAGAAGTCTTGAAAGCTAATCTCAAGGAAGGTATGGAATGAGCCTAGAGATAAAAGCTAACAGAGCAAGTGAAATACTCAATGATCCAGTTTTTGTGGAAGCAATCGAAAAAGTAAAAGATGGATATATGTTAGAATGGGCGCTTACCAGTCCAGAGCAAGTTGAGGACCGGGAAGCATTATTCGCTGCTTGCAAAGGCCTTGACGAAGCATTAAGAGGTCTGCGAGCTATAGTAGCGTCGTGGCAATTAGAAAAGTCACGAAGTAAACCTAAACGAGAGGTTAAATAAATGAGTGAAGGCACTACGACAGTAGGCCGAAGCCAAGGTGAAATCGTAAGCGGTCTCACCGAAATGCTGACGGCACCAGAGGAGCAACCGACAAAGGATTCTTCATTGCAAGAGCAACCCGAACTCGATTCCGAAGAACTAGAGCAGCAACAGATAGACGCAGAGTCAGCCGAAGATTCTGTGGTAGAGGAAGAGTACGTTGAAGAACCAGCACTGGAACAATCAGAAGATGACCAGCCAATTTACACTGTCAAAGTTGATGGTGAGGAAATGAATGTGTCACTAAACGAACTCCAGCAAGGATACCAACGTGGAGCGACCTTTACACAACGGCAACAAGCGTTAGCTGAAGAAAGGCAGAAACTAGAAGCTGACCGTCAACAGTTGCCGCAGCAGCAGAACCATCTGCAACAAACACAGCAGGAATATCAAAACGTGCTAAGTCAATTGTACCAACAAATGGAGGCTGCTCATAAAGCGCCTGACATAGACATGGCAAAATTAGAGCAGGAAAATCCTGTTCAATGGATGAAGCTCAAAATACTGGAGAGGGATCGTGTCGCAGAAATGCAATCGATTCAGCAAGAGCAACAACGCATGCAAGCTATGATGCATGAAGCACAGCAACAAAAGCAAGCAGAGCAGTTGTCTCGGGAAAGAGCTATCGTTTTGGAAAAAATTCCTGAGTGGAAAGACACCACTGTGCAAAATGAAGAGCAGCGCAAGCTGTTTGAATACGGTAAAACGCTGGAGTTCACAGATACAGAATTAGGTGGGCTTTACGATCACAGAAGTTTGATCGTTCTAAGAAAAGCGATGCTGTATGACGAATTGACTGGTGGTAAAAAAATGAAACAAGCTAAATCAAAAATAGGCACCGTGAAGGGTGGCAACAAAGAGTTGGCATCAAGATCGTTGTCCCGACAGCAAAAGGCTGCTCGCAATAAATTGCGGCAGACAGGTAAGGTCCAAGATGCGGCTGCATTGATGGGCCAATTGCTGGCGGATTAACTAGTAAGGAGGAAATTTTGGCTATAGTAGCAGACACTTTTACAACCTACTTAGCTAAAGGTGTGCGTGAAGATTTAAGCGATTTAATCGCTGATATAAGTCCGACGCAAACACCTTTTCAGTCTAATATCGGGACTCGTTCCGTTAGCAACACGCTATTCGAATGGCAGACTGACTCATTGGCGGCAGCTTCAGCAACCGCTTCATTAGAAGGTGATGAAACTACATTCGATGCTGTTACAGCGACTGTAAGACTTGGCAACGTATGCCAAATCAACGAGCGCTCATTCATAATCTCTGGGACGGAACAAGTCGTAGAGAAGGCTGGACGTAGTAGCGAAGTAGGCTATCAAGCAGCAAAGGCTGCAAAAGAGCTAAAGCGCAATGTCGAAAAGGCAGCTTTAGGTAACACTGGAGCTAACACAGGAGGCGCAACAACAGTCAGAACCACGGCTGGCTTCCCGGCATGGCTCAAAACCAACACTGCGAAGAATGCAGCAACCGTACCAACATGGTCCGGCAGCTATCCTTCAGCAGGAACTGCAGCAGATATGTGGACCTTTGGCACTGCCACAGTGTTTTTGGAAAGTATGCTGCAAGAAGTAATGCAGGAATGTTATGAGAGTGGCGGTGAACCAACAATGTTAATGGTGTCACCTTTTAACAAGCGGAAAGTCTCAGGATTTGCTGGTATCGCTGAGTCTCGCTATTCAGTAGATGGCGCTCAACCAAGTGTGATTATAGGGGCAGCAGACATCTACGTCAGTGATTTCGGAAATTTAAGCGTAGTTCCGAACCGCTTCTTCACGACGTACAATAGCAGCACCTGTGACTGGGCGTTTTGCATTGATACTGACGAAGTGGCAATAGGTACCTTGCGTCCTTACACAATCGATTCTCTAGCGAAAACAGGAGATGCCGATAAACGTATGGCGCTAACAGAGTGGGGACTCCAGGTAAATAATGAGTCTGCCCACGGCGTGGTTGCTGGTATTACAGCATCCTAACTCTAAAACCTAGAGGAGTGGGGGCCAGCAATGCGCCCTCACTCCAATAGGGGACAACTATGGCTCATCAAAAAAAACGACAACTAGACTATAACCCGGTGACTGGCGAAACCGAGTGGTATCATTACGATTCCATCGAGGACAAGTTTACCCTAGAAAAAATGCAAGACATTGAACCTATTTTGATAGCTAACAAAGAGCAGTACAATTCCTTTGATGAAAGAGCAAGATTTGGGAATCCACTAAAACCTTCCCAGGAAACGTGGACACACTATGCTAGAGTGCCAAATGTTATTCTAGAACAAATGCCAAGAGAAATGCGACAAGGCATAATGTCAGGGAAAAGCTTGCAGGGTAAAAAATGGAAACAATGGATCAATGATTTGGACAATCGAATGTTTCGAACCCGACCTGGAAAAATTTAATGGCGATCACAACCAATGCTCAGCTAAAAACAGCAGTAGCTAATTGGCTCGACAGAAGCGATTTAACAACTCGCATACCAGAGTTTATTACGTTGGCTGAAGCAAAGTTTAACAGAGTGATCCGCCAACCAGACATGATCACCAGGAAAGATGATTTTTCGATTGCTGGTAGGTACACGACATTAGAAACAGATACGCTAGAAGTATTGAGAATAGTGTTGGATGTCGATCCGCCAGTTACCCTAGAATATTTGACCAACGAAGAAATAGCAGAATTACGACGAGAACTGTCTAGCACAGGTAAGCCGTCATACTTCACAATTATAGGAGGGTCTAGCAATCAGTTAGAAGTATTACGCAGCCCAGATAAAACGTACACTGCATCCATCGTGTATTACACTAGAATCCCAGCATTAGACGCTGATGGAGATAGCAACTGGCTATTAGCGTCGCATCCAGATATTTATTTGTTTGGGGCATTAATGGAAGCCGAGCCGTATTTAAAAAATGACGAAAGAGTCATCTTTGCTACTCGCTTGGAAACAGCTTTAGCTGAATTGAACTTGCAAGGCGAAAGAGAACGTCATACAGGTGGTTCTCTGCGCATGCGCTCAAGGGTTTTAGGATAAAATACTATGGCAACTGCAAATCTAGGAATTACGTTACCTACCGTTGGCGGTTCCACTGATACATGGGGAACCGAACTTAACACAGGACTGACAGCAATCGATGCGCTGTTTTCTTTGACAGGCACTGATGTGTCTATGAGCGACATCACATTTGCAACGATTACTTCGAATGGACTGGCAACTCTAAGTAGCGTAAAAATAGGTGGTGACGGCGCCACCGTCACAGGGATCAAAGACGAAGACAATATGTCGTCTAATTCTGCAGTGAAATTAGCTACGCAGCAGAGTATTAAGGCGTATGTGGATGCTCAAGTAGGCTCGTTTGATACACTCGCCGAAGTGCTTGCTGCAGGAAACACCACTGGCTCAACTGACATAGTCGTTACTGCTGGTCAAAAAATCACCACTGACACAATATCCGAAACTACATCTGCAGCAGGGGTCACCATAGACTCGGTGCTGCTGAAAGACAATGTGGTAACAGCGACCAGTTTAGCCGGTACTTTGACGACTGCTGCACAAGCAAACGTGACGTCGTTAGGAACTTTAACAGCTTTGCAAGTAGACAACCTAAACCTTAATGGCAACACAATTAGCAGCACAGCAGGAACCGATCTACTAATTACTCCACTGGCTGGACAGCAGCTCGTGCTAGATGGCACCATCGTGGTTGACGCTGGTGTGATCACTGGTGCTACCAGCATCACTAGCACTGCATTTGTCGGTGATTTGACTGGAGATGTCACTGGAGATGTCACTGGAGATGTCACTGGCAATGTGTCTGGCACTGCTGCAACTGTTACTGGAGCCACTCAGGCTTCTATAACGACCACGGCCAATTTGGTGACTGTGGGAACTATCGGGACTGGACAATGGCAAGGGACTGCCGTGGCTGATGCCTACGTTGCCAATGATCTCACTATTTCTGGTGGAACTGTCAACAACTCAGTGATCGGCGGCTCAACTGCTGCTGCAATCACAGGAACAACATTGAAGGCTGATACCAGCCTAGAATTAGCTACAGGTGCTACTGTTACTGGAATTGACAATGGATCTTTGGGATCTAGCGCCACGCTATTGGCGACACAGGGTGCGATTAAAACGTATGTCGATGCTCAAGTAGCAACAGCAGACTCGTTGGCCGAGGTATTAGGCAATGGCAACAGCACTGGAGGGACAAACCTTGTAGTTACTGCTGGCGACTCGTTGACGACTAATACTATTTCTGAAACGACGGCTGGATCAGGCGTAACGATTGACTCAGTGCTGCTGAAGGACAATAGCGTAACAGCAACGACTTTCACTGGATCATTATCCGGAAATGCGACTGGCAGTGCAGCGACAGTGACTGGAGCTACTCAAGCTGCTATAACCACTGCTGCTAACCTCGTATCTATCGGGACTATAACGACAGGTGTCTGGAATGGTACGGCTGTGACAGGAGATTATCTGGACGTTACAACGTCGCCCCTAGCCAACACTAAAATCTGGATAGGCGATTCATCTGGCGACGCCCAAGAATTTGCATTATCCGGCGATGTTACCATGTCTGCTGGCGGCGCAGTGACAGTTGCAGATAACGCAATAACACTCGCCAAGCTGGAAGATGGTACGTCAGGCGACATCCTATACTATGCAGCATCAGGGGTGCCGACACGGTTAGCAAAAGGTACTGATGCGCAAATTTTAACACTATCAAGTGGATTACCATCGTGGTCTGACCCTTCAGCTACCACGGTAGCGCCAGCAGGGACGCTAACTGGAACAACGCTGGCATCCAATGTTGTGACTTCCAGCCTCACTACAGTAGGTACTCTGACTAGTTTAAATGTTTCTGGTGCTATAGATGTAGACGGTACAGCCAACTTAGATGTAGTAGACATCGACGGTGCAGTGGATATGGCTTCTACACTAACCCTAGCTGGTAACGCAGATTTCAATGGTGACTTAGACGTTGATGGAACTACAAACTTAGACGCAGTAGACATTGACGGTAATGTAAATCTCGCTGGCTATCTTGATGTGTATAATACCATCTATGGAACAAGGGCAGACAACTCTGCTGGCCTACAGTTGAAATGCACCGATTCTGACGCTAATGCTGGACCGCTGATACTACTAGATAGGGATACTGACTCTCCAGCAGATGGTGATACGCTAGGTAGAATCTACGCTCAAGGACGCAACGACGCAGACGAACTGATTACCTATACACAGTTTACCAGCAAATGCAACGACGTAACAGACGGCACAGAAGACGGCGAGTTGCTTGTTAATGTTATGACTAATGGAACAGCGACCTCAGTGATGAGCATCACTGGTGCAGAAATCCAAATGGACGCCACGGCAGTAGACCTAAATGGTACACTGGATGTTAGTGGGACATCTACCTTAACAGGTAATGTGTCTGCTGGTGCTGACATTATTATCGGTGCTACAGACAAACTACGGCTAGATGGATCTGCATCAGGAAATACCTACATCTACGAAAATTCAGCCGATTCGGTTCAAGTAGTAGCTGGTGGCACGGCATCTTTGTTTGTAAGTGATGCTGGCATTGGAGTTCCAGCCACTAGTAAAATTTGGCTAGACAATGGGGGCAATACTTATATCCGTGAAAGTTCTGGAGATACAATATGCTTTACCACTGAAGGGTCAGACAACTTCAAATTTGCATCAGATGGAGGAAATCCATCTATCCAGATACTCGCTAACGCAGGGGGTGCCACAGGAACGGTTGAATACTCCGAAGGCGGAACGCAGTTCTGGCAACATGGAGTCAGGGGTGCTGATGAGAAGTGGTATCTG
>TARA_R110002020_G_scaffold179279_1_pt1 | contig 10336 bp, 5 predicted proteins | sample TARA_R110002020 | Tara Oceans TARA_R110002020 (sample SAMEA4396489) | marine metagenome | biome: Westerlies Biome; feature: [MES] marine water layer (ENVO:01000295) within the mesopelagic zone...; material: water (ENVO:00002006), including particulate matter (ENVO:01000060) such...
CGATATTAGCTCTAGCTACATTTGCCGCATCAAGTGGTTGTTGTGGATTGTTTGTTGCGATACCAACATTACCTGCTATAGAATTAACACTATCAACATTGGTAACAATAAGTGTTCGCTCAGCCGCTCCTCCAACTGCAAACGATTGATTACGATTAGGCGTTTCAGTAGTATCAATTGCCATCCCACCTTGTTTATTCTGTGGGTCAGTTCCGTCATTTAATACGCCTACATTAGCATCTTTATTAGAAGCCATTTTATATGGCCCAATAGTCCAAGCTCTACCAGTTTCTAAATCAGAACTTGGTATTATTTTAAAATGATAATCAGTATTATACTTTAATCCATTATCCGTATTTAAACTAAATGTTGATAGATTGTTTGATACATTAATTACAGCTTTCCTAGATATATTGTTTAAAACTAAAGAGTCTATATCTCCTTCTGTTCCATAAATTTCTAAGTTTTTGTATTTAGTAAAAATATTTTCAAAACTAACTTGGAAAGCGATAGATCCTGATCTCGGTATACCAGGAAATAATGTTGGTTGGTGGTTTGTATAAGGCAGTGCATTTAAAAAACCGCTATTTGGAGATATGAAATTTACAGGGTTTTGATCTAAAAAAGAACCTGTTGCATCTTGAACTCTAATGGAATTTATTTCTGCTCTGTTACCGTACAAGAATATATTACCTGTAGATATTTCACCGTTAAAACTTACGGTCCTAGTTCTTACGCCAAAATTTGTAGTAAATTCTCCAAAAACATTTTCATTATCATCTGGGTTAAAAACTAAATTAGCTTCCCTATATGCAGATTTAAATTTAGATTGTTTTACCGTCCCATCTGAATTTAAAATATCAATATGAGTTCCAGATATAAACGGATTATCTATTATTTCATGATTTTCGTCTATTTCCCTACCTATTCTATCTATAATACTAAGACCTAAATTTAAATTTTTATCTCTATAAATACCACTTCCGCTTTGCGTTCCAGAATCATATGTCTGAGCAAAATTATATATTATCTTATCAGTTGTAAAAGATCCAGTATATGAGCCTTGTGCAAATGTTGATGCGTTTGCTCCAGATCCTATTATACCAGTTACTATTCCTCCCGCTACACCAGCAGAACCAGTCAATGGAGCATAAAGCCCATGATAATACAATGTAGAAGGGTTTAAGCTTTGGCTAGCTAATGTTCCACCATGAAAATATCCATCGCCAGTTCCTCTAATGTCTCCTCCAGCACTTCCAGTTATGATATTTGCAGTTGCAAAAGTAAGCGTAGACAAATCGGAAGTTTGTATTTTTGCTGTTATATCAGAAAGATCGGTACTAGCTCCTACAACAAAATTTTCATGCAAACCTGAAGTGTTATAAAGCTTACCTACACCTGTAGAATCTACAAATTCTGTGTAAGCCCCAGAGTAATAAGGAATAAAACCAGTTGAGCTTGTATCTATTATTGTTGTTCTGGCCATTTTAATTTATTGTAAAATCATCTAAAAAAGATTTATTATATACTACAGACTCTGAAGGTATTAAAAATTGATTTTTAATAGAAAAAGAAGAATCATAATAAGCATTTAGAACAGATGAGTTATCAGCGCCGCCCGCTAAAGCTTTTACTCTTAAAGAGTAAGTTCCAAATTGCTCATCAATTCCGCTAAAAACAACAAAAGTATTTTCTGTTGATTGTGGATCTGTTGAATTAATTCCATCTACTGAAATTTCTGCAAGATAACCAGTCGCATTTGATCCATTTGGATCTGTCCAACTACCGCTTATTAAAAATTCATTAAGCTCTGGAACATCTCCTGTTGAAAAAGTTAAACTTCTTACAGGTGATAAATTATGATAGGTTAATTGATTTACTCTTGATGAAGCGTTTTGATAACTAAATGTGTTTGATAGTTTTACAATACTTTTATCATTTTCTATTAAATCATATTTACCAGAATCATATAGTGTCGCCACAGTAGCAAATTCATTAGGATTTACTTCTGCTATTTCTAAAACTTTAAAAGTAATTGGAGATGCGCCGCTCTTTTCAAAACTACAAGTGCTTCCTAGTTTAATATTTTGAAGTAGTCCAGTTTTAGAAGCTTCAACTCCTGAAACTAAAGTTCCGTATGCTTGGTTTATCGGGTCAGCTGTTAATGATATAACATCTATTTGAGTAGGAGAAGTTACACTAATTTCAGATTCTAATACTCCGTTAGTGAAACCAAGTTCCGAGTTAGACAGGTTGCCAGAAAAAACATGCTTTCCAGTAAAAATATTAGACCCCCGATTATCGCTGGCTGAAGTGTCATAATTATTTAAATCTCCAGTTGAAAAATTTTGTAAATAAGAATTATTGTTTATGTCAGTACTTAAACTTATAAATTTAGCAAAAGTATTATTTCTTTCAAAACTGTTTCCAGTAGCGTAAACCCAACCAGTTAGAGATGTGTCAAAATATAAAATATTAGAACCAGTTCCAGTATAAGTGGCATATTCTTCAAACCCTCCTTCTGTTCCTGTATAACCTTGGCGATATCCAGAAAAATCATAATTGCCTTTAAAGTTATTTGTCCATGTGGCGGTCGAGCTTGTGCTTGATACATCGCCGCTAATATTAAATCCTCCTAATTTTCTTTGTCTATTTACTTGTGAAACGTTATTAAGATCGCTAATCGAATCAATACCAGTTGGGTTATAAATTGTTAACTTTCCACTCATTTGAGTGTCATCAAAAGTATTGCTAATTCTTATTTCTTGCTTGTCTGCGTCTACAGCTAAAACTCTACCGAAATTTATTAAGTTTGATTTTAGCTCATCTTCAACTTGTATTATATCTCCAGGTCTGTAAAGAAGGCTTGATAAGCCAGCTTGAAATGTAATAGTTTGATTTTCATTTACAGTATGAAACAAAAGATGAGATGCGGCTCTCCTAGCCATACCTCTTGAAGTCATGCCGACTCCTTGAATTCTTGTTTTAAAAACGCCTCTCCTCCTTATGTCCTCTTCATCTTCAACAGTTTCTATTTTTGGTAAAAAGTCATCAAATCTATCATTATAAGTAATTTCTACAGTATTATAAATTTCATCTCTTCTATTATTAGAGTAATTAAACATGCCTCCTTTTATAGATTCATTAGTAATCACAGAGATTGGCACTCTAGGTCTATCGTCTACAAAATTTATTTGTTTATCACCAAAAAATATACTTCCTCTGAAAAGTGCGGCTATTGTATAAATTGCATCATATATTTTTTCATTATTACTAAACATAATGTTGCAAGCGAATCTAGGCTCAAGTCCACCCTGACCATCAGAGACTCCAACAAAAAGCCCTTCTTCATTAACTGCGTCACAAAATCTACCAATTTTGTATAATTCCCAAATATTTATAGTGCTTTCATCTACATGTTGGCCTAATCCATATCTCTTATTGGTTAATAAATCGTAAAGTATCCAAGCTGGATTATCTGTCCACTGTAATTCTTTGTTAAAAGTTCCATCCCAATCACCGACGTAAATTCTTTTATTATTTTCAGAAGTATTATTAAACTCGTCCTCAGAGGAGTAATATCTTTTGTCTTTGCCGTTTACTTCTGTTGGGTTATAATTACTTGGTATTTTTATTAATTTTAATTTACAATCAAAATTTCTTTCTGGCACTCCATCTATAGATCTTGAGTCCAATTTAGTCCCTACAATAGCTGAAAAAGGGTAACTTAAATTTACAGCAATTATTTCTGTCACTTTCGATAAAGAAACATTTCTAGACAATAAAACAGAATTAGTTTCACACGATATTTTTTCTATTTCTACATATCTATGTGGAACTTCTTCATTGCCCTCTCCTACTCCAGCGGCCCCAATTCTAATAGCTGGCGGCAATTTTATAGGCGTATTAATTTTGTTAGTTTCTACCGCGCTATCTTGAAAAGAATTTAATTTAACCCAAGGAAAATCTGTTGGAGAGTTTTCTGGGTTACCTAAATCAACTAAAACACTTGCATTAACTAGTGCTACAAAATGATAATCTCTAATTTCTCCATTAGGTGTTTTTTTGTTTGTTTTAGGGTCGATCAAACCTGTGCTTACTCTAATCTCAAGTAAAGCAGGATAATGAACACCCGCGCTCATTTTTCGATCTGCTTCATCCTCTTCTTCTTTTAAAGCGTCTGGCTTAACTTCTGTATGTAAAGTATCTCTTAAATTTTTTATATCTAAGCTAACAAATATTTCTTCTACATTAGGGTTATATACAGTATGAGTTATCGGCGAAGAAGGCTCGTCAAAACTAGGATTTAATGCGTCTGCCCAGTTAGAATAATTTAAAAAATTAGTTTTATCATCTGCGAGAGCAGTACCCGTTCTTACGTCTATACTTCCTTCTCTTTGGCCTTCTGGTGTATTAATATCAAAAGTAGATTCTGACAGTAGTTTATTATTAGTTACAATTCTTTGGACGTTAAGATTTTTATCAGTTATAAAAGGTCCATAAAGAAAACTATCGTAAGGTTTATCAATATAAATTTTATTGAAAAATTTAAAAGGGCTTTGATTTTCCGTTCCTAATTTTAATTCTGCTAAAACATTAGAATAATTAAATTTTTGAGCAGAATCTAAAGAGAAAGAGCTATTCGCAGTTGGTTTATATTTTAAGCTAGAAATGTCTTTTATATCATCAACTATTTTAGTGCTAATACCTTTCCTAAAACTTTTGAAAGAGTATTTTCTTTGCTTTCCTCGATCTTTTTGAATCGAGGATTCTGAAGATGAGGCTTTTATAGCGAATAAATAAAACCCGTTAACTTCCTGAGTTAAAACTCCATCTAAACCTATTTTCGGGACAAGAAAATCATATACTTCTATATCTGAATTTAGATTAGCTAAAGCTGTTATATTTTGGTTAAAAGAAGTATCGAAAGTAAAAGAATAATCAATAAGCGATTGATATTCAAATTCTTCTACTTTTTCTTTTATTCCTTCTGGATCAAGTATACTGAAATTTAAACCAGCTTGTTTTTTTATAGGTCTGTAAACTACAAATAAATCTTTATCTAAACTTTCTAAGAATTTTTTAAAACAATTTTTCCAATCTTTTACGTCAATAGAAGTAGTAATACTTTCTGTAAGACGGTCGCCTAAATTATTAAAAGCTTTATCTACTAAATCTTTTTGATATTTACCTCCCGCGTCAATTTGATTACTAGCCGCGATTCTTAACTGAGATAGTTCTATAAATTCTTTACTTAGTATCTGAGCTAGTTTTGATGATGAACTTTTCTTTTCATCGCTTGCACTTTTAGTTCCAAAAAAATGAGAAGTTAGTTTTTCGTTCTCATGCCATTTATTTGGTTGATTATCTCTAAAATTTAAAGCTTTACCAGGATTATTTCCAAAAGCAACCAATGATTTGTAATTCGTTGGAATGGCACTATCAGTTACATCATAAATAAAAATATCTTTAATTTTAAAGTTTGCTGTGGCAGTTTCAATAAGAAACAAGAGCTTTTCAGCGTCGCCACCGCTTGAAACAGCTTTTGCTGTGAAGCTAAATGTGCCATTACCACTAACGATATCGCTAGTGAAAGGATGACGTACTTTAATTGCACCAGACGAGTAATCAAAAATAGTAAATTCAACTCTGTAGACTCTACCCTCAACTATATTAGTATTACTAGTTTCTTGAATAAATGCACTTGTGTTTGTATTTGTAAGAGTATAAACGCCATTGTTAAAAGTTATAGTGCCTGAATCATTACCTGCGCCATCTACCGTGTTAATAGATTTTGATATATTTTCTAAATCAGAATAAATTAAGTAAGATTTACTGGCGGCTTTTCGCTTTCCGTTAAAACGGTTTTCTTGCGAAGGGTCTATTTCTACAATACTATTTACGCCAGACTGATTAACCAGAGTGACTTCTACATTTTCATTGTAATTTTCATCTTGATCGCCCATATAAAGGCCAAATCTTGGAAAATCATTTTTAACACTTACAGTTGATGCTACTAGTTTATTGTCGTTGTCTTCTAATAAAGCAATTGATCCATATATAAACCCATTAGGCGTATCCGAAGTGCTGGAAGCGTCGTGGACATCTCCATCTGTTGCACTATTCATTGCAGCCCAATTAGGAGCTACAACACCCGCTTTGCCAGTGAAGTTTACTAATTGCCCTTCTGGATTAAATATTAAATCGTTAGAGTTGGAGGAGCTAAAATGACCGAACATTTCAGTTACTGGAATACCTCCAGTTATATCTGCTACGATGGTTGAATTATCTTCTACGTTTGCGCTTTGATTATTTAAAGGAGTGCTAACTGCAACTGGAGACTCATTTAAATAAACTCCTTGAAGCATGTCTTTACCGTTTACAACTTCACCATTTTTATTCACTAAACCTTGTATTGGCCCATCGCTTATCAAATCTAAAGTTTCTAAAAAACTATATGATGCACCATATTGCATCTCTCCAAGCTTGGGGGGTCTAAAAACTGGTCCACCACCCCCATCTCCAGCGCCAGCCGTACCTGCGGCACCTTGAGAACCTCTGCTGTTAGGTATATTTTTTGAGAAGTTAGCCCCAGCAAATCTTGTCTTTTTATCTATGTGTTTCATTATCAGACGAAAGAATTTGCAATTATTGGATCGCTAGCTGCGCTTTTTGATATAAAAGAATTAGATTGTAAAGCTTCCTGATCAGGAACTATTAAAGGAAATGACTTTATAGAGGATTGAATAACAGCAGATCCGACTTTTAATCTACCATAACCAATAGGTAAAAAAGAGCCTTGTTGAGCTAAATTAATTTTTGATGAGAATATATACGACTGAGTATAAGCGTTTGCCTGAGCAGAAATTTTTTGTTGTGCAGGTAAACCTAAATCTGGTTTTGGTGCAAGCATAGCTCCTATAGCGGCTAAACCTACAGATGTCGCGATATGACTAAATATACCTGCTCCTTTTGCTGCTGCTGCACCTCCTGCCGCGGCACTTCCTGCGCCTCCCGCTCCCGCTCCCGCTCCAAAAGCATTAGTTAAACCTTTAGTTAAACCTGAAGTTATTGCTTGAAATCCTTGCCCAATTGCTGAGCCTACCGTCGTTATAGCCTGAGCCGCAAAAGTTACTGCGGTTCCTAAAGCGGTTCCGAAAGCTCCAATAATTGCGGCAAAAGGTCCAGCTCCTGCAATAGCTGGCACTAAATCAATTCTTTTAGGTTCTTCCTTTAAATCTTTGAAAGATTTAATTCTTTTTTTATTTATTATTACGTCATAAAAACAACATTTATTTTGCAATTGAATAAGTCTTGCTTTAAATCCTTGCCTATTACAATCAATCGCTTCTATCAAATCAGAAGCATTTTTTAAATTCAAACAAAAAAATTCTTGATATTCTTTTTTTAAAATTCCATGTAAATATATCTTAGTCATAGTAAAACCTTTATCCTTCCTAATGTATTTACATCTGAATCTGAATTTTGTGGCTCATAAATATGAATTTTTTGTGTGTTTAAACTGAAAATTAAAAATGGCAGACAAGAATTTTCAGACATTTCTATATCAAAATCAGATGGTTCTTCATCTCCAACAATATGACTGTGATATAAAGCTAATATTGAATAGTCTTCTTTGAACAATAAATACTCTAAAGGGTCAACTAAGAAAAAAGCTTGTGGATTATCAGAAGCGTTTTCAGTTTCTTGAACAATAAATGTATTATCTTCGGTGCAATAACCTAAAAACCCGCATATCTCATATCGTAAATTCCTATTACATAAGATTTTTACATACTCTAAAGCGGCTTTTGGGGTGTTGAATTTTTTCATTAAGTATATCCAAAGCCATCAGTTCCTGGGAATCCTGCAAATCTAGGGTAGTAATAACTAGGGTTAGAAATAAGTTCTTCATTATTGAGACTTACATTAAAAGACCCAGTTTCAAAAACCCCTGAGCCAGTTAAGAATATATTGTTTTCATGTAAATCTTTTAGACCAGTTGCACTACTGGAGGGTAAAGTGCCTGTGGTCATATCCCACCAAGCGATTAAATTTCCATCTCCGCTTATTTTTTCAAACTCTCCAGTTAACTCGTAATAATGCCTTGGAATAAAATCAATAGTGTCTTTATTGGGGGTATAAATATTGTGTATTAAATATTTTTGTTCTAACGTAGTTAATTTTCTTTTCCATAAAGCGCATGGTCCTAATGATCCATTTAAAGATGCATGGCCTGAATTACCGCCAAGATTAATTCCACCTATTGTAAAAGTTTCAGGTAAAAATGAGCCTCTTTCCGCAACTGGCGTTGATTGAGCGCTAAAAAAAGTATTAGGTTTGGTTATTGTAAATACTGTCAATTCAGTACCATCAGCAGCATTTGGAGGATGTATCTGGTTGCTTATAAAATAACAATCCCAATCACTATCAACTGAACCCACTATTTGTTTTTTATTAAAAGTATGATCTCCAATGTTATACGGATTATATCCATGATAAGTAAATTGAACGTCATTTATTTTGCTAGGCTCCTGTGAATTTAATCTACTTAAATTAAAATAATCAAATTGATTATCTCTAGTAGTTGTGCTTAGAATAGCTGATTTTGAACTAGAAACAGAATTACCACTTACCCAAATCATAGCAGTAAAATCTCCAGTCAAATAACCAGTTATATCTCCAGTGCTTGTGAATAAACCAGCAGAGCTTACTGTATCACCTTGATCGATAAATTTATTACCAAGGAACGACATAGTGTTAAATCCTGTACTCCCAAGTTGAAGGTCTTCCCTAACATAAGTAAATTGATTATCTAAATTAAATCTTTTTCTACAAGCTGATAAGCTTTTACCGCATACATCTTTTTGCCAAAATGATGGACCTTCATTTGGATGAATGCCTGAATTGCTATTAATAACAGATACAAAAACAGTTTTAGCGTTAGTTAAATTTTCAATTGCAGATATTTTATCGTCAGAAATAGGCATATGAGGTATTAAATCTCCTTTAATATAAACTATATCTCCTTTAATATATTCTGTATCAGGGTTCCATTCAGCGTTTATATCATTATAAAAACTAGTTTGACTATTATCTAGACCTCGATATGTCGGTGTCACCGCATTACCTTCCGCATCTTTAAAAGCTTTACTGCCTTGAGTTTCTATAGGCATTCCTTCGTATCTACAGCCTTGGCCTCTATATTGCCAAAAACAATAATTAGCGACTATTGCTCTATCATTTACATTAAAAGATTCTACATCTAAAGGAGAACTTAACTCAAATTCTACAAATAATTTTGATTCTTGAACTTTTCTACCTACTACATAATCTTCAGTAGATATAGTTGCGGTTGCATTCGCAGAATTCCAAGGGTTTCCTCCATCAAAATTGACATCATCTATATTTTTAAGGAAAACTTTTTGTCTTACTACTTTAGCGTTAATAAAGTCATTATAATTTTGCAATAGTGAGGTTATTAAAAAATCTTGATTAGCGACTTTAATCTTTGGTCTAGGCAATCTCTTGTCTCCCAACATTTCAAAGCCTTCAGACTCCATAGCTATTGCTGTATATTTATTGCCTTGCCAAGTAACGCTATCGCCAAATAAACTACCATTATGGAAAAATGCAGTTTGTGTTTTTTCTGTTTTGGGGTCTGTTAAAGTTATTTGAAAAAATTCTAAGATTGCAGTTGGCTGCAAATCTAATAGATTTTTTGCTACTATATTTTTTCCTTCTTCTGCCATAACAGTAATTACACTTTCACTATATTATAATATAAAAAACAGTGTAAAATTATATAATAATTAAAGGATATATAAATTATGAATGTTATTTTTAAAGCAGTAGGAGTAAATGCAACACTTAAAGACTTGTTAGACACAGAATTTACTGTTGTTTCAAAAAGTAAATCACCGACAGGTTCAATAATTTTTAATCTTAAAAATGAAAATAAAACATTTGTTTTTGAACAAAAAGAAGTTGACTTTCATTCAGATTCAGTTCATTTAAATGGGTTTCTATCAGATGGGGATATAAATGTAGGGGTTGCTCAGTTAAAATTTATACCTCAAATGTATCACTGTCCTTAAAATGTTTAGTTTAATAAGGTCAGTAATAAAGTCTATAGAGCTATATTTAAAACTAAAAAATAAAAAATTTTACTATGATTTGCATAAAGAATTCAAAGAAAGAGAACGTGAACTTGTTAAAGAAATTGAAGAACTTAGGATTAGGGGTGATAGCCATAGCTCTGATAGGGCTGACCTCTTGCGAAACCACCTCGATTCCGAACGTAGGGAGTTTGAACATTTATCAACCTTCTACTCTG
>TARA_R110002020_G_scaffold4496_2_pt1 | contig 10328 bp, 4 predicted proteins | sample TARA_R110002020 | Tara Oceans TARA_R110002020 (sample SAMEA4396489) | marine metagenome | biome: Westerlies Biome; feature: [MES] marine water layer (ENVO:01000295) within the mesopelagic zone...; material: water (ENVO:00002006), including particulate matter (ENVO:01000060) such...
ATGGCTCAGGCAAATGTAGGCAGTGCAAAAGATGCGTTATATAAGCCTTTTTCTTTCAAACCATCTGGAGCTATAGCTGATATGAGTGCTGGTGACAAGCTGTCGATGGTTATGGAAAATCCGGGAACAGTTGCAAAGCAGTTTTTAAAACCATCGGTATTTCTTCCTCCAGCTTTAGGCTTGGCTAGTACAGAGCAAGCTGCTATGCAAGACGCTAAAGAAGCAGCTTTTAGAGATGCAGAAGAGGAAAGAGAAGCTGAGTACAATGAAGCTAAAGCAAGAATGCAAGGAATGTATGGATATGCAGATCCTAGCTATAAAGACAGATATTTAGCCGCTTCAGGTGGAAAAGTTGCTTTAAATAAGGGGGGAATAGCCGATTTAGTCGGCCCAAAAAAGCATTATTTTTACGGAGGCTTGGGTAGCTTAGATATAGACTTTTTAGGAAGCCTGACTCCAGAGCAGCTTGCTATTCTTAGAGAGCAAGCAGGAAAAGAGGAAGAAGGCGGTGAAACAGGAGAAGATGGGCCAGCAGAAGCAGAAGGATTTGATGTTGACCCGTTAACAGGAGTGGCTCTTCCTTACTATGAGGAAAGAGAAGAGGGTTATAATCCTTATTTCTACTCTAACGCAATGGGTTACGGGCCGGGCAGTACATACGGTGCAAGCATGATTGGACGCGACAGAATGCCTCCTGATGCTTATATTCAACAAAACCTTAGAGGAAGATATGCGGCTCGACCAGACCGAGGTTACATGGCTGGCTTTGAGCCAGAATTTAGTTATTTCCAAAATGTTCCTTTTTATGCACAAGACGAAGAAGGAAATATGTTTCAAAACCCTGATGTGTTTACTCCTAGCAGGCAGTACGCTCCGCAGCGTTTTAATCCAATATATGGGCAGCCTTTCTTTGGATCTCCAGTTAACACTCCATCATACTTGCAAAACTTGTTGGGTTATTCTAGCGGTATATCTCAAGTAAGACCGATGAACAGGTTCTTGCCTTATGCTGGTTATGAGCCTCCACCTCCGATTGTACAGCCGCGAGTACGTCCTACAGATGATAAAGACACTCCAGATGATCCTGTTGTAACAGAGGATGACACTCCAGATGATCCTGTTGTAGATCCAGCTACTACCCCTAAGGGGGGAGTGGGTCAAGCACAGGGAGCCATCCCCGCCTCACCTAAACCTAAGTCTTACGAGGACATGGTTACTTTTAATCCAGAAACAGGAAGGTTTCAGGCAGAATATTTTGACCAAGATGCAGGGCCGTATTACTTTTCCGAGGCTCCCGAAGAAAAGGTAGAATATGACCCCAGTCAAATGACGTTAGGGCCAAGCCAAACTCAAGACATTGTTTCTGATTCAGTAAGGAATGAAAGGGCCAGACAAAGCGTAGTAAATCAGCTAAGAGCTTTTTCTGAAGAACAAGCAATGAAAAAATACCCAGCAGACTCTCCTTACTGGGATAATTATGCAAGTCAGTTTGGGTATGTTAATCCTCACACGGGCAAAAAAGGAGCAAATAAGGAAGCGGAGCCTAAAGCCAAGGGTCAGTCTCAGCGTACAATTCCAGAACATATAAGAAGAGCAGCAGAAAGACAAGCCCAGCAAACAGGCAGACCAACAAGAGGAGGACTTTCCGTGTCTGGGCCATCTGGAGAGACTACATACTTTCAAGAAGGCGGTGTTGGTGAAATTACTCCAGAAAACATTAAAAGAGGTTATGATGTAGCAATGACTCAACCTCCTGCGCCTCAAGATGGTATTGCTGCTGCGCTTCCTAGCAATCAGGGAGAGGCTGAAATACTTATTGAAATGACAAAGAAAGCGATTCTTGCAGAAGTTCCAGAAGATCAAGTTGATACAATAACACAAATGTATATTGCTGTGTTTGGCGAGGAATCTTACAGAATACTGAGAAATAAGGTGCTACAAGATCCTTTAGACGAGGGCATAGCTGCGGTACAAACCGAAGGGCTTATAACAGGCGAAGGAGATGGCATGAGCGACAGTATAGATGCCCATATTTCTGGAAAGCAAAAAGCGGGATTAAGTAACGGAGAGTTTGTTGTTCCAGTAGATGTATTGGCGCACCTAGGAAATGGAAATAGTTCTGTTGGCACACAAAAAATGTATGCGATGATGGACAGAAGCAGACAGGAAAGACAAGGAAACACAGAACAGGCACCAGCTATTGATGCAGACCAAGTAATCCGTAATACTTTAGGCCCACAATACGCATAAAGGATATCTATATGAGTCAAACTGCAAAAATCCATCACATAGAAGAAGCCAAGGAAAATGATTATACCGTGGCATTAGTGCCGCCAGATCATACCTCTCAAGTGTGGAAAGATGTCAGAGGCATGCTTGAGCCTGCTGTTGATCAGTCAGGAGGAAGGTGGACGATGGAGCATTTGTTAGCGGCTCTAATCACAGGTCAACACCATTTGTGGATTGTGTTTGATGATGAAAAAACTATTCATGGTGCCATGACTACGCAAATGGTTACATACCCAAATTCAATTATGTTGGCATTCCAGTTTGTAGGTGGAAAAGATTTTGAAAGCTGGGGTTTGGATATGTTTGAAATTGTGCGTAAATGGGGCAAAGACAACAAATGTGACGGAATGGAAGGAATTGGTCGATTTGGGTTTTGGAAGTGGTTAAAGAAAGATGAATATGCGTTTAAAAAAGCATATTGTGTGTATGAAAGAAGCTGTGATTAAACTTGAATTTAGTTCAAGCAGATATAGACGATCATTGGAAAGAAATTAAAATAGGTCTGTATCAAATTAAACAGGAAAGTAACGAGCCAGAAACATTTAAAGATTATTACGATGCCTGCAAAAAAGGTCTTGCTATCCTCTGGGTAGATAAAGACGTAAAAGCAAAAAACGGATTTTTAATTACCCAAGTAATGAAAAGAGACTTTTCAAAAGAAAAGTATTTGTTGCTGTGGGTGGCTTGGTATAAAGAGGCATCAGGGGCTTATAGAGTGCAAAAAGATTTAGAAGAGATAGCTAAAAGATTTAGTTGTAAAAGCATAGAGTTTTGGACATCGAGGCCAGAGATTATGAATTATGGAAAAACACATGGTTATGAGAATATAACCTATAAGTGTGTAAAGGAGTTATAGCATGGGAGGAGGAGGTAGCGCACCAACACACACTACATCACAGGTAACCCAGAGCAATCTTCCTGAGTACGCTAGACCGTATTATCAGTCTTTACTTGGAAGGGCGGGATATGAGAGCGCAGTACCTTATTCTCCCTATCCAGCTTCAAGATTAGCGTATTTCAGCCCTCAAGAGCAAGAAGCGATGAATCGCATGGAAGCTTTGGGTGTAAGTGGTACGACACCAGAGCTTGATGCTTCCAGCATGATTAGCGGTCAAGTCGGGATGGGCAATCCGTATGCATCTTCAATGATTGGTGCAACAGAAAGAGCGCAGCCATTTGCAACTATGGCAGATCCCTACATCATGGGTCAGTACATGAATCCTTATCAGCAACTCGTTACTGATGTTGAAAAGAGAGAAGCTAGAAGACAGTCTGACATATCTGGTCGTGACATTGGTCTTCAGGCAGCGGGTGCAGGAAGTCTTGGTGGTTATAGAGAAGGCATAATGCAGTCTGAAAGAGAGAGGAATCTGGGACAACAACTTGGTGATATCCAGATGAGAGGTTCTGCTCAAGCATTTGATCAGGCTAGAAGTGCGTATGAGGCAGATAGAGGGGCTAGACAAAGAGGCGCAGAACTATCCCAGCAAGCTTATGGGAACCTTTTGCAAGGTGACCAGCAGAGGCTAGCAGCGGCAGGCGCATTGGGAGAAACTGCAGCCCAAAGGCAAGCAATGGAGATGGAAAGGCTTAAAGGAATGCAAGCTTCAGGCGAGATACAGCGTCAGCTTTATCAGCGCGGTCTGGATATAGGTTATGCAGATTTTCTCAGGCAACAAGCGTATCCAAAAGAGCAGCTTGCTTTCTATAGCTCGATGCTACAAGGACTCCCAATAAGGCCGGGAGAAGTACAAACATCTTACGGAGTCGGCCCAAGCACTACACAACAGCTACTAGGTACAGGTATAGCGGGTGTAGGTCTTTATAATGCAATGAGGGGTCAACAGGGAGGAATGGCGTAATAATGCTAAACATAATTGAAAAAGAAGACTTTATAAAAGGCATGTCAGACGCTGATTTAGCGAAACATGCCATGTACCCTGATGGAGAGCTTCCTCAGTTTTTAACTGTTTCAGAAATACAAAGAAGAGGCAAGATGCGAGCAAGTTACGCAGAAAGACAGCCTGATTCTACTGTAGCAGAGCAGATTTTGCAGCAGAGCGGAATAATGTCTGGAACGCAACCAGACATGGCATCTATGCCACAAGGAATGCCACAAGGAATGCCACAAGCTATGCCACCACAAGGAATGCCTCAGGGAATGCCTCCTCAGGGAATGCCACCACAAGGTATGCCGCAGGCAATGCCTCAGGGAAATATGGCGGCTCTTCCAAGCCCTCCAGCTAATATTAACCCAATGTCTGGCCCTCCTGTTATGGCTGCTTCTGGTGGGGTGGTTAATTTATCTAATGGAGGCACTGGCAGGATTCCTACATTAGAAGAGATGAGGGGGATGTATGATCTTTCTGATGCAGTTCTTTTAATGAAAATAAAAGAAATGGAAGAAGAGGCTGAAAGGAAAAGATCAAGAAGTTTATCTGATGCTTATACAGGGATACCTCAACAAGCGTCAGCTTACGATGCCTCTTTAGAAGGTGTTCGTCCTGATTTTATAGATCCAAGTAAAGAAGTTTCTCTTGGTGAGCAGTTTTCTGCGCCAAACATACAAGAAGGAGGTTTTGTAATTCCCACTTTTGCAGCACCGAGTTATGTTGATGATTCGGTTGGTAATGCTAGTGATTTGGAGGAAATGAGACGCAATAGGCTTGATCAGGCTGTTAGAATGCAAAGAACCCCATCAGGGGGTAAAGATATTTCAGAAAGAATGAGGAGTTTGTCAGAAATTGCTCAGAATCCAAGAATGCCTATTGATCAACGCCAAAGAGCTTCTCAAACAGCCCAAGATTTATTTGGATATGGAACATACGGAAGCGACATAATTCCTGCAGGAATAGATGCTGGAGGCTCAGTTCAAGGTGCGCCATTGTCATTAATACGTCAACTAGACAGCGGTAAATTTCTTGCAGGGCCGCCTTTTGATCAGGTTGTATTTAATACAGAAGAAGAAGCAAATGCATATTTACAAGAACTGGGAATGGTAGATCGGGCGGGGCCATCTGCTGAAACAATAGCTTCTGAAGAGGCTCAAGGTTTAGCTGCTTTGTTAGATAGGGGTGTTCTTAGTGAGGAAGATGCTTATAAACAAACAAAAGCAGCGGGACAGAAAGAGTTTAACGCAATGATGGACAGGGGATTAGATATTCTTGGTGGGACATCTCCTATTGTTAATCAGGCTGGCCCATTGAAAAATTTAATAGACGCAGGGGGCAAGATAGGAAACATTTTGAGTCAAGTATCTGGATTGAATAAGTTAAAGTCAGATATAGCAAGTGCAAGAGAAGAAGATGATGAATCAATAACAGAATACATTGGACGAAAATTAGGGGGTGGAGAGCAAATTGCAGGTGGAGACGATGCAAGAGTAGATGTAGATCAAACAGGAGTTAACGGTCAAGTAGATCCAGCAGCACTGATGCGTAAAAGACAAAAAGCTGCTAAAGGAGAAGGAGAATATGCGGGATACTCCATAATTGGACTTGATGGAGGAATGCCAGCACCATCTGGGCTTGATCCTAGGTTTAACCCTTTTGGCTCCACTGCATCTAGTGAGCTTAGGGCGTTAAGAGGCAAGCCAACACCTGCTCCTGATTTTATGGGGCCAACTCTTGGTGCGTTAGGTGCTGGTATAGCTGGCGGTGATCTGGCGGGTGGCTTACGAGATGCTTCAAAAATAGCCATGCAGCAAAAACAATACGAGGCTAAGGCTGCACAAGCAGATCTGGATAGGGATGTTAAGATTCTTTCTGAAGCAGGAAGGATTGATGCTTACATTAGGACTGCAGAGGCACAAGCTAAGAAATTAGCTGCTGCTGGAAATGTAGATGCATCAAAGCTTATATTTGATATATTAGACTACTCAGAAACAAGGCCGCTTAATGAAAGAGCAGCATACGTTTATAGTTCAATGTCAACTATGTTGCGACAATATCCGCAGTTAAGCAGTACAATCGTGCCAATAATGAATTCGGCAAAACAAGACCTGCAAAAGCAACGAGCAATGGAAGAGTAATCTATTGTGCCTGAGTCGTTAGTAACAGCACCAGACGGTCAGCAGTATCGCGTAACACATCCTGAGGGTGCTTCGCAGGAAGACATCTTTGGTTTTGTTCAAAGCCAGTATGATGCTCCTTTACTATCATCACCTGATCTTTCAACCCCTTTTTCAGATCTTTATACCCAGCCACAAGAGCCTCTTGAAGAAGAGGAAGATAAGTCTGTAGGTGTATTTGATGCTATTGGTTTTGGTGTAGATCAGTTGCAGCATGGCTATGGTCAGGCCGCTGAAGCCATAGGAAAAACAACAGGTTATGAGCCTCTTGAAAAGTTTGGCTCAGAATACATGGAAGAGCAGGAAGAAGAGATGGCTGAATATGGCCCTCTTTTTACCCGATTTAAAGACGTAGATGATTTTTCTTCTTTTCTTACTTATGCTAAAGAAGGTATTACAAAACAAGCTCCTAATATAGCTGCAATGGGGGCGGCCTCGTTAACTGGAGCAAAAGCAGGAAGTTATTTTGGGCCATTGGGAGCGTTTGCTGGTTCGATCATTGCTCCTGCAGTAGCTGTATCTGCTCCGCAGTTATTTGATGAAAATATCTACAATCAAGAAGAAGCTATTAGAAAAGGCTTGAGAGAGGAAATTGATTATTCTGATGCTTTAGCAGCAGCAATCGGTCAGTCTGCTTTAGACACTCTACAATTTAGAATAATGTTCGGACTTAAACCGGGTAAAATGTTTACTGGTAATGTATTTACCAGAGCAGCTAAAGGCGCAGCTACTGGCGGTGTTACTGAGGCACCTACAGAAGTAGCTCAGGATTTTATATCAAGATTGCAAGCTGGCTTACCGCTTGATGACCCAGAAGCAATAGAGTCTTACAAGGAGTCTGCTGCAGCGGGAGGTCTGGTCGGTGGTTTTTATGGTGGCGCAGCGCATACAGCTTTTGGAAATAATGATGAAGCCAAGCGTCAGGCATTAAGAGAAGCTCAGGAAAAGAAAGAAGCTGAACTAAGACAAACACAGGAAGAGTATTTTCAGAACGAAAGAGAAAAGTTAAGCGAACAGATAGCAAAAGGACAGCAGGATCTATACACGCCTAACACAGATCCCCTAGATAATAAGACTCTCCTTGGCTTTAAGCCTCCAAGACTGTCTGAAAATGTAAGGACAGAGAACGCAACCAAGTACGCTCAAGAAATTTCCAAGTCTCTAGGAGATAGATTCCCCTCCACTATATTCACCTCGCTTGAAGAAACTACCGTCCCGTCTGCAAAAGAGGGAGAGACAGAAACCAAAAGCATGCCTTCATTGGTTGTGCGTGATACGGAGGGGAGGCAGTATGGTAGAGCCTTAAAAACAGAGGATGAAGCTAAAGCGGTAGCAGATGCATTAAACAAACAGGTAATACAGAAACGAATAGCAGATTCTATTGATATTGGTTTAGATATCGATGGCGTGGATCGCACTAATCCGAATAGAGCTAATCTGCATCTTCTAGGTAATCAAACATTAAACCCAGAGAGCAATTCCTTTCATGCGCTTCAGATAAATGAGGCGGCAGGGATTACGGAAGACTCCCATCCTCATGCGACTTTAAGTAGTCGCGCAGCATCTAAGACAGGCATATCTGTAGAGGATCTTACCCCTGTTCAACGCCATAATATAAAACGCAGGGGCAAGGCAAACAGAGAACAATTTAACTTTACCCCTAAAGAAGCTAGGAAAATATTAACTGAAGAGCAGTTTAACAAGCTTCTTGACCTAGCATCAGCGACTGTTCCTGTCGATACGGCTATAAATTCAGAGGCTATTCAACAAGTTCTTAATGAAAAGAACATTGATGCTAAAGTTGATTCAATAGAATTCTATAATTTTGTAGATAAATTTCTTGGTAAACGGATAAGCAAGGACGGAATTGACGCATTGTCAGATTCTGAAAAAAGGCTTATCTATAAGAGGTTAACAGAAGCACCTTCCTTTCCAGAACCCACCCCACTACCTTCCTTTGCTTTCAAGCCATACCTTAAAGGCCAGTATGAAGTGGCAGCAAACCATGCCATGCAAGCAAGAGAAGTTATCTCAAAAGAAGCATTAGATGCATTGCCTTTTGGAGAAATTACTGACAAGGCATACAAGGATCTAAGCAAAGACATATCGACTCTTCTAGCTGATCGTCAGAACAAAGGGTTACTTTTAGATCCGTTTCCAAAACAGACAAGAGAGCAGAAGCGACTAGAAAAAATATTCAATAACAGCATGAAGGGTTATGGATTAAAAGATATTAGTGTCAAGGTAACCAGCGGTTTAAGGATGGCAAAGCAAGACGCGGAGGGAAATATTTATTTCTCTGGGCCAGAGCTTAAAGATTACGCTTATTACAACCAAGACATGAAAGCCATATTTGTCAGTCTTGACAATATCAGTAATACCTTCAAGGGAAAGAAGTTAACAGGCGCGAATCTCAGAGAGCAAGTGCTTGACGTACTGGATCACGAAATTATTCACCCCATGATGAGGCTTGACCTGTTTACACAGGAAGAGAAGTCGCTTCTTGAGTATGCAGTCCGTAACACCATGTCTCCACATAAGGATAAAGATGGTAATCAGCTTTCTTATGCGGCTGTAGCAGATGCATCATATCCAGAACTTAATGCTGTAAACAGAATGGAAGAGGCTATAGCAGAGTATACCAGAGATGGGTTGAGAGGAAGAATCGGGGTTAAGGCAAAGCCAAAGTCCCTGTTGAACAGGATAGTCAGGTTTTTACAACAGCTTATCGGGTTTAGGCAAAAGACAGGGCATGAGTCCTTTGATCAGCTATTCAGGTCAATAGCAAAGGGAGAGATTGGAGCAAGAGAAAGAGGGCAAATAAGGACGTTGCAGGCGACTGAACGTGTCAGAGGGACGGTGCCAGAAAGGGGTATATTTGGCACAAAAGAAGAAGCAGATGCAGGGAGAACGCCTGATTTCACAGAGACTGCTGGAGATGTGGCTTTTGCCAGAGATATGGACGTAGAAAGGCTTGCCGAGCTTGAAACAAAAAGAGCTATAGCTTTAAGCAGGATCAAAGATGCGAATATAGAACCAAAGCCAAATGACCCATACAGAAGAAGTTTGGAGAGGGAGTTAGAACAATACAATATTGAGATAGAAGAAATAAAAGCAAGACAGCCTCAAAAAACTACAGAAGAAATAGAGCAAGAAAGAAAAGAAGCCAAGGAAGCGTTTGCGTCAATAAAAGCTATGCTTGATGCAAATAAACCAGCTTTTTTAAGAAATGTTCTTTTGCCGATGAATGAAATTGGCCCTATTGAAAAACAGGTTGCTTTTGCAAGAGCATATCATGGCACCAGATCAACATTTAGTCCTGTAGAAAGAATCCTTGATACGAAGACAGGAAGACTGCATTACCTTCCTATAAAGGAAGTAAGAGATGTTATAGAGCTAAGGCAGCCTGACGAAAATATAAAAGAATATATTGAACGAACTAAAGATGTAGATGCTGCAGTACTAGATAATTCTCTATTAGTTAAGAATATGGAAGAAGATCCTGATCGATTTGAAAATCTTGGTATGGAACATGCTGGAGCTTTTGATACAACATTCATGAGTTCTGGTCAGGGCGTACAGGCGAGAGGATGGGGTCATTATCTTAGCGACCTTTTAAACGTTGCAAAATTTTATCAGATTAACCATACAACAGGAGCATCAGGATCGTCTTGGATATTTACTGACATGGGCGTTAAAAGACCTGAATATTTATATATAGATGGAAAGCCTATTATTCCAGAGCGAGGAGAATTTCTTTCTCAAACAGAGATTGACAAACTGAAAGAGGAAATACAGCAGGCTTTGCAAGCGTCTTATGATAATTATATTGCAAGCAAGTTAAATGTTCCAAGAGAAGAGTTTTTGCCATCATCATCGATAAATGTCAAGAACAGACGTATGCAAATACGCGGATACGATGATGTTTTAAAGCATATTTTAGAAATCCTTCAATCCAGAGCATGGAAAC
>TARA_R110002020_G_scaffold110708_2_pt1 | contig 10326 bp, 18 predicted proteins | sample TARA_R110002020 | Tara Oceans TARA_R110002020 (sample SAMEA4396489) | marine metagenome | biome: Westerlies Biome; feature: [MES] marine water layer (ENVO:01000295) within the mesopelagic zone...; material: water (ENVO:00002006), including particulate matter (ENVO:01000060) such...
TTTTTTCTTGTGAGCCATGACTGCCATCTTTGGTTTTTTCATTGACCCACCGTACATTACTGCTTTGGGCCCTTTCTTTTTCTTTTTACCCATACCATGATACATGGTCGCCACTGGCTCTTTTTCATTACCCTTGGTTTTTTTAAGCATTTGTTTCATGCCGACACCTTCCTTGGCATCACTCAAACGATTAAGCATACTTTTATTTTCATACTCCCTCATGGCTTTAAAGTCAGCCCCTGTTATCTTGTTCTTGGGTGCCGCTTGTCCAGCTATCTTTTTTTGCTTAGGTGACATGTCACTCCTTTTCTTTGCCCAGGCATTTGCCTCAGCTTCAGTATTAAAAACTTTAAGGGTCTTACCCTTGTTAAGGCCTACCGATGGTTGTACATGGTACTTACCGTCTATCTCGTAAGTTCTTGTAAGCTCGTGCAACTTAACTCTTTTTATTCTTTTGGCAGAAAGACCTGGCGGCTTCTTCGCTACCAAAACCCCATGCCTTGAGTGCTAATGCTTTCCTTGTCGGCTTGCCATTCTTGTCCTTCATTGGACCCTTCATCCCAGCAAACCTACACGCAAATGAAACTCTTCTTGGGTTTGTCCCAGACTTCACTGGTGCTTTTAAATTACTTCCCTGTGCTTTAGCTGATGCTCTCCCCTTAGCGTTCAACCCACCTTTGGGGTTCTGCCCCTCCTTGCGTGTCCACGCAGGAGTCATCACTGGTGTAGTCAGGCCCCTTTTTTCCAGCATACCAACGGTAGCAACACTAACGGGGCCCTTCTTCTTACTTTGACTTCGGACTATAGCCTTGTCAGTCGGGGCCCCCTTAGATCCGGGGGTCCTCATCTTCTCTCCACTACCAGCTTTTATCCTCTTCCGCTTAGCATGGATGTTAGCCCAAAGTCCGTCACTCATTATGCAGACACATCATCTAATAATGCAGCAACAATACAAGGAACAGTGCCCGTGTTTGAGATAGCATGAACGCTTCCAACTAACGTAGATGTAAGCCTTCCACACCAAGTCTCACCAGCCTGTACATATATATTCCCGGCAGCAGCCGCAGCAGTTCCAGCCGCTATATTAACGTAGATGTGCTTTGCATCATCAGTATTCTTAATAAATAAAAATGCAACGGTATCTGATGCATTAATAGCTTCAGGAGTTGTATCATCATCAACGGCTGTGTAGTCTATAAAAGAACCTGCCATTAGGTCTGTTGAGCTATTACTTACACTGGTAAATTTATAATACCATTTATGGTTAGCATCAGCCGGAGTAACCGTCATACTCCCGGATATGGTTTTTGCAATCTCATCTGGGAGAACGGTTGCACTCAAAGTTATACTTGCAGCATCAGCCATGTTTTTCTCCTATTAGCTTAGGAAGTCTTTGACAGACTTGAATTGATTATCAGGCATTTCGTCAACGACAGAATCTATCAATTTCATTTGATCTTCACTGAGGTTGTCCTCCATCACCTTAGCCACATGCTCTTTAGCAAGTGACTGTGCTTGGTCTACGACTAGGGATTGAATAACATTAAGAAGTAGTGCTGGTATCATTTTGTGGTGGTTGATTATTAGGTTGATTTAAATGTGACTTGTCTTCCATTAAGTCAGAGTCACCATTAAAATAGAAAGTGGCTATCCCACTGATAACACTGATAAAACTTCCTATTAAAATATTTAAAAGGTCTCGGCTTGACTGAGCCATCTCGACATCTGCGATTAACATCATGTGGACAATATATAAGAAAATACCAAAAGCAAAAAACGAGATAACCAGCCTTCCATAGAATCTCGCCACTGTGATCTGCTCATTTACCGACATCTTCTTCGGTGGATTTGGATTTCCCTTTACCGTTTTTTTCTCAATGATTTCTTCCATTGGTTAGTTCTTTGATTGCTTGTGTGTTCTGCTCAAGGGCCAATTTGATAGAAAGAATGGCATCTGAAGATTTTTCAACCATTGCCATAATCTTTGTATCATTTTCCGCATCTTTTCTCCAAAATTCTTCACGTTCTTTCCTTGCTTGATCTGTAGTGTATTTAATGAACCAAAAACTTGCAATGATCACACAGGCTGGTATGCCCAGGTCCATCACCATGTTATATAAATTATTTACTTCTGGCATAGGCGGTGGTCTTCCATGGTAGTATTGGTAATCGGCTGGGTTCATTCTAAGTCAACCCATTTTTGTACAACCTGTAACAACTATAATTGTAGCCATAACCCCAACACCTACTAGAATAATTATCACGGCTGTACTTATTTTGTTTAACATTAGTTATTTTACTTGTCAATTCAAGGTTTTGGAAATTTGTCTTTGGTCTTTTTTAGTTCAGCTTTAAGAGCATCAATTCCTCCATGAAAAAGGAGATCCATTTGTTCTTCTAAAGGTGGGTAGGCTTCGGCTCGATCACGTTGGTATTTTTTAGCATCGTAGTCATTTTGAAGCTCTTTTAGTTTTGCCTGAATTGCTTCTTCACTTGGTGGAGTTTGTCCACTATGAAATCTTAAAGCAGAAATAGGCCCGTCACTAAAACCACCTATATCCCCTCCTACCAGACTTTTTACTGCCTGAATGTATTTTGGTTTATTCAAGTTTATCATTGTTGTATTTCTTGGACATAGAGTGTGTTTACTCCGTGAGATGCTCCATTAGCGTTAATACCTACATCTCCAGCTTCCCTACTAAAAAAGGGTCTAATGATACTAGCTGATCCAGCAGATGGGGCATTTGTTCCTACAACAACTTGAATACAGTAATAAAGATTATTTATTAAATTTTTGTCTGTTCCAAGCATTGTGTTATGACCAGCGATTGCTTCTCTCGGCCCAATCAAAGTGCTTCCACTGCTGAAACTTGCATCATATTTAAATCCTGCATTAAGACCGTAATTTGTTCCTGCGCTATTATACGTTTCACAAATAAAACAACTTATAAGTAACAAATTCCCAGTTGCTTTTGGTGTTATTGTCACTTGTAGATTTGCACCTAAATAATCATCAAAAGTACTTCCTATCGTCACTTCACTTGAAGGAACAGAGGTATCAGCAATCGTTTGGATAATATGACCCGTTGGAAAAGTTAAATTACTTAATGTTCCGTTGTTTAAAAACGTCGTACTTCCTGCTTGGTTATCAATTCTATCTGTCTGAATAATTGAAGGCATGTTTTACTCTGGTTTTGTTTATAAATCTGATGTTCCTAAATAAAAAAACGAAATTGTAGTCACACCTACTATCGCTGATGAATCTCCGCCCTCACTTGATCTTGTGTAAAGAGATAAATAGTCATTTGTATCAAGTCCTAATATTCCAGATCCTACTGATGTAATAGGTCTATTCGTTCCAGTTGCATAAATTCTAGCACCATAAATCAATTCACCATTAGTAGTACTTGCATTTTTTCTTACTGCTGTTTCTAAATACTCATCATTATCATTTGAGATAACGTTGAGAGCAAAATTAATTTGATAATAACCAGAAATAGTAGGAGTAAATCGGCCTGTAGTTCCGTTAAATTTAGCAAAAGGATCAGCATCATCAGAGCCAGAAGCTCCTGTAGTAATAATTTTTGTCCATCTTCCTAAACCAGAAGAAGCACTACCTACTTCAGACCAAGATTCATCCCCAGTAAAAGTGTGGGCTGTACTTAAAAAATATGAAGCACCAAAAAAATTTTGGTTTAGATAACCTAATGAATTAAGTTCTCCACTTTTTACAAAAGCATATTTATTTGTGTCTGTAACTAATGCAGAGTCTTTGACTTTTAATCCGTCAATACTAACACCAGAACCAGATGTTACCTCAGATATTACATTAGTTTTTATTTCAGAACTCATGTTTTTTCATCCCAATTTTTAGTTTCTTCATTCCAAACATAAGGATAATTTATAACATCACTTTCAGGTCTTGGTTTTGGGCTTTGCCAATCAAAATTAGAATCTAATGTCCATGATGGGTATGGTTTTGATGCTAGAAAAACATCATTAAGTTTGTCATAAATTCCACCTACTATTGCAAATTGTTTTCTAAAATTATTGTTGTAACTTGTTTGTATCCAATTAAACGAGTCTCCTACTGCACCTGAATTTATAAAATCTTGTTCTGCAACAATAACTCTTAAAACTTTTTGGTTTTTATCTATTTCTGCAAAGTGACTCATACTTTATACCTCACTACTACGATTCCTGAACCTCCTGAACCCCCATTTACAACCCCTGCGGAATTTCCACCACCAACATTTCCTCTTCCTGCACCACCTCCCCCACCACCTTGATTTGCTAAACCACTTGTAGCATGACCATCGGTTGAACCATTTCCTGCACCGTTTCCTGTCACGTTATTTCCCCCTTTTCCAGTAGTTGCTTCTCCAGCACCACCCCCTCCTGATCCATAAATCACATCAGTACCATCTCTCCAGTTATTAACACGACCTTCACCGCCGTTTCCTCCGACTGTATCTGATCCTACATTATATCCTGCGTGTCCTGCGCCACCTCCGCCTGCTCCACTATAATTAGAACTACCATATGCAAGGGCATTTCCACCATTGCTACCAAATGTTTCATGCCCACTTGGCAGTGAACTATCTGCATCTAAATCATAAACTCCTAAATTACCATTAAGATCACCATACGATCCATCAGTATTAGAAGCACCACCTCCTGATCCTCCTGTGTCTAAACCGTCTCTAAAGTAGACAGAACCGCCCCCTCCTCCTAAACAAGTAAATGTTGTTCCATTTAAAAGAATTGAACTACTACCACCTACTCCTCCATATCGATTTCCAGATTGGCTTTGTGGTGCATCTGAAGATCCATAACCTATTCCATGAAGCCCTCCTGCACCTACTACTATTGTCATTGGCTGTGTAGTTGTAACGTTGGATTGTGTTATTTCGTAAACTCCACCTCCACCTCCAGCACCAGACCCACCGAAAGTATTTTGTGAACCGCCACCACCGCCTCCACCACCAACCATCAGCACATCAATTTTAATCCCACTGGTAAAAAGAGAGAAAAAACTTCCAGAAGTTGTAAAAGAATGCACTATATAATTGTTTCCTGATGCAGTATATGACGTAATTGTTCCCCCAGTACCTACAATATTACCACCCATTGGCTGATAAGAAGTTCCATTACTATATTTTAAAGAATTAGAACTTGTGTCGTACCAGACTACTCCAGCGTTTCCTGATGCAATCACTGGCTCAGAAGATTGTCCTGTAATTTTAATTAAACTCATACAATCACCAGAGTCCCAGTTACCACAATTGAACCCGTGACAGTGAAGGGTCCTGCGATTACTGCCGAGTCACCAGAGTCGATAGTCCAGGTTGTATTTGCCGGTACTGTCTGGGAACCCCTATATAGCATCTGATTTTTAATTCCACTGGAGTCAAACTCAGGTGGACCCGTCTCTTTTAAATCGTTGGACCCTGCCTGTGTGTTTCCTAACCTCCTCATGAAATCTCCTCGTAACTTGCGATTACATCCAGGTCGTTTGCCACACTCGCCTGGGCATACACACTTCGATTTTCTTCTATGTACATTGCAGTTGCCTTGTCAATAACAACTAGCATTCCTCCGGCTGGGACTGCTACCGACTTTGCAAGGTGGTAGCTTGTGCCTCCGTCTGTTGGTCCACCGTCTGCTGTCACATAGGTAATCGTAATATCAGCAGAATTTTCACCGTCATCGTTGACTACTATTAATTGATTTAATTTAAAAACCTTCCCAGAACTGGCCGCATTTGATATGACAGCAGTCGCATTTCCCGTGTCCAGGTCAACTGCCGCAGACTTTGCGGTAATAGTCGCTACATTAACTACATTGGGTGCACTCATGTTTTCCTCATCCGAATACTATGGCCATGGCAATACTCTTTCCAGTGGTTGCTAGTTTATTTATATTATTTGCGGTTTGTGTTATTAAAGTGCCGCCAAGTTTTAAACCGTTACTTCCGTCATGTGATGCAATGTCTACGTCCAGTGTTCCATCCGCAAACCTAATCCCTCCCGCAGGTGGTTGTATTAGTAATTTGTCTGTACCGTCTTCATCGTACTCTATATGTGCATCCTTACCCGTACCGAAGTATAACTTCTTATCATCCGATATTGTTACATCGCCACCCGATATTAGCAGGCTATCTGTACCGTCCTCGTCGTACTCCAGACTCACATCACTCGTTGTACCAAAACTGAGCTTCTTATCGTCGTTTATTATTACATCACCAGTAAATGTATCTCCGGATCTCTTGGCCGCATCTGCTATAAAGAAGTTTCGGAATACATGTAATTCAAATTTGTCATTTTCTGAGGCAGCAGACTCTAAAGAAATTTGACTAGAAGTCGCAGTATACTGTAGTACCTCTTTTAACAAGGCCCCATTCAAATATACGTTGTATTCGTCTCCGCCATCTATGATGCAAGGAAAGTTCGTCTGTCCACCAGATCCAACGGTCGTTATATACTTATCAAATTTACTGTTACCCGATATAGAGGCCTTCCCTATAAATGGCATTAGGTCATCTCCATGTATGAGAGTACAACATCAAGGTTAGTGTTATCTCCGTATACTTTTATAGAGTCACCAACCTGTAGTACATATTTTTGTCCAGCCATAATTTCAAGCGATGTTTTCTCGTCAATCGTTACGTCTTTAATGATAAAAGCAGAGGCATTAGGGCCTATATTATTATTATTACCATCGTTATTTGTGTTGGACACTAATTGCACACTAGCACCAACTGCAACCGTATGTTTATTACTAATTAATAATGCCAACACAACCGTTGTTGTACCACTGGGGCATGTATAAATAGTTGCTGTATTCGCATCTATCGTGATTGGAACAGAACTAATCGATGTTACTCTGAACGTATTCGCCATAGGCTACCCAAGAGCAATTGCGAGAGCCGTGGCATCTGCCAGTGTTGCCACTGTTCCTCCAGCTACTGTTGTTAAAGAAGAGTTCACTATTGTTGAACCCAGTGTTGTGCCACTGAGAACAGTCGCATCATTGATCTTTAATGAATTTGTAACCGTTGTGTTAACAAAGGTTGGAGAGTTCCCCGTCCCGACACCCTGAGCCGCAGTGGTTGCCTGTGAAGCGGCACCGTCTACATACGCTTTAGTTGCCTTTGCTGATGGTATCGTATCGTCAGAACCGGAAACTGAAGATAAATCTGTATCTAGTGTACCCGATGCAATATGGCTGGTTGTTATATCTACTAGCGAAACAGCACCACTAGACACACTAAAGTCTGCCGATGCGAATGAGGCAACACCCTTGTTCGATGTACTAGCATCCTCGCCAGCGACCGTGATTGTTTGTCCAGAATGAGTAACATCGACACCCTCTCCACCAGAAAATGTAAGTACCTCTGAGTCTAGGTCAACAGCAGAGTTCCCAGAAGTATCCGTAGTAAAGTCAAGGTCTGATGCTGTTACCTGTGCATCTACATAAGTTTTGATTGATTTGGCTGAGGCTATAGTATCATCTGAACCAGATACACTAGACAAGTCTGTATCGAGAGTTCCAGATGCAATGTGACTTGTCGTTATATCCACCAAAGATACCGCACCACTAGATACTGAAAAATCTGCACTTGCAAATGAGGCTACTCCCTTTGCACTGGTGGAAGCATCCGTAGCAGCTATCGTTATACTATCTGCTCCTGCATTAACTGTAGCGGTTATCGGGGATGTCCCTGTAACTGTAATTGTGTCTGTCGCATTGTCCGACTCCATCGTGTTAGAACCATCAGTAATAAAGGTAAACACGTTTTGTCCGCCTCCTACTTTACTAAATGGTGTAGAGACACTAATACTAGGTGTAGTCTGTGTTACCGTTACCTTGTTACTGGAGGGAGTAACAGTAACAGTGTTATTAGACTCTGTAACGGTTACCAAATTAGTCATACTGTTACCTCTCGATTAAGTATTACTCTACCCTCTAATATTCTAGAAACTGTATCTGCACTCGTTGTTTTTAATTCAAAGTCATATACAGCGTTGTCAAAATCATACCCAGCAGTAGTACCGTATGCTATTTTAATGTTAATATTCGGGCTGTTGCTAGATAGGGTTATACCACTTCCATTTGTTAGACTAGCAATTTGAGTACCCCCTTTGGATTCTTTAATCTTCATTGCTGCTGTGTAGCCAGAACCAAGTCCTATCAAAGAACCAGCACTGTCCTTATAATCAATGTCGAGGTCAAGATCCGCTCCCTGTTCTATCATAATGTCGTATTTTCCTGCGGCCACTACTGTCCTCCTCTCATTTCGCTTAGTACAGAGAAAGGTATTGTCTTGCTGTCACATTTACAAGGGTTATCCTTTGTGCATTCACATGGGTCACAGGTGCAATTTTCACACTCGCACTCAGGGTTTACACACTTCATAAGTACCTGTTAATAGTCATTGACCCTCGGTTTCTACCCTCGGATATAGATGTACTAGACATACCCTCCATGCTCTTAGCCTCATTCATTTGTTCTATAAACCGCATCCTGTACATCTGGGACTTCTCTATGCTCTTTACCTGGCCCTCTTTCAGCCACGCTCTCTCAAGTGCACCAAAGACTATTCCCTCGTGCCAGTAGGCATTGATTGTCGGGGTCGATGTGTCCGAAGACAAACCAGAACTAAGTGGGACACCCCTGACTTTAAGTGTTAGAAACACCTTTGTCGTTGCATCCTTGTCCTCGTAAATGTCTATGTTCTGTTTAGGGAGTGGATATATCCTGAATGTATCAGATGTCCGGTTATTGAAAATAATAGCCTCTATTGGACCATGCTGTTCTCTCCATTTCGGAGTGTTGTCCACGCTGTTCACCGCAGAAGAAAATGCGTTGGGATGAAACCCCATACTAGACTCAAGCATGTAGTGTTTAGAGCCCCTGCTTGATGCCGCAGCATTTAACTGTGACTCGGAGTATATTGCCAGTTCCCTGCCGTTTATACTAACCGAGGTAACCTCTGCTATCGTGCTGGGCTTCGTGTAGGTGGGACCTATTCTGAATACAGAGACTGAGCTATCGTTAACCGCATCACCAAAGTTAACCTTGTAGGTAACCGTAGTCGTGCTCGGTACAAGTATATTAAAAGGGCCTAGATATTCACTAGGACCTCCGTCAGCAACAAGAAGAGCATCACCCGAACTATAACCATGGGCACCACTAAAAGTTATCTTAGCGGTCTTCCCATCAACTGTAAGCGTTCCAGTCTTGGTAGCCTCCCCAAGGGAGGTCGTACTACCCGGATTGGTGGCATCTCCTTCAACCTGGGGATGTCTTGTGATTCTTGTGAATTCTGTAAGTGCATCATCGATGTACGTATTTATTTCACGATCACTCCAGTGACGGTTGTCTTGATCTTGCAGTGCCGACTCAACTCTTTCACGGATGTCTTTCCGGTTCATTAATCACTAAGGTCAATAACCTCGTGACGTTCTTTGGCATCTTCCAGAGTTTCTTTTGTTATAGTCATGTCTTGTTTAGAGTCAATAGACTGTGCTTCTTTTTCTCCAGTTTTAGGCCACTTAACCACAGTAAATGGAAACCTTCTACTGTGTCTTCCTGTAAGCTGGCTAGACATGTCTTTTTGAAAATACTCTGTAGTTATGCAGTCACTCAGTACGTTTACATGAGACAAGGGAACTATTCTATTAGAACCCCTCGGTATAACAAGAGTCCATTCGCCATAGGTTACAGGAACTGGGCCCATATCCGTCATATCTCTGCCGTGTTCTACATTGATCACTGCAAATCCTGCCGGGACTTCATCACCCTTTTTCCACTCAGCCGCCATTTTTGCTCCACCATTAAGGACAACCCATTTACCCTCTCCTGCTGGAACATAAGCATCACTAAGATTCCCTTTAGGTATCCCTGTTGAAGAGGGAACCAACCCACCTGCTATAGACATATATATCTCCTATTAAGTTAGCCGGAGCCGAAACCCCGGCTTAAATTAGCACTGAATGGTGCTTACAGACTCGTCTGAGTCCAGACAATGTTGGCTGGGAACATGTACTCGACCCACCAAAGTAAAGTTCCTGCTGTTGAAACAGCACCTCCACCTTGAACCTGGCTAAGTGTAACTGGAGCAACTTTTTCCTCACCGTTTGATCCAAAAGAAGATGAAAGCGTGTAAGACGGCATTGTTCCAATAAAAAGTCCTGCTGGTTGAATTGGGTTAGCAGTTCCTGCAGCAACAGCAATTGTTGTATTTGCCGAGGCACAAATTTTTGTTCCTTTTAGAGTTAAGGCAAAAGACGCTACTGCACAATCCAAGTATGCATCTTCATC
>TARA_R110002020_G_scaffold309654_1_pt1 | contig 10323 bp, 4 predicted proteins | sample TARA_R110002020 | Tara Oceans TARA_R110002020 (sample SAMEA4396489) | marine metagenome | biome: Westerlies Biome; feature: [MES] marine water layer (ENVO:01000295) within the mesopelagic zone...; material: water (ENVO:00002006), including particulate matter (ENVO:01000060) such...
TTCACGCGCTGATTCTGCCAGAGCCACTCGTTGCTGTAGTTCTTGTCCCGATACGTCACCAGCGATCAAGGTTGTGAAATCTTCGGGTGCGTCATGGAACGTGGGGGGTAGGTTCGCTGCTCGCATAATGGACCGGTACTGGCTTTCTAAATCTAGGTACTCGGCTTCGGTGATAGCAGGGAGTTTCAGATCTCGACGTAAAACCATTCCTGGGAATCGGGCTTTGTATTCGTCGGTTGTGCGTATACGCATCGCTAACGCTGTGGGGGATTCCCCGCGGACGAGTTCTGCGTTCAGTGTGTCGGTTAATGAAGACGGCAACCCAAATTCTTCCATCATGCCTGCCAAAATTTCTCTTGCTGATTGCAGGTCTGCTGCGGCTGCGGCTGCGGTGGCTTGTTGTTGAGAGATTGTCCATTGCCTGAAAGCGTCAGTAGATGCGTCACCGTCACCTTCTCCGCCTTGTCCACTACCCTTCCAATCTGGACTGATATTCCAGACAGTGTTCCCTCTCTCGTCTTGAGTCGTAGTGTATTTACCGCTAGGGGCAGTATCAGCGTCAGCAGGTTTAACAGGAGCGACATAAGCGGCAGGGTTTGGCACCCAAGCCCCCGGCTGGATACTACCGTCAGCTCGTCGGACTGGTATAAGTGCAGGTTCGTTATCTATAGGATCGATAGGGTTTAATTCGCTACCAGGGACATAAAGCTCGTTAGCCGCTAACTGTTCGGGGGTGTCGCTCCACCCGCCTTCAGGTATGAAGTTGTCCCCTTCACCTGTCCACACATAGCGGACACCACCCTCAACATAGGTGCCATCGGCGGTGTTAATGACCTTACCTTTACTTGTAACAGCCGGTCCCGTGTATTCGTCACCTAACTCAAAATCTGGATTATCAGCCATTAGCCTATTCCCCCGAACATTCTCGCTATCTGAGAAGCCGCATCATACGCAGAATCCCTAGCATTATCCGTATACTGCCACTCCGGGGTACCCCGCAACGTCCGCCCAAACTCCGCACGAGTCATCGGTCGAGCCATCCCATCAGAACTCCAATCCGTTCCAATCAACTGATTATATAAACCCCGATCACCCCCCAAGAAATCTACGTTACGTTCCAACAAATCTTCTGCTTCTTTCTTATAGGAAGCAAAATACATTTTCGGGGTGTACCCCTGATCTATCAAAGAAGCCAACGCAGGGTTCGCTGCTTTAGCTTCCGTCCGTATCCCGGCCTCTATTTCCTCAATAGTTGTTTCACCTAAATACACTCGTTTAGCTGCATCATCCAAATCGGTTTGAGTCCAGGTGTCCATGTATTCGGCTGCTTCGTCACGAATGTCGTTGCGGTACGTTTCGATGCGTCCTTTTTCGTAATTGAGAATCGCTTGGTCGTATGTTTCAAGGAACTTCTCTCGAATTTCGTAAGTGTCAAAGCCCATGCTTTTGGCTTCAAAAGCGAGGCTCCAAAGTTGTTCGTCTGTGAGATCCAACCCTAAACGTCCAGCTTCACGCCGAATCTTATCCATCTCGTCGTCAAGGAGGGCACGCTGGTTAGCGTTAGAGTCAGCCCACGTTTGATTGACTTTGCCGCCTTCTCCGTACCATTGGGATTGCCATTTTCTGCGTTCGGGTTCAGTGTTGTTGTACCACTGGGTTTGGAGAAACAGTGACCTGATTTCATCTTCGTTGGTTAAACCGTTCTCGTTGATGTACGCCATCACGTTGTCGATTTGAACCATGTTCCCTGAACCCGGCGGAATTTCGCGTTCTGCTGACAGTTCACCGTCAGGAAGTTGGAGAAGAAATCCTGCTAAAGAGAAGTTGTCAATAATGTATTGGCGAGTATCCTCATCCAAACCTTCCGGCTTGGGGTCGTCATCATCGTCATCGTCGGAACCCTTTGTGGCACCGGGACCAAACTCAGGTACAACTTGCCGAGGATCAGTCACACGAGCTTGCCCTATACGTTCACGTTGTGCAGCCAATCCTTCTTCTAACCCTATTTGCATTGGGTCGCGAGGCTCATCCGTTCTTAAAGGAATTTCCTCCAAACCTTCTCGGATACGTTCAGATTCCGAAAGTTCCTCTCCTGCGGAAGCAGGCTCAACGTCGAGTTCGCCGGGACCTGGTTGTCTTGCTTCGATCTGGTCGCGACGTTCCAACTGATCAATTTTGTTTTTGAGGGGCAAGCGACCTTCGCGAGAACCCTCAAATTTCACTTCGGTGAAATCTTCTTCTCGGGTGACGGTTCTGTCAAGTTCCCCGACGGCTTTCGCTTCGTCCCGAAACCCGTTGTCCCACAACCATTCAAGCGCTTCTTCATCGGTGACATTCTCATCCCATGATTGGATACGAGAAGTTAAATCCCCTCTTTCTGTGTCCCCGCCACGGGTTGTCTCATCCCACTGAGCGACCTGTTGCTTAATGGGAGCCACTTCTGTTTTAATGGCTTCAATTTTGGAACGGTCATCCGTGAGTTCTCGGTCAGCGCTTTTTATTTGGTCATCTAACGCAGAGCGAAGCGGCCCTCTCGTGAGAGTCCCCAACTGTTTGCGTTCACTTTTTATTTTCTCTTTGGTTTCTTCGTTATCCGAAGATTTGAATTTCGGGTAACCAGGAACTTCTGTGTTCCAAATCTTTTTGAACGCTGTGTTGAGCTGATTCCAACTTAATGTCTTAGCCCCAGATTCCTCTATGAGTTTTTCGGTTGCCTTTATTTTGGATTCAATATCCTCAATGTCGGATTCAAGGCTCTCTTGTTCATCTGCCAGACTTAGAATTTTGTTACGAAGCTCATATTGTTCTTCCCCGAACGCTTCATCTAATTCGGCTGCTCTTTTCTCTAAAGACTCTCGCGCCTTTTCATAGGTTTCCCTTAGCACTTCTGAAGCAGTTTTTCTTGAATCTCGGATACGTTCAGACTCCGATAACGTAGATCGACGTTCTTCTTCTTCTTCTCTCCGCCTAGCTGCTGTGTCGTAATCTTCTTCTTCGGCCATTATGCAAGTCCTATCGCTGAACGCACAAGATTAGAACTTTCAGACATCGACATCGCAGCCATCCGCATCGGATCAACCACCCCAGCCTGCCCCTCCAAAATACCGGTCACATCAACCTGCTCAACAATCCCGCCTCGCTGGGCTGCTTCACCGGCCTCAACTTGCGCTGCCCGAACCAACCCGAAAGCCACTCGACGTTCCTCGTCACTTGGTTTACGGCCAAGAACTTTGGACCAGGTTGTGTCAACCATGCGATCCACCGCTGAAGCTGGCATCACACGGGTAACCGGGTCTTTTTCTTCCCTCAGATAGTCGTCTTTGGCTGCATCCAAATCTTCGAGAGTGAAATCAGCGAACTGGCCTCCCAACGTGGGGGCACCTTCCATACCTGCTACGGCACCAAGCTCGAAAGCTACGGCAGCGTCACGAGCAGCTTTTTCTAACGCTCGACCGGTGTTGATGGGGTCTTCTATTTCGGTGATGTCGTCAATGGTGCCGTAATACCCTTCAGAGAAAAGTCCTTGCTGGAGTGTCAACAGTTCCGTTTCGTCTAAACCTAAAACGTATTCTCGGAGATCTTCTTCAGTGAACTTTGCTCCTGGGATTTCGACTTCGACACCACCCATCGGTGGCCCCTCCCATTCAAATGAGGAAGGAGCTTGCCCAAGGACAAGTGTGCTGTTAGCGATAGGAGCGAAGTTGCTTTGCATACCCATCGCAGCGAAAAGTGCGGCAATGTCTGGGGCAGTTCCCGCCGTTGGTGGTGTTGTGTCGTCGTCGCCAGCCATACTTATCTACTCACCCAAGTCTTTTTGTCAATTTCGTCGTTTTCAAAATATCGGTCAAATGTTGCTGCGAAATCAGGGCGATTACGCAAAGTCACCCTTATAGCATCCCACAGTTGCTTCAGGTCTGCGTTGCCGCGGTACCTTAAAGAATAGGCGTCTGTTTCCCCAATACTATTACCTCGACGTTCCAACTCTTTCTCTATGGATTCCCTGGCCTCAAAATATTCGTAAAGGATAGGAATTTCGGGGCGATACGCAAAATCGTCAGATTTGATGAGGGCACGAAAACCGTCCATGACACGGGCTTGTTTGAGTTGGTCATAGCTTTCGTTGTAAGTATCCCACCACGCAGGATATTCGGAAGCCAACTGCACCTTTACCCGATCAAGAACCATCTGGAGATCGTTGTTGGCTTTAGCGCCAAGACTTGCTGAACCCCCTCCTTCGGCGCGACGTTCAAGTTCCTCATACACTAAATCTCTGGCGTGTTGCCATTGGTACCAGCCGCGGCTTTCTTGGGGGCGGCGCATGATTTCTTCAGGGGTGGCTCGTTCCCTGCGTCCTTCAGCGATCTCGGTTTTGTATACCGCATAGTTGAACTCGAACTGGACATCTTCGGGACCGACTTTGCCGACAATGAAATCTCCGATGTCGGGGTGAGCGTCTGCGAAGTCTTTGTGTTCCCGATATTTAGCGTCGCCTTCTAGGGTGGCTGAAGCCACGCCTCGCACCATTGTGCGTCGAGCTGTGATCGCCCACAGGTCAGGGTGGTTGGCGAGCAGCCAGGTGGTTGCTTCCTCGAATCCTTTTTCGCTACTCACTTCACGGTATTCTTCAATGACTTTGTGGTAAGGGGACTGGACTTGGAAAGCGAATGGGATACCCAATCCGGCGAGTGCCCGGATTTTTAGGATGTCCGAAGTTCGACGTTCTGCTTCGGCAACGAAGTCGTTAATCATTTCTTGGTCTTCGATAACGATTCCGTTTTCTTCGTACTGAACTGCAAGGTCTATTGATACTTGGGCAAGCATTCGTTGACGTTCCGCCGTGTCGAAATAGCCACCGGCGAGTCGTCGGACAAACGTCGGTTCGACCTGTTGAGCGATACGACCCAAAACATTCGTGCCTTCGGACGCACCATAAGGAAGCATCCAATCCAAAGACTCTTGAAGTGACGGGTTCTTTATCACAGCTTCACTTGCGCCGACTGTGACTACGGGGCCGAACCCTGGTAACCCGGCGGAGATCATTGAAATCGAATCGGGGGAAAGTTTGAGGGAAGTGAACCCCAACGCCCCTAGTTTGCCGAATACTTTAAGACCAGCGACTTCTTTGCTCAGTAAACCTTCTGGCATACGGATCACGAAATTAGAGTTGCCTTCTTCGTCTTCGCCTTTGATGGCTTGGAAATATCGGATGCCTCGTGCTACGAACACAGGGTTTTTGGCGGCCAGCCCGGACCAGCGGGTGATGACTTCTTGCCATGCGCTGTAGAACGGCATAATGTGGCCGACCATTTCTCCGAAGCGGGTGCGTTCGGAAAGGTCATAGAGTAGGTCGCGGGTTTCTGCGAGTCCTTTGCGTCGGGCAGCGTTTTCGATGCTTCGCAAATCTGATGCTGTTATTCGATATGTGCCGTCGTCCAAACGGTGGGCTTGAAGGAGGCGGGCCACTTCGTTGCGATAAACCCCTGAGAACACGGTGCTGCGTGACAGGTTGTCTACAGTCATTGTTCCCAAGGACTCCATCCAACTGTCAATGGTTTTGTTCATGGTCGCGATCATGGTTGCAGATTCGCTCATGTCGTCAATCAGCGTTGACCCGTGAATGTCTCCAAAGTTTCTGTAACTTTCCCGAATTTTAGTGACAGTCCGTAACTCTTTTCCTTCACTGTCGAGCTTTTTTAAGATTGGGACAACATCGTCATTCCAACTTACGTCTTTCCCCTCCGACAACCGTCTACGGAGTGAAGCGAACTCTTGGATGGGGGGGAGAATGGAATCAATCTCGTGGCGAGTACCCTGCACCCACTTTTCTATATTGTCGTGCTTGAAGTGGCGTGGCATTGCGTCCCGCAACCGAGAAGCAGCCGGACTTTGAAGCCACGCAATTATTTCAGCGTCAGTTCTGCCTTCCCAAAACATTTGACTGAACCGTTGAAACTCGCTGGCAGGGACATTGGGGTTATCAAGATGGGGTTTGAATTGTCTATTAACCGTGGTGTTCCAAGCATTGTTGAAATCGGCGGCACTAGCGTCATCAGCAGAATACCTCCGGTACTTTAATGTTGATTTGCCGCCACGAATTTTGCTTTGAGTAGCGACACTTTGATACGAAGCCTGCGTTGACTTACCTGCGGAAACAGCGTTTCTGTGCATTCCGACCATTAGGTCGTCGTTACCAAATTCGTTACCGAACCGGTAGCCCCCCATGAAATACCCGGCGACACGGGCTTCACTCATCAGTTCCCCAACCCGATCAAAGTTGGCAAGACCAGGGCTTTCCTCTGCCGCTGTTTGCGCTCTCGTCAACGCACGCCGCGACTGTCGCCCGTCCTTACCTAATAGACGGGAAGGGACTTTGAGAACAGCGCCTTCTACCTGCGCCAACAAAGTGCGGCCCTGCGTTTCCAACAGTTCCGCCTGACCTTTCAATGTTCGAGCAGCCTTTTCCCCTTCATCCAAAGTCATTTTCCCAGATCTGACTTGGACTTTAATGCCCTCCATCGCTTCATCTAACTGACTTTGAGCAACCCTACGAAGATCCCACGCAAAGGTGTTAGCGATTTCCCGTCGAGCCAACGCCGACATTGTTCGTCGGGCATACAACCCATACAATCCGGCTCCAGCTATACCCGCTGGACCTAAAGTGACAGCGCCTAAAGCTGTGAGGAACCCCGTGCGCCGTATGATCCGTTGTTTCCCGTAAGCATCAGAAATGGTTTGACGGGCTAAATCTAATAATTCGTCTGCCCCGAACTCGGCCTCAAACTTGATAAACAATTCGCCAAGATCGCTGGTGGTGTCATCCAACTTTGTTTGCATGGCTTTAATCACGTCAGGCATCACAGAGTCTTTGCCACTTTTCTTGAACCAAGCGACACGAAGATCCCCCAACCCGTCCATTACTCCTCTCATTGTGTGCATCGCACCAAGGGCCGCAGCGGAACGGGCAAGTTCGTCGGAGAGAACACGAATCGGCCATGCGGGACGCAATAGCACAGATTTCTTCCATGCCATCATTAGTTCGTCTATCCCTTTTTGTCCCTGGCTTAACGCTTTCATATAGCCGGGACGTTCAAGGACGTTGGCGATCAAGTCGTAGCGGGGAACAAGTGACGATTGGCGTAGTTGCTGAGGAGTAAAGTTTTCGATAAAGCGGCGGTTGATGTTGAATGTTTCATCCGCCATGTCAAACTGGAGTCGCCGGTTGCCGAACACGCGAGCACTTTCAGCGGCATTCCGAAGGGTTCCTTCCGCGTCTTTCAAAGCTCCGTTCATGCGACGCAACCCTTGTTCTAAAGCAGCTTGAGCATCTTTACTGCCTTTAATAGCGTCGGGAAGATCATCCCAAAACAGTTTCAAGACACCTTTATTCAAATCGTTGACTGTCCTTTGGAACAGGGCTTGACGTTGGAGAGTTGAACCCCGAGTCCACTCTCCCAACAGTTCGTCGCCGTCTATCCCCATTTGCTCGAAAAGGTTTTTGCCGTTTCGTTTCACTCGTCCAGCGTCACGCACCATGCGTTCAAACTGATTGAATGACTGATCTACGTCATCCCAGTTGATGAGCTGCTGCGGAGTTTTCTCACGGAAAACATTTATGACACGAACACCAGCCGGTCCCAATAATGGGATTTCTTTCACATAGGACACAGCGCCGTAACCGAGTTCTTGGACTATCCCGACACGAGGAGCTTCAGTGAGAGCGCCTAACACCATACGGTTTTGGGTGCCGGTTTCTCGAACAATTCCCCCAAGCATTTCATCCATCACACCGGACACAAGAGTCGGTTTGTTGTTGATGGCATCAAAGATTGCGTCTACAGCGTCAACGTCACCGGCTTCGTCAGCGAACCTAGATAGATGCTGGAAACGATGCTGCCTCATGGTGAACGCAACGTCGAATAGACCTTTAGTTTCGTCAGACATAGTTAATTTGTTTCGTAACAAATCGACTGCCTGGTCTTCGAGTATTTGTAATCTTTTCTCTAAAATGTCTTCACCTACGCGCCCGTATCCTATTGGTTTACCGGCTCGAAGGTTCGCTATCTGGCCTTGTGTTTCAGCGAGTTTACGAAGGGTGCCTCCTTCTTGGAGTAGTCCCGCCCATTCATCGGCAGCGTTCAAAATTTGGGTGTAAGCACCAGCATCGCCCATTGCTAAACGAATAAACATTTGGCGGGTAGCGACAGTCGGAGCAGCCGCCAGCCCGTAAGCGATCTCTGGGGTGATTCCTTTTCCTTCAAACCGGCGGAAGATTTCTCCGGCTAGCTCGTCAACAAGAGTTAAATCTGCGTCAGTAGGAAGTCCCTTATGGAACCCTTCGCTGAACTCTTGGGGACGTTCGGTAAGATTTTGTAGGCGTTTCCCTTCGTCTATGTCGTCAGCAAGTTGTCTTCCCCGTGCCGCCGCATCATCAACTATCGCTTGCAAACGAGTTATTTCTTCAGGGGTGAGCGCGACACCTGCTTCGTCAACACCTTTTCGTAATGTCGCCCCAGCGTCTTTTGCGTCTTTGAGTGTGGCTTCCGCTATTTCCCAAGCGGTGCGAGCCGTGTCATCTAATTTGGTGCTGGCTTCAGCAGCTTTTGCTACCCGTTCTCCTCGCACAGCCTGCGAGATTTTGTCCAACTCTTTGTTCCATCGGAGAAACCCAGCACTCTTAACAAACTTTTCTGGGTTCGCCATCAACCGCCCATTGCGGGCATACTTCACACCAGCCCACGCCGGAACACCGGCTTGGTACAAGGGATCGAGCACAATGTTGAACATTGCGTCAGTGGTCCCCGATACGAGGGTGTGCATCGAAGTGTTTTCCCACTTCTCAACTTCTTTAGGATCAAGAATGTTCTCTGTGCCGATAGCCAAAGAAACCGCTTGGCCGAGGGAACGGGTTTCAGAAATTTCCCACGCTTTCGCCCAAACATCCGTATCGAACCAGCCCCCGAATCCTTCCCCTTCGCTCCCAGAAGTTAAAGATGCAACTGTCATCAATGTCCCCAAAGGATCATCGACAACAGTTTCGTAAGCGACTTTCACTCCGTCTAAAGTGGGGCCGATTACGTTGCGAGCGGGTTGACGAACAAACTCAGGTAAAGCACCGATAAGAGTGCCGCCAACACCTTCAGGTCCGATAGCGGACTGGAGGGCACCGCCCTCACCCAAAATGTTGTCGTTGAATGACCCCCAAATGGTGTCAGCTACACCTTCCCCTTCGATGTCGTCTGCGCCGAATGCTTCTTGGGCTATGTCTACAGCGAAGTTCACTGACTTGTAGCCAGTGTTGAATGCTCCTTTAGCTATCTTCTCGAAGAAGCCCCAAACCATTATTGCTCCTGGGTTGGAACCATCGCTTGCATGGCTCGAACGATGCGTCGAGTCGAAGGAGAAGCGTAAGGCGAAGATGCGAGAGGTAAAAGTGACGGCAAAATGCGTGCCACGTTTTCACTGGTTTGAGGGGGCGTAGATCTGGGAACCGGAGAAGCAGGAGCCATCACTGACTGCTGCGGATATTGGGTGGGACGAGTAAAGTCGCCTTCCCCGCCAGGGATTATTGGTGCTGGAGGGGCAGCGCCCATTCCTTCTTCCATTGGAACAGCAGAAAGCGCTTCTTCTTGTTCTTTGGCTTTACCGTAAGCCTGTCCCCTGTACCCTGCGTCAGCCATGATTGTGGACCTTCCATTTCTTCGGGTAGCCGCACACCGCGCAATCCCTAGAAGATGCGACAGGTTTGAACTTTATGACTTTCGTGCCTTTACCTTTACGGGGCATCACAACGCCCCAAGCAGTTCACCTAAACCACCGCCACCACCGGGAGGTGCAGCGATTGATCGAGACTCGGCTCCCATACCTGGTGCAGCCAAACCGGGTTGAGCTTCAGGTGCGGCAGCGTCAACTTGTTCCGCTTGACGTTCCTGTGCTTCTTTCTGCACTTTCTCCACAGCTTCAACCAATTCGAGTTGATTCGTGGAAACCAGTTCCATGATACGAGCAAGATCGGCTGGGGGGATAACACCTTCGGATGCTTGCTGCTGGATAGATGCCAGCAATGCCTGTTCAAGTTGTTCTGCGACCACAGCGTCATGTTCAAACTCTGGGTCTTCGACCAGTGGGTCGATAGCCATGAATGAGCGTTTCGACATGGTGCCCATCCCAACTCGTTGACCTCCACCGATGACAAGGTTGTTGATGTCGGCTCCCGCTTGGGAGTAGACCACTACGTTGTCTGTGGAATCGAAGTTGGTGTTGGGGACGTAATCGACTCGACCTTTAGCGTTCTTCGTTGTGACATAAAACGATTTGCCTTTGTTC
>TARA_R110002020_G_scaffold83406_1_pt1 | contig 10322 bp, 19 predicted proteins | sample TARA_R110002020 | Tara Oceans TARA_R110002020 (sample SAMEA4396489) | marine metagenome | biome: Westerlies Biome; feature: [MES] marine water layer (ENVO:01000295) within the mesopelagic zone...; material: water (ENVO:00002006), including particulate matter (ENVO:01000060) such...
GATTCCTGATCTGAATAGTTGCTCTTTCAAAGTTTTCTATTCCCTCTGCTTCAATCATAGTAGTAGTTCCTGAAAATGTTATAATTGGATTTTCTATAAGCATTGTTCTTAAAGAACTACTGCGACGTTGTTTTGTTACAGTGTTTGCCATTACTTTTTATTCCCCTTACCCTTAAGGCCACGCTTCTTTTTAAGAGCTTTGTCAATCTTTTCAGAGATTTTCAAACCTATCTTCTTTTCTGTTTTATTAGTTTTTCTAGAAGGTTTCCTGAGAGTTTTAGGCTCTGGGAGATGTTCAGCCCTACTGATCGTGCTTTTTGCTTCAAATCTACTGTCAGATTGAGCTTTTTCAATGAAGCGAGGGTGCTGGAAGTCAAATTCTTCTCCAGCTTTGACGAAAACCCTCGCCCCAGTAGGTAGCCCAATAGTAACAGCCCTGCTGGTGATGTTCCTAAAGATTGCCATCTAATAATTCCTCCTAAAGGCATTATGGTGCGGCAAGATCCCTTAGTTTACCATGTGACTTAAACTTAGTAGCTATTAATTCACCTGATGTAATGAAAGCAAAATCTTTAGCCAATTTACGTAGGACACCAAGATCTTGATTATCCACATAAGTTGTAGGTGCTGCTATCTTTAACTTCAAGTGAGCCATATCCAACAAGTATAAATTCTTAATTGTTCCACGTTCTGTTGCTAATACATGTTGAGATACAAATATTGGTATTCCATCATAGTATCCTACACGACTATCAAAATTAATTCCTGCTTTACCAGAAACTCCACCTTGTGAACCTGCTCCTGATCCGGTTAGATTATACTGCCATGCTGCATTAGTGTTAGACATTAATTGTTTCATTTCAGTATATGTATCATGACCAGTTAAAATTATCAAATCATTATAATTTGCTCCGTTTTGTAAAGCTGATTGAACTAATCCATCAATCATACCCAATGCAAAAGTTTGTGTGCTTGAAGATGTTTCATCAACTGTAGCATCTGCCCAGTTAGAATCATTACTAGCTCCTGATCCGGACTCAGATCGGTCAACTCCATAAATATCTGGGTCGCCAACTGCTACACCATTCTCTGCTTTCTTGGATACAATACGGTCAATAGATTCCATATTATTTCCTGCTGGTGTGTTACAATCTTTCATTAACATTTGGTCAATGTAGTAAGAGTGAGCTTCTGCATTTTCTCTTCGTAAGAATTGTAATAATCCTTTAACTCCGTCATCAGCTCCAGAAAGTAATTCAGCCCTTGTAGATAATCTCCATGGGGTTACAACTTCTTTCAAATTTGCTTCTAACTCTTTGAGTTCTGGAGTATCAGTATCTGGAAATGCTGCTCCTTCTTGTTGACCTGCTGTGGTTGCGTGTCTTTTATGTAAGATTCTCCAACCAGACTGTGTCCATCCTTCCTTAGGTAATAGCTTGAATACTTCAGATTCTGTATTCAATTGATTGAAAACTGCTGCACCGTACATGGTGTTGAAGTAATCAGATCTCTGTGCGAAATTGGTTGCAGGAGAAGTATAAGCTGCTAAATCATCATCAGCTTTTCTCATGATACCATATCGGTTAGCTATTCCAAGTGTTCCACCGTAATATGAATTAACATATTCTTCAAATGATATTGCCATTATTTGTTCACTCCGTATAGTTTTTCTTCCTCAAGTTCTAATTCCTCAAGGGTTTTTGTCATACCTGACCAATTAGTTGGTTTAGGTTTTGCGACTTTCTTTGGTGCAGGTGTAGATTTCTTTCCTGCATACACATTTATTCCATATTTCTTAAGAGTTTTAACTGCTTGATCTACAGTTACAGATTCCGGATCAGCATTAAGGGTAGCTTCTTTCACTTCTTCCTTCATTTCTTCTTCTTCCTCTTCCTCTTTATAATCTTCTTTTTCATCTTCTTCCAAATAATCTAAAGCAGCCCTTAGCATTTGTGCTAATTTAGCCATGTCTTTTGATTTTTCTTCTTCTTCTTCTTCTTCCTCTTCTTCTTCTTCTTCTTTAACTTCTTCAGTAGTTTCTTCAGATTCTGATTCGGATTTAACTTCTTCTTCTTCTACGACCTCTTCAGGTGGTAAAACTTCAGTTTCCTTTTTTTGGTTAGTCATAGATTCACTTTCCTTAACCTTTGATTCTTGGGTGTTATATTTAAGCGTTTCACCGTTTTCGGATTTATCGCACCCACAACTTCCACATCCACATTCTTTTTTTATTGTTTTTGCCATTGCATTTACCTCTGTTACTTTAGCCTCTGGATTAGCTGGGTGATCTTCAACCCAACTAACAGACCATAACCCTAATTCATCTATTTGATTATGGCATTTGTTATCTTTATTACATACTTCCTTTTGTTCAGTAGCTTCTCCCCTAATACTACTAGTTCCTTGTTTGCCATATTGTTTAATTTGTCCCCATGCATGATCATGCATTTCTAATCCTGAATGTATTCCTACTTTAACCTTAACTTTACCTTCTTCAGTTTTCCAAGCTAATGGTAATCCAATTGGTTGTTCTTCATGTTGAAAAGAATAAACTCCATATTTCATATAAAAATCCATTGCCTCTTCCATTGTTTTTGTAGGAATTAAATCATTTTGTTTATCTATAACTGGTGCTGAAATATAAGTTTCCATAATCCTGTCATTATACCAATCATTTCGATAAGTAGTCCATCCATCGGCCATACTATTCTATTTCAGTGGTTAATTTAAATATTTCGGTAATATCCTATTTTATTATTGACAAATGTTTATATAAATTGTTGCCTATGTATATTTGAGGACAATTATGAGCCACATAAAACGTTATCCTAAAGAACAGCAAACTGCTGAGTTTTGGGTAAATAAGAATCAACTTCATGTTGATGATATAAGCACATTTAATAATTGTAGAGATTTAGCTTTTATGATCTCTAGAAGATTTAAATTAGGATTAAAAGAACTAAGACCACAAAGAAGATTTGATAAAGGGTCATTAGGTAGATGTTATGTAGAAGAGCGTAGACTTCAAGTTGCTTTTAGAAATAAGTATCCACGTAATTTAGATGCTTGGATATATAGTATAACTGAAGAAGAAGCTAAATTAAAAAGAGGTAATTGGTTTGATGAAGCTATTGACTATAAAGATTTTCAATGTGGATTAAAAAGAGGTCATGTTATTCATACAGTTGAACAAGTAACAATTCATGAAGTAGCTCATCTAAAACATCCTAATCATTCAAAAAAGTTCTGGAACTTTGTACATAAAATTGAGAGGATGTTTATATAAACAATAGGTTATTAGTAATTATGGCAGTAGTCGGAGCAGGTAATTGGTGGAGCAAAAAGAATAAGTATTCAAATTGTCCAAAGTGTGACAAAAAAGGATATTATAAAACAAGTTTAGTTGATAAGAATAATCAAATACATAAATGGGAAGCATGTATGTATTGTAATAATACAACAATAAAGGAAACACATTAATGTATATTAGTGAGCATAATTTTACCTATAAAGGGCCGTGTTTTATTTGTAATAAGGAAAGAGAAGAAGTAGAGTTCCCAGAATCTAATACTGATTATCCTAAAGGCTTTAAGGATTATAGATGTTTTGATGAAAATTGTGAAGCATATTGTTGGGGAGGAGTAATGTTTTATGCTAATGGTAGTGATAAACCAGAATCAGAAGAATATAAAAAAGATAAATGGGTACGAATAATTTAATTAAGGAAAATATTCTTTTACATAACCATCAAAATTATTTATTATCTCATTAAAAGCTGGTCTTAAGTATGGCTTAGGATCAGAACCGGGATGTTGTTTAATGTATCTCCATTTACCTACTGAATCATCTGGAGTTTTAATTAAAACTGAAGCATTAATTTCATGTGGAGATGTTCCATATTCTACATTTTTAGCATATGATACATTTGTTCCTATCTCTTTCCTTAAAGGTTGCTTTGATACAGTTATACTTGACCTTAACAAGCCTGTAATAACACTCATATTATTTGTTAAATATATCATAGATCTCGTTTGCATATCATCACCCATATCATTTAAAATAAGATCTACAATCTCTACGTTATTACCTAGTCTATCATTTATTACTTTAGCAAGAAACTGTTCAATAGCTTTTTTATTATTTATATTAAATCTACCATTCATTTTAGACTAAAATATTTACCTCTTCCTTTCTTTTCAATCTTATCTAATTCCCTTTCTAACTCTTGTCTTTTTCTTAAAAATGTATGCATTTTCATAGTTTTAGCATTTTGTTGTGCCATAACTCGTTTACCATTCTTCCAAACTCTTTCAGATTCATGATCCTCACAAAAGCCATTAGGTGATAAATATTCAGAAGTTTCATAAACTCCACATTTTTTACATCGTCTTGTCATTATATCTCCTTCCATATTATTGGAACTTTATTACCTTCAATTGAAAGCGTATATTTATATTTACTTCCATACCCTTTAAATTGTTGCATAGTTCCACATTGTCTTTTAATCATCTTGTTTACCATTACCATGATGCCCATATTTATCATTAGATATATTAATCTTAATATAATCCGGCATTCCTTTCTTTTTTTTCTTAGTTTCTTTTTCTGCTTCAGCTAACATAGCATCCATTAAATCTTCTAAGTTATCTATTAACATAAAATCTATATCCCTCATACCACTCTTGATATAACTGTTCTTTGATTAGAATGTAATAATGAATTACCACTTAATGTTAATCCATGCTTTGCTCCAATAGTTTGTTGTAATTCTTTTAATTTATTTAAAGTTAAACCACCTGCTGGTATTCTTGATGCTAATTCTCTATGTGCATCACAAGTTCTTGCACCAAAGGCTACAATTAACGTATATTTATCTTCTTTTGGTTTCTTTGTTAATTTACCTTGAGCATATAATTGTTGACGCTTTACACTAACCTTTTGAAAACCTGCTAATCTTCCTTCATTAGATGCATTTATTATATTTGTCCGAGCTAATCTTTCTAATTTCCAACTACCTTGATTAATTACAGCTTTTAATGCTGCAACGGTACTAGGTATAGATCGCTGTTCAGCAAATGATTCTGCTATAACTCTTTTAGCTTCAGCATTAGTTGATGTGAAATAATCTTCACTAATTAATTCACCATGAGTAGCAACATCCATTGCTTCCTGATCTGTTAAATCCCAATTAATTTCAATCTTTTCATTTGCCGTATCTTTGCGAAGTATAGCATTCTGGTCTTTGGCAGCAGTTTTGAACCCATATTCATAGGCTTTTTCACTATCTAATCTTATAGCTTCAGAGAATTTACTTTTTAATCCTATTATAATATCTTCAACTTTTATTTGAAGATCCTTATAGGTTGTTCTTGTCTTTAACCGATCTACCTCTAAATTAACTATTTTACGTAGATCACGTTTTAAGGTTGAAATATATCCGCTGGTTCTTCTTGATCCGCTTCCTCCGGCAACACCGTCATATCTGGGGATTGTATCACCTCCGGTAATATTAATTCACCTTCCTCATCCATATCAACTAAAATACCTACTTGTTGGAATTTAGTTATTATATCTGCTTTCATGGATAAGTTTTGTAATTTAAGCTGCTCATTTTCTTCATTTAATTCAGTAAATTTAAGTTCATAATCTGTAATTTGTAATGTTTTTAATAATGGTCTAAAAAACCCTTCTTCAATACACATTTGGGTTTCTAATATAGTTCTATCCATCATAGTAATTTGTTCTCCTTCAGAATTTAAACCACCTAAGCCTTCAGTTATTCCAACTGCTAAAGGCATAACACCATATGATGCATTAATATCTGCATTAATTTTATCTAAATATGGTAGCATTTCTAATTCAGACATATTAGGCATAACTGGTACAAAACTTGCTCCTGACCTACCTTCACCTGAAGATATAATAGGAATAAAATTAGGATTACGTTTAGTTTCTTCTGCTATATATTCACCTAATCTTGTTAATCCATTTTCATCATGACCCGGTATATCAAGGAAACCTTTAGGTGGTCTTTCTAATCTATAGATCTTATTTTGATACTTCTCAATTGCTAAGCCAGTTTCGATCTTACGAGCTAAACCTAGGATCGGAGATTGACCATACAATCTAGCTGATGCTGAATATTTATTAAAGTGTATTATTTCATCTCTAGCAAAAGGTATTTCATTTTCCTCATCATCAAAAATATATGCAACAGGTAATAATTCAACGCCATCTTCTGGGTCATATTCACCGTTATCAATTATTTTACGAGTTATAGGATTAAATTTAATATCATTTTGAAATCTTCCAAACCGATCTGTCATAAATCGCATTCTTTTAGTATCTTCAATCCATAATTGGTTTAATTTTTTACCTATTACTTGTCCTGATTCATCAATAACATGATCATAAACTAAAGAAATCCAAGCATCATCAAAAACTTCTAATTGACGAACTACAGCTTTTAATAATTCTGAACCACTAATATCACTATCTCCTGCTGAGGGATTATTTAATAATTCTTCAAGAAGTATCTTTTGAGCATCACTAGGATTATCAACAATAGGTTCTAAAACCCAACCTTTAGCAGTTGTTTGAGATGCTAATTTAGTTATTACAGTTCTTAAATGAGAATAATTATCAGCTAAATACTCTAAATAAAATTGGTCATATGGTGGTAACATTTTATCAGGTGCATTAGAATACTCTGCTGAAACTGAATCATATGTTGGAGTTCTTGCTTCTTTACTTATATTATTATCTAAATATGTTTGTAAACCTGATTTCTTAACTGGCTTTTTTCTAAATCTATCGAATATACCCATATTACCAATCTGGATCACTACGTCTGTATCTATTAAGCTTATCCCTAATTTCGGGTTTTTTAGTATATGCATTAACACTTATTTCAACTATTCTGGACATTGTAGTCCCATGCAATTTTGATAAATCTTTTATATCAGATTTTACTTTATCATTAAATTTACGCAATTCTATTCTCACCATGTAGATATTGAAGGCATGAGCTAGTCAAGTGCCGGAAAATCCACCTCCGAGCAAAGTTCTATTTCTAAAGGTGAGAACGCTTCAAATTGGTGTTTAGCCTTCAACATCTAATAAAATGACATATTAGATGGATATATAAACATATCCCCTTAATATCTAGGTTTATATTTACCGATCTTGTTAGTTTCTTCCCAATTAACTCTGCGAGTAGAAGCTTTGATTGAAAAAGTATTACCTCTTCCTGCATGAAGTCTAATGCTATCATAACAAACACCTCTATTGTTTATTTCAGTAGAAGTTTTAGTTAAATATATTTTAACACCTTTATTTAATTCAATTCCTGAATCATATATATCATGTTTTATCATATGAATCATATATTTATGTAGATCATAACCAAAGTAATAATCCTTGCTTATGCTAAATTGTGCTACAACTGCCATTTAAAGAATACCCTCAGATTCTAATCTTGCATCATATTCTGCTTCAGCTCTCATGGTATTTTCCCATTGTTGCCTTAACATCAATATTTCAGAATATTCCCATTCAATCCATTCTGCTAAAGCATGAACATCAACCATTAATTGATATTCATCAAAAGATAAATGGTTATTTTTCTGATCTCTCTCAGATCGGTAGATGTTGATTGCTTCTTTCAATTGTGTTGCGTTTAATCGTTCCCAGTAGTTATTTTGGCTCATTTTTTATTTGTCCTCTAAATATATATAAACTATACGTATATAAGGTCTGCTTTTTTATAAGACTGATCTGTGTATTGTAACACTTTTTTCAGCATCTACTAATTTCCTAATATATAATCCTGCTGATTCATAGCTAGGTCTTTGTAATTTAGATTCTGCAAACTTAAGATCACTGGATGACCATTCTAATTGCCATGGATAACGTGATCCGTTTTCTAATTTTAAGGTAGGTCTTTTGTAAACTCTATATCTTTTTATTGTTTCTTCATAATATTCCATTTAATCACCTCCACAATTTGCGTTTTTACAACATGGATAAATGTAAACAAATTGGTTTTCATCTCCTATTTTCATATTACCTTCTTCACAATCTTTAATTTGTTGTTCATATTCTGGACTTTCGTAAGCATAACATGGAATAGTTTCTGGCAATGCTTCTTTGATTGTATCAAAATGCATTAATCCAAGAATATTAGGTTCCGCATGACCAAATCCTTGTGTCCATTGCCTCAATCCTCTTTTAATATCCCTGCATCCTTTCTTATGAATACCATAGTGGCTACCTTTATTCATGTTAGAAGCATTAGGATTACCTTGAACTAAGGTTATTCCTTTGTAAGGTTCCTGCACAGATCGGAAATCTGCTGTTCTAGTATGTCCATTCTTTAATGTTTTCCAAACGACTTCGTTGCTCATATTTGTCCTATAAATATATATAAACTATATGTATATAAGGTCTGCTTTATTTTCTATTACCTACAATCCTACCAACGAGATCAGCTTTACCACAAGCTGAACATACCAATATTGGACTGCTATCTTTAGTTTTATCTATAAAATATTGCTTAGGAATGGCAGATCGCGTTAATTGATATATATTACCACAAAGATGACATTCAAATTTATACTTCATAATATTTCTTCCCAACTAACAAAAGATAATGATTTCCTACTAATTTCTTGTATAGCAAGTTCACACATCCATAATGAAACAACAGCATCTGGAGTATGTCCCTCTAATTTACCATGCTCTCCTATAACTAATTTAGTTAATCCTTCAGTTAATTTTTTAGTACCAACCTTAATATCTTTCCTACATTCTCTAGAATATGGTATTGTATATAATCCTTGTTCAATTTTTAAAGCAATATTAGGTATACCGATCTGACCATGATGTTTCTCTGAACCGGTATTATGTTTAGATACTGGTAACCCAGATAATGTTTCAGTTGCATGAGCTACTAATCGTTGAAATCCATTTGATTCAATCATAATTTTAGTTGGATTATATCTTGCAGATAAAGATACAATATTATCAACTTGAGATTTTAACCAACCTGCTCCTTCTGCTTTTACTTTACCTGTCCATTGATAAACTAATTGCCTTTGTTGTGTATCTCTATTCCAAGCTAAAATACAATATGATGTTTCATCATTTTGCTGATCTATTCCAACTGCTAAATCTACACCCATTAATATTTCCCAACCTTTAGGTATTTGGTTTAGCCCAAGATCATAATCTAAGCATGGTTTAAGAGTGTCCCATGTGATCAAAGAAGATTCTGGGTCGATCGGGTTTAATAGATATTCCGATTCAAAAGCACGTGTTCCCATGCTTTGCTTTTCTTGCATTAATCTTTCATGTGTCCAATACTCTGGCCATCGTGGAGTTCCATTCTCTAATAAAGCTGGATGCCATATATGTTTCCATTCTGAACTTTCTCTAACCCATTGAGTTGCATCCTTAAGACGCTTTTGAGTTCCTACTAATGTAATTTTACCTTCAGGTAATCTCATAGGCATAACAACTCTTTTTATATAATAAATTACTTTTTCATCACTAAATTTAGGAAACTCTTGTAAAATATCATCTAATATAATTAAATGAACGTGAGGTCCCTCTAAAGATTTACCAACCGATGCTGCTTGAATACGAGAACCATTCTTAAATTGTTTAGCTGATCTACGCCACGAACCATCATCATTACCTGTAGCAATATTATGTTTTAACCAAAAAGACCTTTTAATTAATTCTTCAAATTGTTCTAATTTGTTTAAAGCCTGATCTAAGGTTGCTGATACATATATTGCTCTAAAATTAGGATGTTTGTTCATCATAAATGCACAATAGGTTAAAATAAAAGAAGTTTTCAAATGACCCCTACCACACATTATGGCTCCAAAAGTATTATTGTTTAATACCTCCCACCATTCTTGATGCATTTCACCTAAAGGAACAAAAGATGAAGGCTCATAATCCATAAAATCTTCTAAAACATAATTAGCAAAATCAATAAACTCTAATTGTTCCTGTTGAATATGATTTAATATTTTAGTATTAAACAGATCTAAATCTTTATCACTTATTTCCATTAAAACCTTCTGCTGTATGAACAGTCATAGCAATCATTGGGCGATCTTCATCATATTCCATTCTTTCTAAATAATCTACTAATACATCAATCTTATTTGTATCCAAAAGAACTTCATTGGTTTCATTATCAACAACCCTAAAGCTCATACTATTTGAGATTCCTCTATCCAGATCTTGATTACATCATTAATCATTTTTTGTTTCATACCTGCTTTTTTCATAGCAACAGGTAATTTCTC
>TARA_R110002020_G_scaffold24826_9_pt1 | contig 10321 bp, 11 predicted proteins | sample TARA_R110002020 | Tara Oceans TARA_R110002020 (sample SAMEA4396489) | marine metagenome | biome: Westerlies Biome; feature: [MES] marine water layer (ENVO:01000295) within the mesopelagic zone...; material: water (ENVO:00002006), including particulate matter (ENVO:01000060) such...
CCGGGATCACCAGCCAAGCGCAATATCGGGCCGCGCGACATAAGAGACATCATCGGCATGGGCGGATTGACAATACTGGGGATCGAGACCAGCTGCGACGAGACCGCCGCCGCCGTGGTGCAGCGGCGCGAGGACGGCAGCGGCGAGATCCTGTCGGATGTGGTGCTGAGCCAGCTCGACCTGCATGCGGCCTTCGGCGGCGTGGTGCCCGAACTCGCCGCGCGCTCGCATGTCTCGGTGCTCGACCGGCTGGTGAGCGAGGCGCTTGCGGAAAGCGGCGTTCCGCTGGCTCAGATCGATGCCATCGCCGTCACCTCCGGGCCCGGCCTGATCGGCGGCCTGATGGTAGGGCTGATGACGGGCAAGGCCATCGCCATGGCGACGGGCAAGCCGTTCCTCGGCGTCAACCATCTCGAGGGCCACGCGCTGACGGCGCGGCTCACCGACAATGTCGCGTTCCCCTACCTGCTGCTGCTGGTCTCGGGCGGCCATACCCAGATCGTGCTGGTCAAGGGCGTGGGCGACTACGAGCGCTGGGGCACCACCATCGACGACGCGCTGGGCGAGGCATTCGACAAGACCGCCAAGCTGCTCTCGCTCGGCTATCCCGGAGGCCCGGCGGTGGAGCAGACGGCGCTGGCGGGAACGCCGTGGCGCTTCCGCCTGCCGGTGCCGATGCGAAAGGATCCGCGGCTCGATTTCTCCTTCTCGGGTCTCAAGACCGCGGTCAGGCAGATGGCCGAAGCCGAGGCGCCGCTGTCGCAACAGACCATCGCCGATCTCTGCCTGGCGTTCCAGGCCTCGGTGACCGCGAGCCTCGACGACCGCATCGCCATGGCGCTCGATCGGTTTTCGCAGCGTTTCGGAACCGAATCGACGCCGGCGCTGGTCGTGGCAGGCGGCGTCGCCGCCAACCGCGCAATCCGGGCGACGCTCGAGACCCGCGCCGAAAAGGCCGGCTTCCGCTTCATCGCCCCGCCACTCAACCTGTGCACCGACAACGCCGCGATGATCGCCTGGGCCGGCGCCGAACGCATGGCCGCGGGGCTGCCCTTCGACGCGCTCGATCTCGCGCCCCGCTCGCGCTGGCCGCTCGACCAGGCGGCTACCGCGCTGATCGGCCACGGCCGCCGCGGCGCCAAGGCCTGATCCGGGGTCATCAAACCGCGCCACAGATATTGAAACCGGCGGCCCGGCAGGGCATAGACTGCAGCTCACCGCCCGGCATGCTGCCCAGGGCCGGACATTTTCGCGAATGGAGATTTCATGCTTTACGCCCTGATGTGCAAGGACAAGCCCGGTTCCCTCGATCTTCGCATGGCCACGCGGCCTACTCATGTCGAGTACCTCAAGAGCATCGAGGCAAGCGGCGTCTTGAAGATGGCGGGGCCGCTCCTGGGCGACGACGAGAAGCCGATCGGCAGCCTGCTGGTCGTCTCCGCCGCGGACAAGGCTGAGGCAGAAGCCATTGCCGCCGCCGATCCCTATGCGATCGCCGGGCTGTTCGCCTCCACCGAGATCCGCGCCTTCAACTGGGTCTTCAAGAATCCGGAGGCTTGAGATGGCCTATTGGTTGTTCAAGTCCGAGCCGTTCAAATGGTCCTGGGAGATGCAGAAGGCCAAGGGCAAAGCCGGTGAACAGTGGGACGGCATCCGCAACTACCAGGCCCGCAACAACATGCGCGCCATGAAACTGGGCGACAAGGGCTTCTTCTACCACTCCAACGAGGGGCTTGAGGTGGTCGGCATCGTCGAGGTCTGCGGCTTGATCCATCCCGACACCACCATCGACGACCCGCGCTGGGAATGCGTCGACATCCGCGCCGTCTGCGACATGCCGCAGCCGGTGACGCTGAAGGACGTCAAGGCCAACCCGAAGCTCAGCGAGATGAGCCTGGTGACCTCGATGCGGCTCTCAGTGCAGCCGGTGACCGAAGCCGAATATCTCGAGGTCTGCCGGATGGGCAAGCTCGACAACCCGCCGCGCTCGCCGGAGTGAGCGGGCCGAACCGGCGCTGACGGATGAAGACCGATCCGGAAAGCTTCATCCGCGCCAACACCGCGCTCGGCGCGCCGCCGCATGTGCCCGAGATCCGGCTGCATTTGGCCGACGAGGCGCATGATTTGTGGCTCAAGACCGAGGAAGAGCTCGACGCGCTCGGCCTGCCGCCGCCGTTCTGGGCCTTCGCCTGGGCTGGCGGCCAGGGCCTGGCGCGGCATCTCATCGACATTCCTGATCTGGTCGCGGGAAAGACCGTGCTCGATTTCGCCTCGGGCTCGGGCCTCGTGGCCATCGCCGCAAGCCTAGCCGGCGCGGCCCGCGTCACCGCTGCAGACACAGACCCCTGGGCCGCCACCGCAGCGCGGCTCAACGCGGAGGCAAACGGCGTGAGCTTCGACTTCCGCGCGGCCGACCTGATCGGCGCGGACGAGGGCTGGGACGTGGTCCTTGCCGGCGACGTGTTCTATGACCGCGCCATGGCCGACCTTGTCTGGCCATGGCTGACAGCGCTCGCGCGCCGCGGCGCGACGGTGCTGGTGGGCGATCCGGGCCGGGCCTATTGCCCGAAGGACGGGCTGGAGCTTCTCGCCACCTACATGGTGCCGGTGACCCGCGCGCTCGAGGACAGCGAGATCAAGCGGACCTCGGTGTGGCGGGTTACAGCATAAGCGGGAAAAATCTTCCTATTGCAATGTATATACAATCAGTATATACAGCTCCCATACGCGACTGCGAATCCCCCGACTAACATTTACCGCACGGTTGAGTGACCGAGAGGCGTGGGATGTCTAGAAATGGAATTTGAATGGGATGAAGCGAAACGCGCTGAAATCTTTCGGAAGCACGGCATCGACTTCCTGGAAGCGGCCCTGATTTTCGAGAATGACGTTCTGGAAAAGGAAGACACACGCAGGGATTATGGCGAGAAGCGCATGATCGCCTTGGGTATGGCGGACGGTGAAGTCTACACGGTCGCTTATACCAGGAGAGGCGACGTCTATCGCCTCATTACCGCGTGGAAAGGAGGTCGGGATGACCGGGAAAGATATGAAAGCCGCAAGCCTTAGCGACCTGCGCAAGATGAAGGACCGGGGCGAGCTGCGCCCATCGGTTGCGGCGGGACAGGCGCCGGAGCTGCCGGACGGATTTTGGGACGACGCCGTCGTTGTCAACCATGCCACCACCAAGGAGCCGATCAGCCTGCGGGTCGATGCCGATGTCCTTGCGTTCTTCAAGGCTCAGGGAAAAGGGCACCTCACGCGGATGAACGCCGTTTTGCGGTCTTATGTCGAGGCGCAGCGGGCAAAGCGTTAGACGACCCGAATCTTCGTTCCTCGCCGCAGGATCGGCATCAGCCTGAGCAGATCCCGCCGGGAGAGCGCGATGCAGCCTTCCGTGGGAGCATAGCCGGGCCGCGCCACATGAAGGAAGATGGCGCTACCTCCGCCCCGTCGCCGCGCGCGGATGTTCCAGTCAAGCACGAAGCCGAAATCATAGAGCGCGTCCTTGCGCCTGAGCGTTTCGTGGCTCGCCGCAAACGGCAGCCGGACCTGGCTATTGTAGGCGGCATGGGAGGGCGCGTCGCACCAGCCGTCGCCCGCGCCCACGCGGCTGAGCGCGATTCCCGACCGGTCCGCCACAAGCAGTCCGCCGCGGCGGAAACCGCCCAGCACCGCCATCACAGCGCGCGGTGTGCCCCCGTCGCCCTCGCGCTTGAAGCTCGTGATCCCGCCGCGGCCGAGCGCCGCGGGAACCGTCACGGGGCCGGCTCGGACCAGCGCCTTGAGCCGGTCGCCGGGCTTTTGCCGCACCGCTATGGTGCGGGTTGGCGACGGAAGAGCGCCCGGTTTGCGGGACGCCGGCCGCTTCGGTAACAAAATCCTCACGATCAAGTGCTCCATCTCAGACCCGGCATGGTATTTAGCACTTTGCCGCCGCCTCGAAAGTGCCTAAACAGGGACATAAATGTCATTTGATACAGCCGGGAGCGTCGGCGTGAACCGGCGCCCGCGTCGATAGGAAGAGGAACCGCCGCAATGACCGCTCGCTCGATCCTGCTGGTAGATGATGATGATGATCTGAGGGAGACGCTTGTCGAACAGCTCTCGCTGTACGAGGAATTCGCGATTTCCCAGCAGTCCTCCGCCACCAAGGGCGTGCAGGCGGCGCGCGCCGAACATGTCGACCTGCTGATCATGGATGTCGGCCTGCCCGACATGGACGGTCGCGAGGCGGTCAAGCTTCTGCGCAAGGGCGGCTTCAAGTCGCCGATCATCATGCTCACCGGCCACGACACCGATTCGGACACGATCCTGGGCCTTGAGGCGGGCGCCAACGACTATGTCACCAAGCCCTTCCGCTTCGCCGTGCTGCTCGCCCGCATCCGCGCGCAGCTGCGCCAGCACGAGCAGAGCGAGGACGCCACCTTCACCGTCGGCCCCTACACCTTCAAGCCGAGCCAGAAGCTGCTGCTCGACGACAAGGGCGGCAAGATCCGGCTCACCGAGAAGGAAGCCGCGATCATCCGCTACCTCTACCGGGCCGACCAAAAGGTGGTGACCCGCGACGTGCTGCTGGAAGAGGTCTGGGGCTACAATTCCGGCGTCACCACCCACACGCTGGAGACCCATGTCTACCGCCTGCGCCAGAAGATCGAGGCCGATCCGTCCAATGCCGAGATCCTGGTCACCGAAAGCGGCGGCTACAAGATCATTCCGTAACGGGTAGGTTTCGGCTCAAGGAGCACGACCATGGCGCTGAACGACGACATAGCCCTGCTTTCCACCGTTTCGCTGTTCCGCGACATCGGCGAGGACAAGCTGCGGCTGATCGCCTTCGGCGCGGAGCGGCGCAAGCTGCAGGCGGGCCAGGTGCTGTTTCGCGAGGGCACGCCGGCCGATTGCGCCTTTGTCGTCGCCGACGGCCGGTTCGAACTCACCCGCAAGGGCCGCGACGGCCAGACCACGCAGCTGGGCATGGCCGAGCGCGGCGCGCTGCTGGGCGAACTGGCGATGGTCACCGCCGTCGACCGGACGATGACGGCGATCGCGCCGGACAATGCCGAGGTGATTCGCATCAACCGGCCGCTGTTCAGGCGCATGCTGGAAGAGTATCCCGACATCGCCGGCATCGTCAGGCAGCGCATCAGCGACAATCTGGCCGCGCTCAACGCCGGCCTCGGCAAGATCGCCGGACGCTTCGCCGGCTGACCGCTTTCCGGGCACTTTTCGTGAGGCGATGGCCGCGCCCTGAGCGGATGCGGGGAAGAATCAGAACGCGAAATGCGCCGTGACCGGGACATGGTCCGACGGTCGCTCCCAGCCGCGGGCCTCGCGCAGCACGTCGACGCGCGTGAGCGACGGCAGCAGATCGGCCGATGACCAGACATGGTCGAGCCGCCGGCCGCGATCTGCCGCGTCCCAGTCCTGCGCCCGGTAGCTCCACCAGGTGAAGATCTTCTCCTCAGGCGGGATATGGGCGCGGATCAGGTCGACCCAGCCGCCGGCCTGCTGCATCGCCACCAGGCCCTCGGTTTCGACCGGCGTGTGGCTGACCACTTTCAGAAGCTGCTTGTGCGACCAGACATCGGTCTCGAGCGGCGCGATGTTGAGATCGCCGACCAGGATCGAGGAAATGCCGTCAGCCTGTTCGGCGTCGGCGTGCAGGCACTTCATTTCCTCGATGAAATCGAGCTTGTGGCCGAATTTCGGGTTGATCTCGCGATCCGGCTCGTCGCCGCCGGCCGGAACATAGAAATTGTGGATCCGGATCCGGCGATCGCCGGGGGCCTCGACGATGGCCGAGATGTTGCGGGTATGATCGATCTCGCAATAGGTCTTGCGCTGGTCATCCGACAGCGGCAGCCGCGAGATGATGGCGACGCCGTGATAGCCCTTTTGGCCGTGGATGGCGATGTGCTCGTAGCCGAGCTTGCGGAAGGCCGCGCTCGGGAAGGAATCGTTGGGACACTTGGTTTCCTGCAGGCACAGCACGTCGGGCCGGGCGGTCTCGAGAAAATGCTGCACCAGCGGCAGCCTCAGCCGCACGGAATTGATGTTCCAGGTGGTGATGGAAAACGCCAAGTCGGATCGCCTCATGCAGGTCGCGGTCAACAGGATAGTTTTGACCTATAGGCTGCGGAGGGCAATTCAAAGCGCTAAAGCGGGCTGTGCACATCTGATGCGGCGCCGGCACGATCCGCAACCGTTTCCTGCGCCGCCGGGACTCCCGCCGTTTCCGGAAAAACGCGCTCCCGGTAATCCGCCCGGATCAGCCGCCGCCGCGGGTGTTCTTGTGCACCTCGGAATAGGGTACCTCGAACACGTTGTTGGCGAATTTGACCCCGGTCTGGACGTTGTAGATCATCACCGAGGTGTCCTTGCCCTGGGCGTCGCGGATGGTCCACTGCTTGAGGTCGAAGGTCTTGGGATCGAACATCAGGCTGATGGTCGAATCGCCGAAGACCGACTTGTTGCCGAGCACGATCGTGGTCAGGTCCGGATCTTCCGTGACCGAGCGGACGGTCTCGCCCGAGAGGTCGATGCGTTCCGACAGCAAGAGCTTGAGCGGCGTCTTGTCGAGCGGATAGAGATCCCAGGTCTTGAGCTTGCGGTTGCCGATGACGACCGCCTTGCCGTCGGCGATGACGCGTACGGCCGAGGGCTCCTCGTAGTTGAACCTGAGCTTGCCGGGACGATCGATGAAGAACTTGCCGCCGGTCTGTTCGCCATTGGGGCCGAACTGGATGAACTCGCCGGTCATGGTCTTGACCGAGGAGAAATGGTCGGCGAGCTTCTGCGCCGCGTCCTGAGCGCGCGCCGGGCCCGAAAAGGCCAGAACACCGGTGGCGGCCGCCATCAGCGACAATCCCAGCCCCAGGCCTGCGCCCAGAAGCGCCCTGCGAACCGGATCATGCGGGATGGCCGCGCTGGTAATGGTCTGTTTCGACATCTCTGTCTCCGTTTCTTGTCCGTATCCGTGTCGCCCAAGACTGCGGCGCCAGTGTGACGCTGGGGCCGCGAGGCTAGCGCGGGTCGATATCGTCTTCCGTCGGCACCAGGATCTCGCGCTTGCCGGCATGGTTGGCGGCGCTGATCAGGCCCTCATTCTCCATCCGCTCGATCAGCGAGGCAGCGCGGTTGTAGCCGATGCCGAGCCGCCGCTGGATATAGGAGGTCGACGCCTTGCCGTCGCGCAGCACGATGGCCACCGCCTGGTCGTAGGGATCGTCCGAATCGGCCATGTTGGCGGTGCCGGCCGGTCCGCCGCCGCCCGAATCGCCCTCGTCGTCATCCTCGGTGATCGCCTCGAGATATTCCGGAGCGCCCTGGGTCTTGAGATGGGCGACGATGTCCTCCACCTCCTTGTCCGAAACAAAGGGCCCGTGCACGCGCTGGATGCGGCCACCGCCGGCCATGAACAGCATGTCGCCCATGCCGAGCAACTGCTCGCCGCCCTGTTCGCCCAGGATCGTGCGCGAATCGATCTTCGAGGTGACCTGGAACGAGATGCGGGTCGGGAAGTTGGCCTTGATCGTGCCGGTGATGACGTCGACCGAAGGCCGCTGCGTCGCCATGATGACATGGATTCCCGCCGCGCGCGCCATCTGCGCCAGCCGCTGCACCGCGCCCTCGATGTCCTTGCCGGCCACCATCATCAGGTCGGCCATCTCGTCGATCAGCACGATGATGTAGGGCAGCGGCGTGAGATCGAATTCCTCCGTCTCGTAGACCGCCTCGCCGGTGTGGCGGTCGAAGCCGGTCTGGACGGTGCGGGTCATCGGCTCGCCCGAGCTTGCCGCCTGCTCGACGCGCGCGTTGAAGCCGTCGATGTTGCGCACGCCGATCTTCGACATCTTCTTGTAGCGCTCTTCCATCTCGCGGACGGTCCACTTGAGCGCCACGACAGCCTTCTTCGGATCGGTCACGACCGGCGTGAGCAGATGCGGGATGCCGTCATAGACCGACAGTTCGAGCATCTTCGGGTCGATCATGATCAGCCGGCACTTGGACGGATCCATCCGGTACAGGATCGACAGGATCATGGTGTTGATCGCCACCGACTTGCCCGAGCCGGTGGTGCCGGCGACGAGCAGGTGCGGCATCTTGGCGAGATCGGCGATCACCGGCTCGCCGCCGATGGTCTTGCCGAGCGCCAAACCGAGCTTGGCCTTGGATGCCTCGAAATCGCGGCTGGCGATCAGTTCCCTCAGATACACGGTCTCGCGTTTCTGGTTGGGCAGCTCGATGCCGATGGCGTTGCGGCCCGGAACGACGGCGACGCGCGCGGCAATCGCGCTCATCGAGCGGGCGATGTCGTCGGCAAGCCCGATCACGCGCGAGGACTTGATGCCCGGCGCCGGCTCGAGTTCGTAAAGCGTGACCACCGGTCCGGGGCGGACGTGAATGATCTCGCCCTTGACGCCGAAATCCTCGAGCACGCCTTCCAGCATGCGGGCGTTCTGCTCCAGCGCCTCGGGCGACAGCGAGGCGTCCTTGACGGAATTGCGCGCCTCGGTGAGCAGATGCACCGACGGCAGCGCAAAGCCGTGTTCCTTGAGCATCGAGCCCTGCGCGTCGCGCTGCACCCTTGCGCCGGGCTTGGGACGTTCGGCGGGGGCGGCGATGCGTGGCGAGGCTGTCCCCGGGCGTTCCTGCGGTGCGGGGCGCGAGGGCGCCGCCTGCGGGCGCCAGTCGGCGGCCGGGTCATCCTCGTCCATGTCGGCCGAAAGCACGCCGTCGGGCAGGCGATCGTCGTCGTCGTCATCGAGGTCGAAGGGCGGGGCGTCGTCAACGGCGACCGTGCGCCGGGTCGAGGCGGGGCCGAAGCCGGGTTCGACGCGTTCCTGCCGCGCCGGCCGGGGTTCGGCGAACACCGGCTCGACGCCGAAATCATCGTCCTCGCCATAGCCGGTGTTGAAATCGAGCGGCCCATCCGGCATCACCCGCTGCCGGGCCGAAGAGGCAAGGCCGATCAGCCGCCGGACCCGGCCGCGCAGGGTGAACCAGGAATGGGTGAGGGCGCCGAGCATCAGCGAGCCGCTCGAGGCCTCCTCGTCATCCTCGGTCTCGGCGAAGTCGGTTTGAGCCGCTTCCGCATCCGGGGCGCGGCCCGTCAGTCCGGCGCCATAGAGCAGCAACCAGCCCGCCGCCGGAGCCAGCAACACGCCGAGCACCACCGCGACCAGACCCGACGGGAAGCCGCCGGTGAACACGCCGGGCACTTTCAGCGCCATGTCGCCGAGCACGCCGCCCAGCCCGTTGGGCAGCGGCCAGCTCTGCGACGCCGGCATCAGCCCGAACAGCGCCGCCGTCAGCCAGGCGCCGCCGAACCAGGCCGCGGCGCGGCGGCCGATGCGGTCGACCGGCTGGGTGCGCATCAGGCAGATCGCCCAGAACAGCGCGGGCAGCAGGCCGATCACGCCCGCGAGCCCGAAGAACTGCATCACCAGATCGGCAAAGGCCGCGCCGCTGAAGCCCAGCGCATTGTGCGGCACCGCGCCATTGGCATTGGAGAAGCTCGGGTCGGACACGTTCCAGGTGGCCAGCGCCGCGATCGCGAAGGCAAGCCCCCCGAGCATGGAAAGCCCCACCACGAACCGCATCTGCCGCTTGAGCAGGTCGCCGAGCAGCGTGTTGCGCGGGGAAACGCCTTGGGAAAGTGTGGAAGTACCTGGCTGCATGGTGACACATCGTCCGAACGGGTTTCGGGCTCTTGCGAACCCATCTGCGATGAAACCTAACCGGCGCGGGGTTAATACGGCATTAACCATGCAGCGATTGCCGCGCGATTGGACGAAAAACGCGGCCCGGGATGCCCGGGCCGCGCTCTATCTGCGGGATCTGCCGCGTGGATCAGCTGTGGTAGGCAGCCTCACCGTGCGACGCCAGGTCGAGACCCTGGCGTTCGTCCTCGACGCTGACCCTGAGCCCCAGGATCGCCTTGACGACATAGAGCAGGATCAGCGAGCCGATGCCCGACCAGACGATGGTGATGAGGATGGCCTGGATCTGCGCCATCAGCTGGGCGCCCATGGTGCCTGCTTCGACGACGAAGCCGGTGCCGCCCAGCGACGGGGCGCACAGGATGCCGGTGCCGATGGCGCCGACGATGCCGCCGATGCCATGCACGCCGAAGACGTCGAGGCTGTCGTCATAGCCGAAGGTCGACTTCACCTTGGAGACGAACAGGTAGCAGATCGGTGACACCGCAAGGCCGAGCACGATGGCGCCGACCGGGCCGGTGGTGCCGCAGGCCGGCGTGATGGCGACGAGACCCGCGACCATGCCCGATGCCGCGCCCAGGCCCGAGGCCTTGCCG
>TARA_R110002020_G_scaffold113246_6_pt1 | contig 10320 bp, 18 predicted proteins | sample TARA_R110002020 | Tara Oceans TARA_R110002020 (sample SAMEA4396489) | marine metagenome | biome: Westerlies Biome; feature: [MES] marine water layer (ENVO:01000295) within the mesopelagic zone...; material: water (ENVO:00002006), including particulate matter (ENVO:01000060) such...
GCATGGTTTCTTTGCTTTTGTTGGTGGAGCTATGTGTCCAGCTTGTAGGGTAGAACATAATTGGAGAAACGATCATAAAGATAGTATGTTATCAGCAAGGGATATTATAAAGTATCATAGAGAAGAATACATAAGGGAACATACAATATGACCAAAGAATGTGACATGAACCGAATGGAATGTGAATTTGATGGTTGTAATAATATAGTAGAAGATCATGTATTGCGTGTAGGTTATAGAAACAATGAAACTAAAGAGGTCGTTGAAATATCTACATACATATGTCGTGATCATTATCTTGAGATGAAGTTACAACAGTATGAATTGGATAAAGAATTAACATGAACTATCTATTCGTAACACCAAAGATAGCACGTAAAAAGAAACAGCTTACAATAATAGATTGTATAGCATTATCTAAAGGAACAGGATATTAATTGAGGTCGGCAGGTTTATAAACCCCCAAGCCTAAACCCTCGTTGGTTGCTTATCCCTCTAACAATGAGAATGGATATGAGTGATCATAAACAAACAAGTACAGTATCAAGTTGGGCAACACCATCTGAGAATGTATTAAAAAAGGCACAAGAAATTGTGTCGTCAAATAATGTTCAGCAAGTATCATCTAGTGATTACCTAGTGAAGTCTACTTCATCTGGTACTATCTATGGTGTAGAGATTGGCGTTCAAGGAATTTTTAAATGTGAATGTCAATCAGCAGAACATAGAGGTTACTGTTCTCACATTGAGGCAGTTAAACTCACAATAAATAACGAACAACAATGAAACAAATATTAGAACAGAAGTTCTGTTACCCTAGTACCTATAAAAAGGAAGAGGGAATAGAATGTAAATTAATTGACAAAGAATATCTTAGTCAATTTGGTACAGAAGGTTCGGTTTCTTTAGAATCTATTGTACCAGAACAAGTAAGGAAAATTGTTTTGGAACAATGTGCATACGTAGGATTAGATTTTCCTAACGGAGAATCTGGTTTGCTTAATGTACCACAAAACAAAAGACAATCCTTATCATTACCAAGTGGCACAACAATAGCTATTCATCAGAATAGAGTGGTTGGTTTGCCAATGGTAGCAGGTGGATAACTATCCACTTTCCCCCCTTTTTTTTGAGGATAAATAATGAGTGAAACAATAGACAAAGCTACTGATGAGGTAGAAACATATACTCCAGACACTAATGTTGATAAGAGTTTTGAACCATTACCAGAAGAAGTAACTGATTATGCTGATGATGGTTGGGAAGGTATAACAGATAATGATGGCAACATCAAAGTTGAATTACATTCTGAAACAATACTAAGAACATTAGCAGAAAGGATTTATTCTGATTACAATTCTGCAATAAGAGAATTATATAATAATGAAGCTCGTGCTTGTAGAATGGCAAGAGATCAATTTCACGCAAGACCAAAGATACATATTACATTAAACGAAACTGATAGGAAACTAATAATTCATGGCATTGATTCATTGGGAATCACCAAGAAGATAGTAGGTCAAGTATTAAGAATCGTAGGTAAGTCTAGTAATATGAAAGGTGGTGAGGTAGGTCAATTTGGTATGGGATTCATATCATACTCTTTACTAACTGACATGATGATACTAGAAACTAACCCAAGACTTGGTGATGAGTATGCATTAATATGTGATGGTGGTATGTTATTTAGAAAAGCTCCACAACCAAACTTAGGTTCTTATGGAACTAGATTGGAAATGGTTCTTAAAGATGACATACATTTAGATGAGTTAATTAAAACATTTGAGGCTTGTGCTGAGTTCTCAACTATACCAACAACGATTGAGTTAGAAACTGACATATCTAATAATCATTATAGTTATGGTTCAAATAGCATTTCTTATCAAGAGGGAACTTATGAGTGTGATCAATGGAATACTATTAAAGATTATATAATGGAAAAATCAGATGTTAGTAACCATATTAATGATGGCTACATGAAAGATGTTAAAGATGTTCAAGACAAGGTTATCGATACGGTTAGAACCAGAAGAATAACTGCTTATAAAGAAATACATATAGACAATGAAGACTATGAGTTCTTTGGTATTATAGCATACGAACAACAAAGACGAATTGATACTAAGTACAATGAAGACTATCCCCAAAAATATAGCTGGGTAGATAACAATAATGTTCCATATTCTAGTACAAATGTAACAGGTCGTGGTGAACATAAGAAAGTTCTTCTATGTAAGACACCAATTAAAACTGATAGTTATGAATCGCATGATGGAACAAGCCTTGACTTAGATGGTCTTGGAAATATATTTGATTACGTATTAAATATTAAAGATGAACGCAAGTTTATGCCTGAAGCAAATAGAGATAAACTATCTAGATCAGCAACAAAGAAAATAATAACTAATGTTGTTGATGATATTATAACACTAATTGATGATTGGAATGTTGAGAATGTTACTGAATTTAATAACACATTAACACCTGTAATTTATGGTGGAAATTCATATCGTGTAAAAGAATTGCTTAATGATACTACAAAGAACATAATGGAAATGTTAGATAGAAGATTCTCAACGGTTAATAATAAATACGGTCAAAGGATTGGAGATTTATTAGCTAGTGGTTCTAAAATAATATACTTAAGATCATTAAGAGCAGATGTTATGGGTGTGTTAAGAGATCATTTCGAACCAACTTCAGTTGTGTTCATAAGAAACAATAATCATTATAACAATAACTTATTAGAACAGTTTAAAATATTAGACGGTGATGTTTACAAACGTGAACATAAATTAAAAGTATCTAAAGATAAAGTTCAAAGTGATGGTGTAACTAACAATCATATAAGGCTAACGATATATTCTTTAGGTGGTTATAGAGGTAACACATATGGATTCGGAAGAAACAGATATAAATCAAAGACAACAAATACAATAGGTGAAATAAATACATGGATAACTAAATCATTTGATAAAAAAAGAATGAAAGGAACGGAGTATGCATTGTCATCTGATAGAGATGTAATGTTAAAGGTTAATGGTAAAGCTGGTGAACTAGAACAATTAATATCTAGGATTGATAGTAAAAACGGACAAGTAGCTGAAAATATTCTTATTGTAAGAAATCATAAAAGTGTTAAAGCCCAAACTATTAGTGAAATTATTGATGAGGTTAGGAAGAAAGAATACATGACTACTGATGGAAAGATGAAAGGTATTGAAGTATTAAAACATAAACATCATATTAATAAATCTGATGTGGTAGTTAAATTTACTAATATAACTTTGTGTGATCACAAAGATAAACTCCCAGATTATAAAGACAACTCAAATAATTTTACTATTGCAGTTGATAATAAGCAAGAGATGGCTAAGTTATGGATTGCTTTTAATCTTGCAGATGATGACGCAGATCAAGTAGTAGAACGTTTCTGTGGCACAATAGATAGCAACGAAACTTTACAGCATTATCTTATGGGTAACTCAAAAGTTAATGATGTATTACTTAAAGCATTTCCTATTGATACTTGTGATCTATCAGAATTAAAGATAAAAGTTAAAGAACGAGAACTGCTAGGTAAAACATACGACAAGGATTTAATTCAACTGTTAAGTAATGGATTGAAATCATTATCTAATTATTATCGTGATAATGATTGCAAAAATAACAAATATAGAGGTATGGAACTACCAGAATTATTGCAACAAATTAGTAAAGAGAAATAAATAAAATGGAAAAAGAAACAGATGTTGAGTTCACTTGTGAAAAGTGTGGACATCAACAAAAAGAAACTATCTCAATAGAGATAGAGCCATCTGATTCATACATGGATTTTGATTGAAATGGTATATCAGATTTTGGCAGAAAGACCAAATACTTTATTGGTATTTGAGAATAACAAATTAAAAACATATTCAAAAGATGAATATAATATGTTGAAGTTAAAACAATTCAACGGTGAAAGAATATATCATATTGCCAAACCCAACGATCAATCGTTTGGTGATGAGATAGAATATCATGAAACATTTACGAGAGGTGTGTTCAATGTAAAATACAAAGGTGAAACATTACAACTACGTGAACCAATTAAGATAGCATTAGCTATAAGGGAATCAATAGAAAGTAATAAGCATGGTAGGTTAGTTGAAATGTTTATGGATAAATATAAACAAGAACACAAAGAAGAAATAATGTTTGCACTTGCTAAGAACTTTGGTGATAGAGTAAAATATGCAAACGGTGAGTTTATAATTGATGATATGTTTATGGTCAATCATTTGGGAACAGCTCATAAGAAACACTATAGTGGTGGTTGGTCTAGTATATGTATTGTCGCTGATACTAAACAATGTTCGATACCAATCAAAACAAAGCTTGGTGTTATAATGCTATCACAAACTGAGGTAGAGATACTATCAAAGATAGGATTCCTTTTATATCCAGACATGAGTGATTCAGTATTTACAGGTCAGCTAACCCAAAAGGAAAGAATGATATGTAGAAACAAACAAAACATCGATTCTTTTGAGAATAAAAAGAACAAGGAGGTATCGGAATGAGTTTATACTGTGTAATGTGTAGTAAATGTATAGTCATGAGTGATTCACCAACACACTATGCTGTATGTGCAGCGTGTCCAACAAATGAATTAACAGATGAAATGAAAATAAGTATCGAGAAAGGATTTGGTATAGATGAGGAATCGAAATGAATAATAATGTTATTGTAAATGACCTTGATCTTTATTCACATCAAGAAGAAGGTGATGATTATCTAAGTTGGGGTGATTGTAAAGCTCTTGAGGATTATAGACATTATTATATACGTAATGCAACAGCAATGGATATAAAACAACAATGTTGCTTTTGTGTTGTGAATAATATAAGGAAGGGTGATAAGATAGCAAGATCAAGAGGTGAAGGTGGTAGTTCAGATTTCTTTAGAACATATCATATTGAATGTATGGCTAATATGTTAGAACAGATGTATGTAAACATGAAAGATTCACTTGAAGAAATGAAGACATTATATAAAGTCGAAGCAACACCATATAAATTAACAAGAGACTATATTAATACAAAATGTAGAAATGATATAGTAACACAAATTAATGATAGATTAAATGAACTTGGAGTATATAATTATGTTGAATGGTTGGGGGAACGCTTTATAGTTCATCAACATGGACATGATTTTACACCTAGAGCAAATGGACTAGATGATTGTAATTGTAAGGTTGTTGAAGTTAATATATGGAAAAGTTTATTAGGTAATATCTATGTTTATTCAAGCACACGCAAAAATTTGTATGGTGAGCAACAAAAGATCGATCAAGATATGTTTGTTGAAGCTATTGAAAAAGATGTTGAACACCCAAAAAAGTTTAGTGAAAGGTATTCATTTGTAATGGAATCTATTATGGAAGCAATAAAGAGGATTGATAATAACCGTGACGAACAAAATAGATATTAAACTTTTCGAGTTAGTTCCTATATGGAATAACCTCGCCCAAGTTTATATATATCTCACAGGTGTTAAGACTAATTACTTAACAACCACAAGTAAAATGCCGAACCAATCGTTTGGATTTAGTGCAAGGTATTGTAAAGCTGGTAGTATATTACAGAAGGTTGAAGGTTCAATATGTAAATTATGTTATGGTTTGGGTGGTATGTTTAGATTTAAACGTTATAAAACTAAATCGGAAAGAACAATAGATTCATTATCCAAATCACATTGGAAGGAAGCCATGCTGTTCATACTTAAACGTAAAAGGTTTAAAGATAATAGATTCAGATGGTTTGACAATGGCGATCTTCAATCAGTTAAAATGCTTGAGGATATATGTTGGATAGCAGAAAGAACACCAAAATTAAAACATTGGTTGCCAACAAAAGAAGTTGGATTCGTAAAACGTTGGCGATATAATGGTGGCGTAAAACCTAGCAATCTATCGATTAGATTATCAACACCAATGATAAATGGTAAGCCATTAATTAAACTCGCAAAAAGATTGGGTGTTCAATGCTCGGTGGCTTCTGATACTGAAAGATTCGTAGGTAAACAGAAGAAACCATATAATTCTAATTATGTTAAATGCCATACGGCTCATAGTATAAGAAATAATTATAATGGTTCGCAAGACTTAAGTAGGTGTGGATCGTGTAGTGCCTGTTGGAATCAATCAGTTGATACAATATACTATGAGATACATTAGTTTATATTAGGGTAAAGTCTTAAAGACACTCAGATAATATGACAATAAAAGTTAAATCATTTAGTGAATCAGATAATGTAGTTGATGATAAATTAAATCAATGGTTAGAATATATTCAAGAACATGATCCTATGTTCAAGCTTATTGATATTAAATATACATCTACGTATATATTAAATGACACTATTGAATTTATAAATACATCTGCTCTCGTAATTTTTAATTCTTCGTTTGAAGATGAGGGTATTAATTTTGGGCATGATGTTGCCTAGTGGTCGCACATTAGTTGTACACCACTTTAAATCGAAAATATGATTTTTTTTCAAAAGAAAAATCGGAAATAAAAAATGAAAAACACAAAAAATAGACAAAAAACGGTAAAACGTTCAAATACTGAGCAAAAAGTCTCAGACCATAAATATTTAGATACATTTTTTCAAAATATCATATATTATGGTGAAACTAATGCAAACATTGATGAAAGACCATGTGATTACATTGTATGGTATTGTAAATGCAGAAAAAGTAAAGGAACACCTATTGGAATCTATAATAATAAAACCCAGACATTAAAGTGGGTTAAGAGATTACCAAAGCATATTACAAGATATAATTGTAAAATTAAGATGTCTTTTGACAATGCTATACCATTAGCAAGGAAATCTGGAGCTTCAACAGTTCTAGAGGTATGGGTTCTGAAACCAGAACCAAAGAGGTATTAAATTGAAAGAAAAAACAAAGAAATATCTAAAAGAAATATATGGTAGTAATGATTACCATAGATTCGTAGAAGGGCATGGAAAATGCACTAAAGATCAACTGTTGCAATCACTTGCAAACGCAGAGCTAGAATTGAAATTAATGACAAAAACATTTAATAGAATGTCAGATGAGATAGATAAACTAGTTGATATGGGTTACATTGATGAAATGGTAGCCAAAACAAGTGAACATTACGAACAAGATAAAGAATACTTTCCATTTATATTCGCAGTTCATGAAGGCTATCCATTCAGATACTATGATTTTCAATCAACAAAAGATGAAAATGATGAGTGGACTAAGAAGGGTGACTATGGATATGCCAGGATTCTTCAATGGCATGGTGGAAAATTCGCAGACAAGTTAATATGGTGGGATTTATTTACCAATGATTGGATAAATATTGAACATGATAAAGACAATAAAGATTGCAAACAAAAGAAAGTTAGACTACCACAATGGATTCGTGAGAGGAACAAAAAGAAATGAAACAACTCGATAAAAACTTATGCCAAGAAGTAAATTGTAAAAGTATATGTTATCGTATATGCAAATGTGCAATTATTGTAGATGGAAAAGAAAGAATAGAAGATGTTCGTTTCTGTCGTGAACACTTTCTCATGCAAAAAGCAGTAGATTATCATAAGGAGGAATCGGAATGAAAAGTAAACTAAAAACATTTGCATTTTCACCTGACGGTAATCAAGAGATTGTTACTGTCATAGAAACAATACTTACAAACAAACAATTTAATAGAATAATATCGGAAGCAATAAAAGATAATGACGGTATAACACAAGGCGAAGTAGAGGAACTAATTCTTGCCAAAGATAAAAAAGCAAAAATACGTGAGGATCTTGCCTTGGCTTGGTATATGAGAGAGGTATTGAAATGACTAAAGAAGAAATAGATTGTGACGATCCAGAAAATGAGGATAAAGAAGAGTGTCAATGTCGTGAAGATGATGATGATAGACTATATGATGCTTGGGCAGATGAACAAGTAGAAATGTTCTATGAGACATTAGAAGATAGACACCAAATGTATCGTGATCTATTAGAATTATGGGAAAAGACAGATGATAGAGGTTATAAAGTAACCCACACAAACCATGTTGATGAAAGAGATAATCTAGAAAGGCGACTAGTAAGAAACTTGACAGGTGAAGATGGGTTATGGAGAAATATTAATAGTTTTCATGGCTGGTTTCAAGATAAAGATGATCCAGATAAGAAGAAGGAAAAATCATTATCATGATACTTGATATGTGGTTGGAATTATATTCTTATCATTCCAAAGATAAGAATAGGAATATGAAAGGATTTAACCCTTCAGAATATAAGAAACAACAAGAATTAAAAATGAAGGAGAAATCAAAATGACAACACAAAGAAACGCTGACTTATCTTGGTTAGATAATCATGGTAATATTGTATCACTTGCACATTACTTAGCAAAAGAGAAGGGTTATAGTTTGGATAATATTCTGGACTTTATAGAAAAACCATATAAATATAATGATGAGTATAAAGAAATGAAATATAAAATGGACAATGAAGTTTATCCATATGGAGATAATGAAATGGAAGATATGAATATAAATGAGATATTAAAATGGGATATGATGAAATGGTAAGGCATGAAGTTCTTTGATCTATTCGCTGGTATCGGAGGGTTCAGACTTGGATTGGAAGCCAATGGGCATGAATGTATTGGAAGTTGTGAGATAGATAAGTATGCAAGAAAAATCTACGCAAAAAACTTTGGATCAGAACCAGAATACAAAGATGCAAGAGACATCAACGCCACAGAATTACCAGACTTTGATATCCTTAGTGGAGGATTTCCTTGCCAATCATTTTCAATCGTTGGAAACAGGAAAGGACTCGAAGATACAAGAGGTACACTCGTGTATGAAATCTTTAGGATTGCTAGGGAAAAGCAACCATCTATTCTACTCCTTGAAAACGTCAAAGGGTTATTATCTCACGACAAAGGGAAAACCTTTGAGGTCATCATTCAAACATTGGATGAAATGGGGTATGATTGTGAATGGCAACTTATTAATAGCAAATATTTCGTTCCACAAAACAGGGATAGAATCTTCATTATCGGACATCTTAGAGGGTCAGGTTCAAGAAAAATATTACCTCTCGGACAAGTCAATCCAGGGAATGTTAAACCACGCGAACAACTCTACGCAACAGACGAATGTTCTTCTACCCTCACAGCGACATATTGGAAAGGCTATGGAGGAGGAAGACCAATGATTGCAGAGCCAAAGATTAAAGTGTTATCAAATTCTGATAGAGATACATATAGAATTTACTCTACTGATGGTGTGGCAAGAACATTAAGAGCTGGTATCGGAGGCTTGGGTAAGATGACAGGTGTGTATAAAACATCTGATTATCATTACAGAAAACTGACACCAATTGAATGTGAAAGACTACAAGGATTCCCAGATGGATTTACTAGTGGTGTTTCTGACACGCAAAGATATAAAATGCTTGGCAACGCAGTAACAGTAACAGTTATAAAGAGTATTGCTAAGAAGTTTAAGTTGGAGGAATCGAAATGACCAAATTATTTAGTGGAGATATATGTCCTCATTGTAAAGTTGATGTAAGAACGAATGGGTTTTATAATGAGAAAGACAAATCTTTCACTTGTTGTGAAAACCCACCAAGACCATGTAAAGAGAAAGACCTACATTCATTGATGATACTTGGATTGAAGGATTGTATTGGATGCCCAGAGTGGTGTATTAATTCTGGTGCAGATTATGGTTATGATGAGAACGGAATAATCTGCCGACATTGTGGCGATGTATTTGAGGCAGAAATGTACCTAAGGGGTCAAAATATATCTCGTGATAAAGAATCTAATTTTTGTTCGCATTGTGGTTTGGAGAGGGAGTTCACTACTGCTGGAAGAGCCGTACATCTTTGTGAATTGTGTGCAGAAGCGTTAGCTTCTTATGAAAATAGAAAACGTAAATGGGAAAAGGAAAGATTAAAGGAGGAATCGAAATGAGAAAGGATAAATGGTGGAACACTCCAAAAGGCATAGCGTTGGCAAAACGTGAAAATGATCGAAAAAAACTCGAACGAATTAAAGACCGAGAAGATCAACATAAAAAACAGATAGAGGAATATGGTTATGTAAAACACATAAGACCCCCTGTAAAAAGAGATCACAGAAATACCCATAAATTAAGTAACAAACAAATAACAAGTGGTATGAAACTCACCGTTATAAAAGAAAGAGTTTTAAAAAACATGATGAATATAGTAAATTTAATACAAGAAAAACCACATACAATAGAAACATTA
>TARA_R110002020_G_scaffold269825_1_pt1 | contig 10319 bp, 20 predicted proteins | sample TARA_R110002020 | Tara Oceans TARA_R110002020 (sample SAMEA4396489) | marine metagenome | biome: Westerlies Biome; feature: [MES] marine water layer (ENVO:01000295) within the mesopelagic zone...; material: water (ENVO:00002006), including particulate matter (ENVO:01000060) such...
AAATCCTTTGCATCTTAATATATCTTTAGCTCCTCCTCCTACTCCATCTTCATCTACTATTATATTACTTAATCTAACTCCTTCTATTTGCTGTATCTCTTTAATCTTATTAGCTACATCTACCATACTACTCTTATCTAATACTATTATCTTTGATACTTGTAATCCATTCCAGTACATTATACAAGTCTTATCCTTTCCATATCTAGCTATATCTGCAGTAATATACTTCTCTCCAGTATCTACTATATTACTAAACATATTGATAATAGCATCGTACTCTATTAGAGTATCATTACTATCATCATATTCCCAATCTCCCCTTAATAATCTAGCTTTACTAATCTCATCTAACTTCATTAGCTGCTCTTCATAATGTTTAGATATATGCTTATTGTCAGATACTAAAGCTTGTATAAACTTCTTATGATTAGGAAGAGTATTATCTCTACTCTCTTTATAGATATTATACACCCAGCCTTTAGCAGGATTACAGCTCATATATAACTTAGGTATTAGATTATACTCATCTAGTCTATATCTTAATCTTGATGATAGTACATTCTTAGCCTTCTCAGTTATCTGATTAGCCTCATCTATGCAGGCAAATGTAAGTTCTAAACTTCCTAAAGAATCAAAGTTAGCATCTGAAGGATATAAGAATAAATCTTTAAGTATAATCTGAGAATCATTATAGAAAGTAATTATATTACTTTGAGCGTTGTAAGTATAATGCTCTCCTGATTTAATATTCCACTGAGAGCAAACATCAAAGAAAGTATTAAGAGTAGTTTTCTTTAGAGCATCTAATTTACTCCTACCTATCAATCCTCTTACTCCTGGATATTGTAAGCAGGTTATAATTGCATAGCAACAAAGTAAGTAGCTCTTGCCTCCTCCTGCTGCTCCTCCATAGAGTACCTCTGTAGTACTATCATCTATAAGATACTTAAAGGCCTTCTTTTGTTTAGTAGTTAAATCTGGACTTATATCAATCATTATTCTTTCTAATTAAAATACAGAATATAAAGAATAACATAGTATATAATATACTACTCATTTAAATCTATATTGATACTTATCTTCTCTCCTTTAGAAGTTATATCTTGCTCTTGTCTTTCTATATATCCTCTATTCTTTGCCTTAGTCTTTAGAAAGAATAATATAGCTGCAGTATTACCATCTTTAATAAGCTTCTGTAATTCTGATTCTGCATTATCTATCAAGCTCTCTTGTATCTCATCTACTACAAACTTAAAGGATTCCTCTTTCTCCATCCAGTTGTAAAAGGTCCTTCTATTGATATTCATAGCAGAGCATGCTCTACTTACATTACCAGCATTCTTACTTAATAACTCTAGGAATTTTTGCTTATCTTTATCTGAATACATATCTCTTTTTTTATAGTTGTATAATTTGATTACTTATCTCTTTATTATAAATATAAATAACTTACTATTATTTAGAGTATTACTTACTATTTGTATATTAACTAAAAAGAGAGGAGAGGTAGAAAAATAGAGGTCATATATATAACTAGTTATAATATAATAAATCTCTCCTCACTCCTTAGCTTAATTTATCTATCTCAAAATTAAGATGATTTATAGCCTTCTGTATATCTTCAATATGTTTATCTGTATTACTCATTCCTTCCTCTCTTTTCTTTCCAGCTCTTAAAAGATAAGATACAGCAGTACCGGTATTATAAGATAGATTCCAATCCTCTACTACTTTCCTAGCTTCATATTTATACTTAGTACCTATATAGTAATCAGGTATATTTAAATCTTCTTTACTCATCATCATTTTAGGATTTATCTTATTACTCATTTTACTATTATCTAAATTCCTATCTTTATCATAGTAATACTTACTCTTTCTCATATTCTCTTATCTGGTCTTGTATATCCATTTGTTTCCTGTTATCTAATTCCTCTTTTATAGTTTCATTTACTATATTCTTATTTATATGTTTTTCTATTTGTGAAGAGAAATATATACCAGTTATTATTCCTACTCCCCAGGCTACTATATGAGATATTATCCATATTATTTCCATATTTTATTTATTTTTATTGTCATCTGAAGTATCTCTATTTAAATTATCTAAAAGCTTCTTACGCTCTCTCTTTTGTACTTTAGATTCAATGTATGCATTTATAATAATTAGAGCTATTATACTTAATGATATTATTAGTACTGTATTCATTTTCTATTCTTTAATTTATTTAATAACTGTTTATCTGTATATACTACTCTATCTCCTGAATAATCCTCAGGATTATAAAGAGATTTAACTTCTATTATCTCATCTTTACGATTATAGTATATTATCCAGAGCCTAGATACTCCATTAGAATCCTTAGCTCCTATAGTCCTTTCTAATTCTTTAATAAAATTCATTATATAAATCTTTTAATCCATTATATACAGAGGATAAGCAGGCGCCGCATCCAGTACTCTTTTTAAATTTAGTACCGGCTATTCTATTCCAGAATAATACTGCATTTTGTCTATCTTCTACAGATTTAGCAGTACCTGATTTAATCTTACTCCATACTTCTTTTAATTCTTTTATATCTTCTTTACTTAATTCTTTCATAATTTCCATTTATTTAAAGGACATTTTTCAGAGAGCCAATCAGCTTTATATTTTATTTTACAGCCACATTCTAAACAATCATCATTCTCTATATCGTATTTATCACAAGCTAAGCAAGATAAAATTCTACTATCATATACCTCATCTGGAGCCTTCTTAAATCCTGATTTAATAAAGGATAAAGAGGCTTTAGTAAAGTTCTTTGCTTTCTCTAATTTTGTCGGCTTCTTCATTTACTCTCTCTTTTAAAAAATTCTTTACTTTCTTAATAGTATTAAAAATACTCATTCTAGATATTCCAGTCTTATCAGATAAAGAATCTAAAGTATATCCTCCTTTATAATAGGTAATAAATAACTCTCTATCGTACCAATATAAATCCTGGAGTAAATTATCTATAGCTTCTAAATTTATCTCCTTATCATTATCCTCATATATATCAGGATTATTCTCATAATAATGCACTGAGTAAGTACTATTACTTACATTAGTATCAACTCTCTCATAATACTTATTGTACTTATAGTAATATCTTGAAGTTTTACTACCTAAATTGAGAGTAATACATCTAATAGCGTACCAAAGTAATCCTCCTTTATCGTATATATCCTGGAGAGTATCTCTATTCATATTAAGCATACTCTCTACTACCATACTTACAGCGTCATCAGCTTTATTAGCATCATTATTGATATTATAAGCTACCTCTTTTAATTTGGGTAATAATTCTCCTAGAGCTATATCTACTTTTTTACTCATCTTTTAAATCTATATCATTAAGCCTTTTTAAATAGAGATTAGTAGCTAGCATTATATCTACATTAGCGTTAGCATGTTTTATACTGTATTCTGAAGTGTTTAATCCTGATATAAATCCAGCTAAAGCATAAGTAAAATTAGTAGGTATTACTCTCAGCCATTCATAAAAGAAATTACCAGTCTGGCTATCTGCAAAATCATTAGAGTAATCTATTATTATATTTAATACCTCTTCTAATAAACTTATATCATTTAATTCTAAATCATTTAATACTCTGTTAATAGATAAGTAATACTCTTTGCATATTATCTCATGAGTACTAGAGCAATATATAGTTTTATCTACTATCTTAGAAAGGTAATCCATCTGTATTATCCTCTTTTTTAATAGATTTAGTAGGAGTATCTCCTTCTTTTACATAAGGATTACTAATAGCTACAGAGAAAAACTTACCTCCATTACTACTCTCTTTAATCCAGAGAGCTATATCTTTCTCCTCTCCATCTTGTAATACTACTTTACCTCTGTAATCTGGATGCGTTTCTTTCTCTTTATATTTGTTTTTAAAGATACTTCCGCTTCCTGGTTTGTGTTTAAAATCGCTCATATTATTTTTATTTTTGTTTATACAATTATACTTAATTATCTCTAATTCTAATCCGTACTTACTGAAAGTATTTAACATATTACTAATATCCTTATCTTTATTACCAAGCATCAGTAATTATTATACTTCCTTTATTACTCCAGTACTTTTCAGCTGTAAGAGAATATACAAAAGCATCCTCCTCTAATAAAGCATCTAAAAAAGCTTTACATAGATTATCTATATCAGGCCTCTGTTTATGAGGTTTGCCTAGCATCTCATCTCTCTTTTTTTTACTCCAGGATTTAGGCATAGGAATATAAAATAATATAGATATTTTATCTCCAGGCTTATAATCCATTTTAATACTTTGAGCTTTTAACTCATTACAAAACTCCCAATATTTTAAAACTACAGGCCTTTGTTTCCATCTATCTGCTCTAGTCATTCTAGGTTTTGGACAAGGCTTTATATTAAATTCGTACATATTATTATTATTTAGTTTAACATTGTTTTTATTCGTTTTAAGACGCTTTCTCTATTCTTTAGTATATTACCATTAAAAAAGAAAGTTCATTGATTTACTAGATTACAGATACTAAAATAATTTAGTCTGATTTAATATAGGCTTTAATCTCTTATTAGCTATATCTACATATTTTTTACTTATCTCAGAGCCTATAAAATCTCTATCTAATTGATGAGCTGCTACCGCTGTAGTACCACTCCCCATAAAGCAATCATATATTAAATCTCCAGGCTTACTAAAGTAATTTATAAAGTATTTAGGCATCCATTCTCCAAAAGCATATCCATGACCTCCATTATCTTTACCGTTATTTACGGGCTTTATTATATAATTTTTTATCATATTCTCTCCAAAATTATTAGGCTCATATTTTCTACTCTCTGCTCCTTCTTTTACTAAGCAGAATATATACTCATATCCATTACAGACTATACCTCTGCCTACTGGATTAGGATTATTCTTAATCCAGATAAAAGTATCTTTAAGATTATCTTTATACTCATTCATTATAAAAGCTGCTATACCTCTGCAACCTGAGTACTCTCCTATATTCCAGAATACATAATTTTTACTTACTCTTAAGCATTCATCTATCCAGGATTTAGTCTGATTAAAATAATCTTGTATATTTAAATCATCAGTATAAGTATCATATAGTAAATCTGAATTATTAGTATTACCTCTACTCTTTCCGATATTATAAGGAGGAGAAGTAATTACCATATCTACAAAGTCATCTTTTATTCTACTCATAGTATCTAAATTACTTTCATTGTATATCTTATTTATTTCCATTTTTAAAATAGTCTTTGTTGGTTAGTATGTTGCTTTAATCTCTTTTTTGCTGCTTCAAAATATTCCTTATCTAATTCGTAGCCTTCTAAATCATATCCTAAATTATGACAAGCAATTGCAATACTTCCACTTCCTAAGTGAGTATCTAAAATCTTATCTCCTTCTTTAGCATAAGTCATTAAAAGTTTTTCATACAATTTTACTGGCTTTTGTGTGGGATGTATTCTGTTTTCTGCTCCTGCAATTCTGAATTTCCATATTTTTGATATAGTTCCTAATCCTTCAGATATAGATGCTATTTCTGCCATAGACATCGTAAAATCAAAGGGTATATCTTTATTCCATACAAAAAAGCCTTTAAATTGAGGTAATTGAAAGTTATTTGCTCCCCAGATAATTTGATTTTTACTAACTCTGAATAACTCTTTAAAATAATCTTTGCTTGGCCTACCTTCTAAAGATTTCATACTACCATTATTACGCATATCTTTGGTAGGTTGATTAGCATCTCTATAAGGAGGGTCTACTATAGCTAAATTAAATTCATTATCTTTAAATTCTTTTAAAGCTTCCATACAGTCCTTGTTATATAATTTTATCATTTTCTTTATTCATTTTAGTTATTAAAAAGGTTTATAATCATTCATTACAAAATCAGTAAAGGTACTTTTAGCTCCATTAAAATTAAGTTGAATTGTACCGGTTTGTCCTGCTCTATTCTTTGCTAATATAATCTCAGTATCTCCAGAAGTATCTAATTTATTATAATATCCATCTCTATAGATAAACATTACCTGATTAGCATCTTGCTCTATAGCTCCTGATTCTCTTAAATCAGATAGCATAGGCCTTTTATTACCTCTACTCTCTACAGCTCTTGATAATTGAGATAGACAAATAATAGGTATATCTAATTCCTTTGCTAAAGCTTTAAGGCTTCTACTTAAGTAAGATATTTGCTGCTCTCTATTTTGTTGCTTATTACTTTTATCAGAGCCATTTAATAGCTGTAAGTAATCTACTATTATCATATCTACTTTACTCTTATGATTAAATCTTTTAGAGATACTTTTTAATCCAAATAAATCAGTATTACCATCATCATCTACTAATAGTTTATTACTATTTATTACAAAGGAGGTTTTACTATGTATATCTTTCCATTCATCTTCTGTAAGCTTTCCTCTCTTTACTCTATCATTATCTAATCCGGTAATAGTACTTATAAGCTTAAATCCTAGTTCTAAAGTTGTCATCTCTAAACTAAACATTAGCACTCTCTTATCTTGATTTATAGCATTTATCATAAAGTTAAGAGCTAAAGTAGTCTTTCCCATTCCTGGCCTAGCAGCTAGTATTACTAACTCTCCAGGATTCCAGCCATTATTCAATCTATCTAGAGCAGAAAATCCAGAGGATATTCCAGTAATACTATTAGTATTCTCAGAGGCTTTCTCTATACTATTAAAGCAATCTCCTAATATATTTACTCCTAATTTAGTAGTCTGTTTTCTAGCACTTCCTACATTATCTATATATTTACTTATCTCTGAAGTAAGATTAAATACATCATCTGTATTATTATAGGCTTTATTAGTTAGTTTCTGGAGGTTTATTAAATCTCTCCTCATCTCTAACTCCTTTAATATCCTACAGTAATCTCCTAGTACATCTCCTGAAGATATATTAGTAGATATTTCTGTAATTATATTAGGTTTTAATTTACCTTTTAGTTCTGATATTATTAGTACTAAATCAGGAGTCTTACTTTGATTAAATAAATCTATAGCTGTAGTATATATTAGCCTATTATTATTATCGTAAAAAGAAGAGGCTTGTAATATATCTGATATTATAAATATAGCATCTCTATCATTCATTAAAGCGGCTAATACTTTCTTCTCAATATCTAAGTCTTTTGGTATTTCTTTCATTATATGTATTTCTTAATTTGTTTTAAAGGTTTATATATATCATTCTTTATATGTTCGGATTTACTTTTATATCTTATTTGCTTATCATTATTTAACTGATATTCTTTCCATTTAACTATCTCAATATGAGTACCGTAAGGAGTTGCTTTAGTCTTTATCATTTGTTCGCTTTTCAATTTATTTAGCGTTCGGTATATTCTATCTCTCTTTATTCCAGTATCTGAAGATAAAGTATCTAAGCAGGTAAATAACTCTCCTGATTTAACTGAGTACTCTCTACCTTTATAATTCCAGGTATTACTACTATGAGCAGCTTTAAGAAGTAAAGTAATCCAGAGATGTAGAGTACAGCTATTTTTAAATAACTTACTCCTCATCATCTTTCTATGTAGTTTAATAAATCCTACTCTCATAATCCACAATATCCAGAATCGCACTCATCAAAATCATCAAAAGAAAGTTCTATTTGAGAGAAAGAATTTATAATCTGCTTATATGATAAATCTTTTTTAAAAAATCCTTTATTATTTTCTTCTAATTTATTAAAAAATTCCATCTTATTAGAGTTAGTATCATGCATCTTTTTTAAAAGTACTGGATTTCTATGAAAGCAACCTACACAATTATTTAACATAGCAAATCTTACAGATTTATCCTGCCAATAATTTTCTATATTATCTTTATATATACCATCTTCTATAAGAGGAAATTTAGGTACTCTCCAGGATATACCTTTCCATTTATTCCTATTACCTTTTTTACTCTTTCCTACTATAGCTTTAAATTCAGACACTCCTTTATCATTTAATCTATCTATCATTTTTGAGGCTCTCCTTCCTTCATTAGCTCTAAATCCTATCCTCATATCTACTATCTTATTTACATTCTCTCTCCAGAAATTAAATATAGGACTCATCTTAAGCTCTGTAGTACAATATCTACTCATTATATTAGGTAAATAACCTCCTTTCTTATCTACTAAATCTTCAAAAGTTTCTCCAGAAACCCAGTCTATTTTACTACCTATAAACTGCTCTAAATCAAGCATTGTATAAATAATATTATCCATCTCTAAAGTACCTATAAATTCAGTACCTATTTTATCCGATACTATTTGCCTTATTTTCTTATCTGGAAACATGCAATTTCTATCATTCGTTCTCACTAAAGCGAATACATTATAATCAGCTGGATAGTGAGCAGCTATATAGGAGGAAGTTTTACCTCCTGATAAGCTATTCATAGTTATTATTTTACTCATTTTATAGCATTTACAGATACTACCTTAAAAGTAAAATTAAAGTTTTTAAAGGTTTTGTTAATATCATCTATAGTTTTAGTTAAATCAATACAGTAAATATCTATCTCATTACTACCTAATTTGAATCTAATTAAAAATCTAGCAGTACAGCTATCAGTACCTATATTATTCTCTTTTATTATAGTACTAATATCTTTAACTCCTAAAGATAGTATAGAATTATCTCCTAAATAAGAGGCTACTACTTCATTATAAAGACTTCTATACTCATCCCAGTACTGATAATTATCTCTATGCTTTCCTTCATGATAATAAAAAGTACATCTATCATAATTAGTACCTTCCTCTAATTCAGTATAATGGAATCCTACCTCATTCATCATAATATTAGTAAATACCATTCTAGCTTTTACTACTTCTTTTCTCCTATCTCTACCTAATAGAGATTCTTTAGATACTCTAGCTATAGCTGCTGTAATTGATGCTACCTCATCTATTATTAAATTATTATTTCTCATTTTCTTTATTTTTTAATTAGTCCTAATTCTATAAACTTATCTTTATACTCTTTTATCATAGTATAATTACCTAGCTTAGATGCTACTATATCTCCTTTTCCAGTTTGTATATATTCTAGCATATTATTATAAATATCTGGAGTCATTTTAGATTTAGCTTTTACTGCTTTTACTTCTCTAGGATTAGTAGTACTATCAACATCTTTAGTATCATCTAAAAGAAAGAGATTACCTAGAGCGTATTTTTTAGCATAACTACTACTACTACCAAAACTCTGAGCTATATCCATTCCTTTCCTTTCAGGATTTATTCCTGCTTGAGCTTTTACAGATATACTATCTACTTCATTAGATAAGGTAGCTGTACTCTCTAATACTAAATATCCTCCTAATTCTAAAGTATTCTCTGTAATAGTTAATATTAGATTATTCTGTTTTAAGTGTGGTTTAAGAGCTTCTAAGATATCTTCAGCACTTCTATAGTTATACTTACCAAAGTTATTAAATTGTCCTTTAGGAGCTTTTAAATTGCTTTGTATCACTTTTAGTGAGTTTTGTAAATTTTCTTTTTTCATTTTCTTTTTATTTATTTAGATATTACATTATTGTAATAGAATACCTATCTCTAGGTATTTTCGGATATTTAATCCTCATCAGTATTACTCTCCTCTTCTACAATCTCATTTATGCAGGTAATACAGAGAGTATCTTCCTCTATCTCTTCTGAATTACATCTCTCACACCATTCAATTTCTGTAGTATCATTTATAGGATTACTGTAATGGTCATTCCAATATTTATCACTCATTTTTTTTAGTTTTTAGTTATTATTATTTTAATCCAAAGTACATAAAAGCAAAAGTAATTACAAGCATAATAGAGCATCCTAAAATCATATATAGGAAATCCTCAGTATCTACTTCTTTAATTTTCTGCATGCTGTATTTCTTTGAAAAGGGAGTATTATTTTTTATAAAATCTACTGCCTCTTTAGTATTTCTGTACTGGATAAAGCCAGTACTCTTATTTGTTATTTTATACATTGTCTTATTTTTTAATTATTATTCTATTATCATTCCATATTCAGACTCAAATATCTCTATTCTATTCTCTAAAGTATCTACTTTTTTCTGTAATTTAGATAACTCAGTAATTTCATTCATATGCATTCTTAAGCTATGATTATCTACTAATTTTAGTAAAACATCTACTTCATCTTTTGTAAAGAAGTTTCCTATACTCTTAGCATTCTTAATCTTAATTTTTAAATCTTTATATTCTTTTCTCATTTTCTTAATTTTAATTCTTACATTATTGTAATAGACTAGGAT
>TARA_R110002020_G_scaffold305260_2_pt1 | contig 10314 bp, 5 predicted proteins | sample TARA_R110002020 | Tara Oceans TARA_R110002020 (sample SAMEA4396489) | marine metagenome | biome: Westerlies Biome; feature: [MES] marine water layer (ENVO:01000295) within the mesopelagic zone...; material: water (ENVO:00002006), including particulate matter (ENVO:01000060) such...
AAGTTTAAAAATTAGAAGATTTATTCCACATCAAAGAGTTAGACCACTAGACGTTGTTGCTGTAGATGTATTATGGAAGACAACAGAGTCTCCAAATGTATATGTAGTAAAAACAATATCTAGAGGAAAAGATCCAGAGTGGGATGCTTTTACTAATGAGATGGGGGATAATGTTTCTCCTGATGACTACACTCTTGGAACTGGTGAATTGTCTATAACATCAGAAATGATACATAGAATTGTTGAAAAAAACCAACTACTTAGAGCTTGGGATAATGTACCTAGACGCGCGTTAGCTCAGGAAATAGCAGCTAATAGAGTTATATACGGAAATTACACTCAAGGCTACGATATATCTAGTGCTGTTGGATTAAAACAAAACATAAAGCACTACAGTGATGTTAATGAAAACTCACCAAAGAAATCAGTTAAGTCAATGAGAAACTATAAGTGGGGTATGGTATTTGGAGACAAATATGGTAGAGAGACCCCAGTTATAACAGGTGGATATTTACAAGGAGAAAGCGAAGAAAATACTGAAATGCAATCTGGAGATATTAGTCTTGGTAAACAATTTTCAGCTTTTAGAAACACTTTTGAATTAAAGCAAGTTTGGGACTATGGAGCTATAAATTCAAATCCAGATAATTGGATAGAGTATGTAAAATACTACGTTAAAGAAACATCGAACGAATACTATAATTTAATAATGGATAGGTGGTATGAAGCAGAAGATGGTAATCTATGGATATCATTTGCTTCCGCCGATAGAAATAAGGTAGATGAAGAAACATATATAAATCTAAAAACAAAACACGGTTCATCTGAAGCTGTTACGGTAAATGCTAGATATAAAGTTTTAGCAATAGAAAATGAACCACCAGATTTTATAAGGGTTGAACCTAGAATAATGGGTAAAGTTAGGATTGATGATGCAGATTATCCTCCTGACGCTGAAAATAATTTATATGGTGTTTTTTCTGACGTTAGTTTTACAACGCAAAATAATGCGCCAGACTTGTTAATGAAAAACAACAGTGTAAAGTTATCACAATGGAGTAATTTTTTAAAAGATTATGTACCAAAAGGAGATTTACAGGTTAGAGTTTGTGGTAAAATAGACGGGAGTGATGGAGAAGAAGTTTGGAAACATAGTAACAACTGGCAAACAATAACGTACTATGGAACCACTGAAACTGATGGTACTGGCCCAGGTATAGTTAGATGGAGAAATGCGTTTGGAACATCAGCTAATTTAATACCAATATTTCAAGGTGATTTAGGTTTAGTTGAATCAGAGGGAGGCTCATTAAGTGACGCAACAGATGGTTTAACTTATTATTTAGAGTTTAGAGAAAATGTTGTTGTAACAACCGCTGCGCAATTTGAAGGTAAGTTTTTTGTTAAAATAGAAAGAGACGATATATTAGAAACTTCAGTAATGAATTTTACTGATGCTTCAACAGAATATGTCCCAGGTCAAACATGGAATTTAGGATATGTAGATAGTAGAAATACTAATCCAGCTAGTAGTAATATTGTTGATGGTATAGAGCTACATCCTAGATTTCAATATCAATGGTTAAACGACTCTGGTTCAGACGGTGATGTGGGTATATCAGCCACCGTTTCTAACACAGAAAATAACTTTCAACCAAACCAAGACGGCCAAAATGTAGCTAATTTAAGTGGATTGTGGAACCAATGGAGCAACGGTAACGGTGCTTTTGCTGGAGATTTAACACCTCAACAAGCTGGTGGATTTCTTGCGCTAGGATGTAGTGCTTCAGCTCAAGGTACTAACTCATACAACGAGGGTGGTAGTAATGATTCTATAGTTAACTGGGGAAATTACACAAGAAGATTTTGGGACTGGCATAGTAATCCCTTTGGAGGTGCGTCTGGTGATGCAGGTTATCGCATGTTTATAGATTCAGCTAGAACTAAATGGTGTAGAATGACTGGAGGTAGCAACCCTGTTTTAAATGAATTTTTCTTTAATTCTGATGGTGATGGTGATGGTTCACTGAATAGACCTTTTATTTATTACAAACCAACAGGTTTAGATCATGGTTTTCAAACTGGTAGTAACGGTCAATTCCAACCAACACTATCAAATAATCATTTTGGAAGATTAACAATATCAACTTGGGACGGAACACAAACTAGTGGTACTGGTCCATGGGATTTTCAAGAAAAAGCTGATTTAAAAGCACACCTTACTCAACCTGGTAATAAATTTGTTTTTGAAGGCGATCCAGATAGAAACATATATCAAGTGGTTGGTGTTACAGAAGAATTAGAAGCTCACAACTACAGTGTTATAGACACTAGTGTAAACACAACTATGCCAGATGGGGTTACAACTAGCTATGATGATCCAGATGGTCTTCTTGATTATCAACTAACAGATGAACCTACATTAGTAAATATATTATTTGGTGGACAAGAAATTATTACTGGTGGAGCTGGTAATTGCACTGGTGATCAAGGTTTCGGTTGTGATCCAAGTGGTGACATGTTTTGTAAAAGATCCGGATTTAGATTTGAATTTAGATTATTTGATAGAGAAATAGGTCAACTAGCTGGCACTGGAGATCAAGGTTTAGATCCTACGGTTTGGGATCCAAGAGGAACAGTTTGCCATGACGGTAGAGAATCTTTACAGATTACTTCACTTACTCCAGCCACATTATTTGGAGATTACATTCCACCTGTTGGAAATGCTGCTTGTTGGGAAACTGAACCAAAAGAAGATGTTGGATTAGATTTATATTATGAAGCTTCTGAGGCTGTGCCGATGAGATTAAATAGTGATAATGCTAGAAACTTTATTCCACAACATGCAAAGGTAACACTAAGAGGAGGACAGTTTGCTGAAAACTACATTGCTTGGGGTGACTCAGGTGACCCTGAAGATCCAGGAACACCACAAATTGATCATAGAGTGTTTCATGTTGGTTATAATTATGAGGGTTCATTTGGTGGACGTTCTAGAATAATTGTTGGAATTGAAGCTAGAACTAACGCTGAAACATCTTTCTTACCATATACGGTAACAGATGTAAACACTAGTGGTAACGCTATTGAAACATCAAATTCTAAATACTTTGTTTTTGAACACCAAAATGGAATGAAAACGATGTCTAGAATAATTAGACACATGGGTCCTATTGACAATGACGGTAATACTATACCAATTACTTTAAATTTCAATGGTGGAATAGGTGGTGGTAATCAAGCTTATTATAGCGGTGTTAATAACTCTAATGAAGTTAGATTTGTCGAATCAACTACTCAAACTGGATTTTTTGAAATAGAGCAAGATGTTTGGAAATATTCTGTAGAACTACCTTGGCATAATTGCTGGTCATTTGGAAATGGTGTTGAATCTGATAGAATAAGAGATGATTTTAATGCTCCTAGAATGGATAATGGAGTTAAAGTTTCAACTACGTTTTTAGAGTTTGGTGAAGAACAAAAACCAAATGGATTAATATATTCAGGAATATATAACTCTATATCTGGAGTCAACAACTTAAATGAATTTAATCAGGCTGAAAAAATAACTAAAGACTTAAATCCATCTTATGGATCAATACAGGCGTTAAAAACTAGAGATACAGATTTAGTTGTATTTACAGAAGACAAACTACTAAAAGTAATAACAAACAAAGATGCATTATTTAATGCTGATGGTAATGCTCAGTTAACAGCTACAAATAGAGTTCTTGGTACTGCTATACCATTTTCAGGTGATTACGGAATATCACAAAACCCTGAATCATTAGCGTGGGATCAGTTTAGATTATATTTTACTGATATGCAACGAGGAGCTGTTTTAAGGCTCTCTGGTGATGGTTTAACACCAATATCGAATGTTGGTATGAAAACATGGTTTAGAAACAATCTAAAGAAAACTAAGTGTTTAATAGGATCTTTTGATGTTATTAATGGTGAGTATAATCTAACTCTTAATTATAAATCAAGTTATGGTGTTTCTTTAGGTGAAGATACCACAGTATCTTTCAATGAAGCCTCTAAAGGTTGGGTGAGCTTTAAATCTTTTATTCCTCAAAGTGGAGTTTCTGTTGGAGGAAAATATATAACAGGAAAACAACTAAAACCAACTATACCGGTTGGAGTTGAAGAACCACAATCATCATTCACTATATGGGAACATCACAAAGATATAATTGACAACAACTCTTCAAGCTTAACGTTTGGTAAAGTTATAAATAGAAATGTATTTTATGCTCCAAACGGTATAATAACAGCTATACCAGAAGTTCAAGAAATAGATGATTACTTTACCCCATCTAGTGTCGATGTTATGTTTAATGATATACCTAGTTCCGTTAAGTCTTTTACTACCGTATCTTACGAAGGATCTCAAGGTTTGGTTAGACAGTTTACTTCAGAAACAGTTTATGATTCTAATGGTAATTTAGTAAGTAACTACATAGACTCGTCAGGAGCACAAACTTTAACTGATGGTGAGTATTATAATCTAGAAGGCAAAAAAGGTTGGTGGGTTGATAGAATTATAACAGATCAATCAAGCAAAGGATCTGTTCATGAGTTTAAAGAAAAAGAAGGAAAGTGGTACAATAGAATTGATGGAGCAGATAGAGGTGAAATAGAAAAGAAAGATCTTAATGAATTTAGCGTTCAAGGTTTAGGTTATATAGCTGCAACACCTGAAAGCACTGGGACTACATTAACTAGTGACGAGGAATTAAGTGGTACTGGCGACTGTATAATTACTAATACTGACGTTAGTTCTGTAGATAATGGAGATGGAACAATAACTGTTACAACAACAACTGTGACATGGGATAGTTGTACAGATCCAACAGGAGAAAATATACAAACTACTACAGTTGTTACAACAGAGCAAGCTGATCAACCAACCGCAGTATTTGTGCCTAGTACCGAATCTGTTGGTTATCAAGGCTACACGGCTTTAGATAACATTGGTTTTGAAGATGATGATGGTGATGGTGTAGATGACAATATTCAATAAGAAAAAAAATACAATATGACTTGGAAAATAAGTAACGTACCGGTAAATTTATCTATAGAAGGAGATGGAACTACCTCGTTTCCTCAAACTTGGAGCAATCAGGATATAGCCATACCTGGATCACAAGTTGGAGATGGTGTTGCTGATATAGGAGAAATGCCATTAAGATTTATAATTAAACCAGAAAATGAAGCAACAGAAACTGTTGATATGGAGGAATTTTTTTGTGAATTACAATACACTACACAGGATTTAGAAGCTTTAAACAATAGCACAAATATAAGCACTCCAATAACCATTTATGATTCTGTGAATCCCAATGTCACTGAATATCTTTCAGCAAATGATTCTATTTATCCGGGATTTAATACTCAAGGAAATGAAGTTTATGCTAGAACTTGGCAAGATGGAATTCCATCAACATTAAATGGAGTAACTGACAATGATGGAAATTCTATACCTGTTACAATAACTTTACCCTTTTGGTGCCTTAAGATAACTATATATAATTATAATTTTACGACTAATTCAGGAACATCTGGAGGAACAGTAGGTAATTCAGGTGTTGTATTAGCTTGGGTTAATCCAGAATACGACTTAACAACTCATGAATTATTTTTTGGGGGATCAGAATCATCCCTGGGTAGTATTAGTTATTTATTTAAAGTTGCTATAGCTGGTCCAGCACAACCTATTGGCGAAGAGCTAGATGACACTGAAGTTTTAAATGATGATGATATTAGCACAGAAGCTTCTAATTCATTTAATATTACTCTTCAAGTTGGTGGCCAATATGGAATGAATAGTTTTATACAAGGTCAATCATCTGGTGTGGCTGTTATACCATATATAACTCAACCATTATTAGAAATAGGATCAGGTTCTCCTTATAGTTACTCTACACAATGGAGTGATTCTAATCCACACACTGGGACTATAACTTTTACCCCAACAAACGCCTGGACAGAACAAAGTCTTGCTATACCAGAATCATACCAAGCAACTGGTCTTATTTCTTTTATTATAATACCATACAATGGATATTATTTATCTAGACATAATTTAAATATTCAAACAACTGGTGGTAGTAGTGTAGATTATGATCTTGGTCAAATAGGAACATTCTCAACGAGTTCAAATGAAGAAGCTTCAGGTGCTGGATTTCCACTACCTTATAATAGCATATGGACTTCCGGTACTCAACAAGAATATTATGGTTTTTATAATAACTTAGCACCTGGACTTGGTCAACAGTTTCAATTCCAACAAGTAACTAATAGTCCATATGATTCAAACACAACAACGTCGCTACGTGGTGCAACTAAGTGGAGTAACGTGCAGGTATCATACGGAACTAGTAGTGTTTTACTTTCACAGCTTCTACCTATCACTGATGAGGCAGTTACCGCAGATATTCAACTAACTGATACAAAGCAATACACAGCTGGATTACCGGTTTTAGGTCAATTAGTAAACTCTATACCAAATAGTCAACAAGCATTTGCAAATTTTATTGCTAACGATACCGGAGCAGAATATGTTAATGGAATAATGCCAGGACAGTACTGTCCGTCTGATTGGGCTGGTAATGCTGTTGTGGTAAATTTGAGATGGTTGGCTAATCTTGTTGGAGGAGCTAATGCTCAAAATATAACAATATCAATAGATGGTGGAGCAACAGTAGATGATGGATCACAGTGCGTTTCATTTAGTAATAATTTAATAGGAGGATCCGATTAGTAATAAAGCTTATATAACATGAATACATTTTTTGATTATAAGACATCAACACAAGTAGATTTTACAGAACAAGCGTATATCAATGCTGATTTAAATATAAATAGGCAAGGATTTACAGATGAAAAAAATGTATTTAAAGTATATGGAAGAGGTAAAGTGGGTTCCACAATAAATCTAGGTACATTAAAAATATCAGCTAGCCAACAAGCGGGAGTAGAAAGAAGATTCGGCGTAGCACCAAACATAGAGGCAGTTGGCGTTGATGATATAAATAACAACAATAATTTATATACTAGATTAGTTGAAATAACAAAAGATTCTGAGGGAAATAAAATTGCTTATACTTACGATGTTATGTACCAATTAAATGATCCGGTGCCACGTGGTCCATTGTCTTTTAGAATAAGGGAGAATCCAATAAAAAAGTTATCAGCAAGAAGTAATGTTATCGGTATATTAGGAGTTGAAGTTGGAGACAGTATAGTTAAACCCGGTGGAGAAATAAGAAAAATAACCACAACTGGATCAGTTGATTCTAGTATGTATTTAATAGTAAACAAAATAACTGACATAAAAGATTCACTTGGAAATATTACCGACACACAAGAGGAAAGTATACTACCTAAAGGTATTGAAACCGGTGATGTAGTAGGGATAGGAAAACATGGAGAAGGTTTTGTTGCGACAAAAATATTTATTCCAAAAAGTGGAAAGTTTTCGTATTTTCAAAAATTTCCAGCAGAGACATCAGAAACAAGATATGCTTTAAGAATCATATCTTCTAGTTTACAGGGAGGTTTTAATGCGTCACTATGGGAAAAAGGACAAGATTCAAGTATATCTGGTTTTTCTGGTTACATGCAAAGAATTTTAACTCAAGTTGTAAACCCTACTTTAACGCTAAAAACAATAACAACTTGGAGTAATGCTACTGTTGACACAACTGGCTCTGGAACTTTTGTTACGTTTAGCAATGTTGCCCCGATAACAAAAACATATAAAGGTAGATATGACACTTCATCTAAACAAATTAAAACCACTACAGTTAAAAAACTAGTTCATACAACACATATATTTAAAGCTAGTTCTGGTGCGTTTGCTTTAAGGTCTGGATCTGATGGAGCTGGTGGAACACTAGGTGCTCCTTTATATTCTAGATTTAGAGGTGAAGAGTCTGATTGGACTAATTCATTTCCTTTTGATGATACAGCTGATGGTCAAGAAGGTAACGGTGGGACAGTGGTAAATATAGATGGTATTTCTGTTGTCATATCTACAACATCGACATCTAATGATACTATAACTATAAGATATAGTGTTGCTATAGAAAAGTGGGGAACTAAAGATTTAACAATGGAACTAGATGTAGATAAGATAGCTACATTAACTTAATAAAAATAAGATATGCCAATAATAAATGTACAATTAGGACAAAGTGTCATGTTAAATGCGTCTGCACAACCAGGCGATATAGCATATTACATACCAGCCAATACTCAAGTTGGTGGATTTAGTGTTAATATTAATAATGCTAATATTATTACAATAGGTGTCATCTTAGATATATTAACAACAGCATTAGATCCATCCATAGGTGATGGTTCTACGCAAACATTAGTTTGTCAAATAGATGATACAACTCCAGAACCTGATGTTGGTGATTTTGTTTTTTTTGGTAAAGATAGATCCGTTAATGAAGCTTCTATTATTGGTTACTATGGTAAACTTAGATTTAAAAATAACTCTAGAGAAAAGGCTGAATTATTTAATGTTGGCTGTGATGTCAATGTTAGTAGCTAAATAATGATCAAAAAATGTAACTATATTTCTAGTTAAATTTAATTAAATGAGTGAAATACAGGAAATACCAAATTTTGGTGTTGGTAAGAACTTTGAGGCAGCTGTAATAAAACTAGAAAACGATTTAAAATCAATAGCAGATGGAAAATCTATAGTAGCTGGAACAAAAGACAAACCAATAGTTAATGACAGTGATCAAATACCAATTGATCATTTTTTCATGGACGGTGTTTACATAAGAAAAATGACAATGTTTCAAGGGTATGTTGTTATTGGAGCTATACACAAACACAAGCATATGTGTTTTTTGTTAGAAGGTCACTTAAGTGTGGCTAGTTCCTCTGGTTTAAAAGAATATATAGCTCCTTGCTATATAATATCAGAACCAGGAGAAAAAAGAATACTATACGCTCATAAAGATTCACACTGGTATAATACACATAAAAACCCAGACAACACGGAGGACGTTGAAGAATTAGAAAAACAAATCGTAGCAATAAGTTACGAGGAATATAAAAAATATAAAAATGGCAAGAACAAGTAAAAGTAGAGGTGCTGCGGCATTTAAAATGAGATCAGGTAACAACTCTTCACCAAACAAGTTTTTAAAAGGACTTGGTAAAAAAGTTATGGGTGGTGTAGCTAACGTACTCGGCATAGGTGGCAGAGGAGGTGGTGGAGCTGATATGGCTGCAAACGCAGAAATGCAAGGAGTACAATCTAGAATGCCAGCAGGTGGAGCGTTATTTGGTAATAGTGGAATGCCTATGACAGCAATGACAGGTATGATGGGTAAACCAAATCTACCAAGTGGAGGACCTATGTATAAAAAAGCTGGATATACTCCATATAAAAAAGTTGGTTGTGCTAGTCCAATGAAAACTGACGCAATACTAGTAAGAGGTGCTTATGACGCAGCTTCTGGAAAAGGAACTAAAAAATATGGAGATATATCTAAGGCTAGAGCTTTTACTAGTATATCAAAAACGACTGGTGAAACATTTGGTTATTTAGTTGCTCAACGTAAAATGAAAAAAGACGCGGAGAGAAGAGCTAGCTTGAAACACCAAAAAAGACAATGGAAAAAAGATGCTAAGTTTGAAAAATGGAAAGATAGAAAAGGTAAAGGTTGGAAGGATAAAATGAGATACGCATAATATGTCTTTTGTATTAATAGGTGCTGGTTTATCTGTAGGTGGAGCCGTATTAGGTTACACTAGTGCAAATAAAGCTCAAAGAAAAGCAGAAAGAAATGCTGCTAAAGCTACAGAGGAGATGGACAGACTAAAGGATGTTTACTCTGCTTTAGATACTAGTAATCCATATGCTGATTTAGAAAACACAATGGAAGACTTAACAATCAACCAAAGACAATATGACTTAGAAAAACAACAATTCCAACAAAGTCAAAGTAATATTTTAGGTGGATTAAGAGAGGCTGCGGGTAGCTCAGGTATCGCTGCTGTTGCTCAGGCTTTGGCCGGTGAAGGCGCTATTGCTTCTCAAAAATCAGCATCGAGTATCGGTCAACAAGAACAGCAGAATCAAATGTCAGAAAGAAAAATGGCAGCAAATCTTCAAGATAAAGAAAGATCTGGTGAGGTTTGGTCTAGAAACGCAGAAAGAGACAAACAGGCTACATTGCTAGGCATGTCACAACAAGAGGTTGCTGCATATAGAGAACAAGCTGCTGCCGCTCAACAAGCTAAATGGGACGCTATCGCTGGAGGAGTTAGTGCTCTTGGTAG
>TARA_R110002020_G_scaffold18983_54_pt1 | contig 10311 bp, 12 predicted proteins | sample TARA_R110002020 | Tara Oceans TARA_R110002020 (sample SAMEA4396489) | marine metagenome | biome: Westerlies Biome; feature: [MES] marine water layer (ENVO:01000295) within the mesopelagic zone...; material: water (ENVO:00002006), including particulate matter (ENVO:01000060) such...
ACTACCGGATCATGGCGCGTGGTCCCTTCCGCATCGGCCTGAACGAAGTGCAGGTGGGTCTGGTCGCGCCCGACGCCATCCAGCACCTGATGCGTCGCGTGGTCGGCACCTACCGCGCCGAACGCCTGCTGGTGGCCGGCGAACTGGTCGAATCCGAACAGGCACTCGCCTACGGCCTGGTGGACGAACTGACCGACGCCGAACACGTCGGCAAGCGCGCCCTGGTCTGGCTGGAAGAGCTGCTGAAGCTGCCGGCGCAGGCGATGCTGGCCACCCGCAGCCTGGCCCGGGCCGACCTGGTGTCGGCGCTTTCGTCCTTCCACGACGACGACCTGGACGGTTTCCTGGACGAGTGGAACTCGCCGCAAACCCAGGCCGCGCTGCAGGCCCTGGTCGCCCGGCTGGGCAAGTGACTCCACGCCGCTGGCTCGCGCCGGCGCTGCTGGCCTGGGCCTGCCTGGCCCTGGCGGCTTGCCGGGAGCCGATTCCCGCCGATTATTCGCAGTACACCGGGCACTGGCGCGGCGACGGCGTGCGCCTGGTGCTGCAGCCCGATGGCCAGGCCAACTACGAACGCGTGAGCGAGGGTTCGCGCACGCGCATCCAGGGGCCGGTGCACGGCTTCGACAAGGACGGTTTCAGCATCGGCGTCGGCCTGCTCAGCGCGCGCTTCAAGGTGCAGCAGCCGCCGCATTTTTCGCAGGGACGCTGGCGCATGACCGTGGACGGCCACGAGCTGGTGCGCGTGGAAATCCTGCCGGTGCGCCCCGACCGCGACAGCTATTCGCTCTAGGCCTCAGTCGCCGGTGGCGACCGGCCGCGAACGATCGGCCACCCAGCCGCTCCAGGACGCCGGGTAGATGCGCGCACCGTGCAGGCCGGCGTGTTCCATGGCCAGCAGGTTGTGGCACGCGGTGACGCCGGAGCCGCAGGAAAGCACCACGTCTTCGGGCTTGCGGCCCTTGAGCAGCGGGGTGAACTGGCGCAGCAGCTCATCGGGCGGCTGGAAGCGGCCTTCGCTCATGTTGGCGGGAAACGGGCGGTTGCCGGCGCCCGGGATGTGGCCGGCGACCGGATCCAGGGGTTCGACCTCGCCGCGGAAACGTTCCGGCGAGCGCGCGTCGAGAAGCCAGCCCGGCGCTTCGCCCAGGCGGGCCTGCACCTGTTCCGTGCTCAGCCAGGCATCACGATCGAAGTGGCCGGAATAAGCCGGCGCCGGCACGGGTTCGCGGGTGTCGAGCGGCAGGCCCAGGACGCGCCACTGCGCCAGGCCACCGTCGAGCACCGCCACGCGGGCGTGGCCGAACAGGCGCAGCAGCCACCAGAACCGCGCCGCCGCCATGGCGCCGCTGTCTTCGTCGTAGGCCACCACCTGGTCGCCGGGGCGGATGCCCAGACGGCCGAGCAGCGCGCCGAACTGCGCTTCGGAGGGCATCGGATGGCGACCCTCGGACGCCGGCCCGCCGGGGCGCGAGAGGTCGCGTTCGAGGTGGGCATGACCCGCGCCGGGCAGATGGCCCCGGGCCCAGGCGGCTTCGCCGGCGTCGGCGTCGGACAGCGCATGCCGGCAGTCCACCAGCACCAATCCAGGCTCGCCCAGGCGGGCGGCCAGGTCCTGCGCGGAAACCAAGGTGGTCCAGTGCATCAGCCCTGCTCCAGTCGTTGCCTGAAATTGACCAGCATCGCGGCGGTGGCGCCCCAGATGCGGTGCCCGCCGTAGCGGAACTCCAGTATGCGCCGCTGGCGTCCCTGGAAGTCCACGTCCAGCGCGTGCACGTTGCCCGGGTCGAGCAGGAACTTCAGCGGCACTTCGAAGGCTTCGGCCACTTCGTTCGGGTCGGGCACGGCCTGGAACCCATCGCGCACGCTGGCCACCACCGGGAACACGTGGAATCCGGTGATGGTGACGAAGGGATCGAGGTAACCCTGCGGCGTCGACAGTGCGCCCGCCAGGCCGACTTCCTCGTGGGCTTCGCGCAGCGCGGCCTCCACCGGGTCGGCGTCGCTGTTTTCGATGCGGCCACCGGGAAAGGCGATCTGGCCGGCGTGGTGGCGCAGCGCTTCGGTGCGGCGGGTCAGCAGCACCTGCGGACCGCCGGGGCGTTCGACCAGGGCCACCAGCACCGCGGCCTGGCGCAGCGGCAAGCCGGCGGGCAGCAGGTCGGCGAGCTCGGCATGGTTCCAGCCCGGGCCGGGCGGAGGCCGGTCCAGCGGATGCAGGGCTTGGGGAATCCGTTCGAGCAGTTCGAACGGCGGGCTCACACGCGCAGCGCCTCGCGGGCCGGCAGCACGGTTTCCATGATCTGGAGGCGTTCGTCGTCGCCCATCTGCGACCAGCGGGCGATTTCGGCCACGCTGCGGTGGCAGCCTTCGCAGTGGCCGCTGGCATCAAGCTCGCAAATGCCGATGCAGGGACTGAGCACGGCGCGACGGTAGCCGGGGGTGGTGGACATCAGGTCGATACGCTGGGGCCGCGCCGTCGCCGGCGCGGCCCCGCGGTGCTTACTGGACGCCTTCGAGCTTGATGTCGAAGACCAGGGCCTGGCCCGGGCCGACCGGCGAGCGCGGGTCGTTGCCGAAAGCCTTGTCGGACGGCAGGAACACTTCCCAGCGCGAGCCGGCCGGCATCAGCACCAGGACTTCCTGGACGCCGCGGATCGGGAACTCGCTGACCTTGAACGAGGCCGGGGTCGGGTTCTGCTGGGCGTAGGTGTTGGCGAACTCCTGGCCGGTGGACACCGAACCACGGTAGTGCATGGTCACGGTGCTGGCCGGGGTCGGCTTGGCGCCCGAACCGGTTTCGATGACGCGGTACTGGATGCCGCTGGGCAGCACGGTGATGCCCGGCTTGCCGCGGTTGGCGGCAAGGAAGGCATCGGACTTGGCCTTGTTTTCGTTGGCGACGCGCTCGAACTCGGCGCGGGCCTGGGCGACCATGCGCTGCTGCAGGCCGGCCAGCTGGCCGTCCATCTGGTCCTGCGGGTGGGCCGGCGCGCGCTTGGCGAAGCCGTCCTGCAGGGCCTTGATGACCTGGTTGATGTCGACGTCAACCTTCTGGTCGGCCAGATCCTTGCCCAGGTCGTAACCGATGGCGTAGCTCAGCACCGGCTTGTTGGCCGGCGGGGGCGTCGGCGCATTGGCCGGGGCGGACTGGGCCAGCGCAACGCCGGCACTCAGACCAAAAGCCGCCAGGCAGGCAGCGATCAGACGCAACTTCATCAGGGAATCTCCGTTGGTTGGATGGGGCGGTGTGGTGCCCCGAATGCCGCGCTAGGATAGCCCCCGCGCGGCTGAACCGCCACTGACATCACGCCACCGGCCCCTTTGCGACCGGTGTGCACGCCCCGAGTTCCCCGCTTAACGGAGTTTTACGAAATGGCCTTCAATACCCTGCTCGTCGAGGACAAGGACGGGATCCGCCGGATCACCCTCAACCGCCCCGACAAGCTCAATGCGCTCAACCGCGAAACCCTGACCGAACTGCATTCCGCATTCTCCGACGCCGCCGCCGAACCTTCCGTGCGCGTGGTCGTGCTGACCGGCGCCGGCCCCAAGGCCTTCGTCGCCGGCGCCGACATCGCCGAGATGAACGGTCTCAGCCCGGCCCAGGCGCGTGATTTCTCCGCCCACGGCCAGGCCCTGATGACCCGCATCGAACGCCTGGGCAAGCCGGTCATCGCGCGCCTGAACGGCTTCGCGCTTGGCGGTGGCCTGGAACTGGCCATGGCCTGCCACCTGCGCATCGCCGCCGACACCGCCAAGGTCGGCCAGCCCGAGATCAACCTGGGCCTGGTTCCCGGCTTCGGCGGCACCCAGCGCCTGCTGCGCCTGGCCGGGCGCGGCGTCGCGCTGGAGCTTTGCCTGCTGGGCGCGCCGATCAGCGCGGCGCGCGCGGCCGAACTGGGCGTGGTCACCCGGGTCGTGCCGGCCGACCAGCTCGACGCCGAAGTGGACGCACTGGCCACCCAGCTGGCCAACGCAGCGCCGCTGGCCCTGCGCGGCATCCTCGACGCGATCGTGCTGGGCGGCGAAGCGCCGCTCGACAGCGGCCTGGACCACGAAACCCAGGTCTTCGCGGTCACGTTCTCCACCGATGACATGAAGGAAGGCACCGACGCCTTCCTGGCCCGCCGCAAGCCCAGCTTCACCGGTCGCTGAGCGGACCCGCGCCGGCCGTGCACCTGCATCGTTTCCACGGCGGCCTGGACCTGCCCGGCCACAAAGCCGAGTCCACCGCCGGCGGACTGCGCCGGCTGCCGCCGCCGGCGCGGCTGTACCTGTCGGTGCTGCAACACGCCGGCCTGCCCGCCGGGCCCTGCGTCGCCGTCGGCGATGCCGTCGCCCGCGGGCAGCGCATCGCCATCGCCGAAGGTGCGGCGGGCGCCGACCTGCATTCACCGGTGGCCGGCACGGTGCTCGCCATCGAGGACCGCGCCCTGCCGGGAACGGCGGGCATCGAAGTCGCCCACATCGTGATCGAACCGGCACCGGAAGGGCCGCTGCAGTCCCTGCCGCCGCTGCCGGAAGACGCCGATGCCGACACCCTGCGCGCGCGCATCCGCGACGCCGGCGTGGTTGGCCTGGGCGGCGCCGGATTCCCGACCGCGGGCAAGCTGGCGGCCGCGCGCGCGACGCTGGTGATCAACGGCGCCGAATGCGAACCCTGGATCGCCTGCGACGACGCCCTGCTGCGCGAACACGCCGATGAAGTCGTGCGCGGCGCCCGGCTGATGGCGCGTGCCAGCGGCGCCTCGCGCGTGCTGCTGGCGGTCGAGGACAGCATGCGCGAAGCCATCGCCGCCTGCGGCGAAGCCGTGCAGGCGCACGGCCAGGGCGAGGTCGAACTGGTGGTGGTGCCCACGCGTTACCCCGAAGGCGGCGAGCGCCAGCTTATCCAGGTGCTGACCGGGCTTGAAGTACCCCGCGGCGGCCTGCCGCGCGACATCGGCGTGATCGTGCTCAATGTCGGCACCGTGCGCGCCGCCTGGCGCGCGGTGGTGCTGGGCGAAGCCCTGTTCGAACGCGTGGTCACCGTTACCGGCCCGGGCGTGTCGAAGCCGGGCAACTTCATCGTGCCGCTGGGCATGCCGGTGGCCGACCTGGTCGAACACGCCGGCGGTTACACGCCGGCCGCGCGCCGGCTGATGCTGGGCGGACCGATGATGGGCACCGCCCTGCCCCACGACGATTTCGCCATCGGCAAGACCCACAACTGCGTGCTGGTGCTGGGCGAAGCGGAGCTGCGCCGGGGCGACGATGAAATGCCCTGCATCCGCTGCGGCGACTGCGCCAGCGCCTGCCCGTCGCGCCTGCTGCCGCAGCAGCTGCTCTGGCAGGCCCGCGCGGAGCGCCTGGACGAAGCCCGTGGCCAGGGCCTGTTCGACTGCATCGAATGCGGCTGCTGTGACCTGGTTTGCCCCAGCCACATCCCGCTGACCCAGCAATTCCGCCTGGCCAAGGGCGAACTGCTGGCCCGCGACGCCGATGCCGCGAACGCCGAAGCCGCGCGCCTGCGTTTTGAGAACCGTCGCGAACGCCTCGAACGCGAATCGCGCGAACGCGAAGCGCGCCTGGCCGCGCGCAAGGCCGCCGCCAGCCCGGACGCCGTGGCGGCGGCGCTTGAACGTGCCCGCGCCAAACGCGCGGCTTCCGATGACGCCGGTGAGCGCCCGTGAGGACCTTCGAGACCGCGCCGGCCCCGCACCTGCCGCCGCGCCGCAGCGTGCGCGGCACCATGGGCCTGGTGCTGCTGGCGCTGGTGCCGGGCGTGCTGGCGCATGGCTGGTTCTTCGGGCCCGGCATTTTCGTGCAGATCCTGCTGGCGACCACGTTCGCCATGGGCTTCGAAGCCGCGATGCTGAAGCTGCGCGGCAAACCGATGCGGCCCTTCCTGACCGACCTCAGCGCGCCGCTCACCGCCGTGCTGTTCGCGCTGTGCCTGCCGCCGCTGGCGCCGTGGTGGCTGGCGGCGATCGGCATGCTGGCGGCGATCGTGTTCGCCAAGCATCTTTTTGGTGGCCTGGGCCACAACCTGTTCAACCCGGCGATGGTCGGCCTGGCGGTGGTGCTGCTGGCCTTCCCGCGCGTGTTCACGCAGTGGCTGGCACCGGCGGGCCTCGACCAGGCGATGGGCGCGCCGGGCCTGGGCGACAGCCTGGTTGCCATCTTCACCGGCCAGCTGCCGGCGCCCTGGGGCTGGGACACGCTGGCGCAGGCGACGCCGCTCGACACCGTGCGCACGCTCGGCAGCCAGGGCGCGACCCTGGCGGAAATCCGCGACGTGCCGGTGTTCGGTGATTTCGGCGGCCGCGGCTGGGAGTGGGTCGCCAACTTCTTTGCGCTCGGTGGTTTGTTCCTGCTGTTCAAGCGGGTCATCCCCTGGCAGGTGCCGGTGGCGACCCTCGGGACGGTGGTGCTGCTGGCGCTGCCGTTCTGGCTGGCCGATCCCGACCTGCATCCCTTCCCGCTGCAGCACGTGTTTTCCGGCGGCCTGGTGCTGGCGGCGTTTTTCATCGCCACTGACCCGGTCAGCGGCTGCACGACGCCGCGCGGGCGGCTGGTGTTCGGCGCCGGCGTGGCGCTGCTGACCCTGGCGATCCGGCGCTGGGGCGGTTTCCCGGACGGCGTCGCCTTTGCGGTGCTTCTTATGAACTGCGCGGCGCCGTGGATCGACGCGCACACGCGCCCGCGCATCCTGGGCGAGGGCCGCGCGCCCGGCGGGGACGCCGCGCCATGAAAACAAGCCTGCGCGAATCGCTGCGCGCCGGCGCCCAGCTGGCCCTGGCCGGCCTGGCCGCGGCGGTGCTGCTGGCCGGCACCTGGGCGCTTACCCGCGACCGCATCGCCCAAAGCGAACGCCAGGCGCGACTGCAGGCGCTGGAAATCGTGCTGCCCGCCGACCGCTACGACAACGACCCGATCGCCGACAGCGTGACCGTGAGTGCACCCGCCTGGCTGGGCCAGCCCACCGCGACGGTGCATCGCGCAAGGCTCGAGGGCGAACCATCGGCGCTGGTGCTTGAAGCCACGGCGCCGGACGGTTATTCGGGCCCGATCCGCCTGCTGGTGGCGGTGGATCCCGGCGGCACGGTGCTGGGCGTGCGCATCACCGCCCACCAGGAAACGCCGGGCCTGGGCGACGACATCGAAGCCGGGCGCAGCGACTGGATCCTTGGCTTCGAAGGACGATCGCTGGCCGACCCTGCGCGCGAACGCTGGCGCGTGCAGCGCGACGGCGGCCATTTCCCGCAGTTCGCCGGCGCGACGCTGACACCGCGCGCGGTGGTGACGGCCGTTCGCCGCGTGCTCGACTTCGCCGCCGCGCATGGCGACGCCGTCCGCGCCGCCGACGCCGGCGCTACACTTTCCTTCGACGACGCCCCGATCGATCCCCCGCCCGCCCGATGAGCCCCGCCACGCCCCGCGCCATCCTCGAATACGGCCTGTCCAGCGGCAACGTCGGCCTGGTGCAGCTGCTGGGCCTGTGCCCGCTGCTGGCGGTCAGCAACAACGCGGTCAACGCGCTGGGCCTGGGCCTGGCCACGGTGCTGGCGCTGCTGGTCACCAACACCGCAGTGGCGACGATCCGCAGGCTGACGCGCCGCGACGTGCGCATCCCCGCCTTCATCATGGTCATCGCCGCGGTGGTGACCTCGATCGAACTGGCCATGCGCGCCTTCCTGCCGCAGCTGCACGCGGTGCTGGGCCTGTTCATCCCGCTCATCGTCACCAACTGCGCGCTGATGGGCCGCGCCGAAGCCTTCGCCTCGCGCAACAATCCCGGACGGGCCGCGCTCGACGGGCTGGCGATCGGCCTGGGTTTCCTGTGGGTGCTGCTGCTCATCGGCGCCCTGCGCGAACTGATCGGCGAAGGCAGCCTGTTCGCCGGCGCCGGTGCGCTGCTGGGCCTGCCCGGCCTGGAACTGGCGGCGGACGGTTACCCGGGCTTCGTGCTGGCGATTCTGCCGGTCGGCGCCTTCGTGGTGCTGGCCGGGCTGGTGGCGATCCGCCAGGCCTGGCGGCTGCGCGCGGCAGGCGGCGCGGCATGAAGGCAGCCGACCGCCAGGAGCTGTTCGCGCGCCTGGCCGAACTCAATCCCAAACCGACCACCGAACTCGAATACAGCACGCCCTTCGAACTGCTGGTGGCGGTCACGCTGTCCGCGCAGGCCACCGACGTCGGCGTCAACAAGGCGACGCGGCGGCTGTTTCCGGTGGCCAATACGCCCCAGGCGATCCTGGCGCTGGGCGAAGAGGGGCTGAAGACCTACATCTCCACCATCGGCCTCTACAACGCCAAGGCCGCGAACGTTGTCGCCGCCTGCCGGATCCTGGTGGAACAACACGGCGGCGAAGTGCCGCGCGACCGCGAATCGCTCGAAGCCCTTCCCGGCGTCGGCCGCAAGACGGCCAACGTGGTGCTCAACACCGCCTTCGGCGAACCGACGATCGCCGTGGACACGCATATTTTTCGGGTGTCCAACCGCACGGGCCTGGCACCCGGAAAGACCGTACGCGCGGTCGAAGACAAATTGATGAAGGCAGTGCCGGTGTTGTACCGGCGCGACGCCCACCACTGGCTGATCCTGCACGGCCGCTACGTGTGCAAGGCACGCAAGCCCGACTGTCCCAATTGTGTCATCCGGGACCTGTGCCGCTACCGGGATAAGACAGCACTGTCTTGATTCTGTCAGCCCGGCGTCACATGACGCCCCTATAAATCCGGCAGCGGGAATCACACCGTTGCCGATCTTCACCGGCATGGACCCGCGACCTCGCCTGGCACGACGGCAGCACGCCGCGGCCGCACCCCATCCGCTGGAGACCCTTCAAATGGCCGTCCGCAACAAAACCCAATTGCTCATGCTGACGTTCGGCGCCGTGCTGGCGCTGGGCGCCTGCTCCGATGGCGCCGTCGAAGTCGCCTCGCCCGGTCAGGGCGCCTTCCCGCCGCCCCCGCCGCCGCCTCCCCCGCCGCCGCCGCCCCCGCCGCCGCCGCCGACCGCGGGTCCGGCCGCCGACTGCCCCACCGGCTTCGCCAACGTCGGCACCGTCGCCAACGCCACGCTGCGCAACTGCCAGCTGCCGAACAAGATCATCGGCAACCTGGTCATCCCCAAGCGCGACGGCACCGTCTATTCCATCTCCGGCCGCGTTGACGTCGGCGACGACCAGGGTGGCGACGCCGCCAACCCGATCGCCGGCCGCGAGAAGGGCATCCTGACCGTCGAGCCGGGCGTCACCGTGTTCGGCGCCGCCGGCCTGGACTACATGGTCGTCAACCGCGGTTCGCAGCTGTTCGCCGAAGGCACCTCCAGCGAGCCGATCGTCTTCACCAGCCGCCAGAGCGTCGAAGGCACCACCACCATCGACTCGATCGGCCAGTGGGGCGGCCTCGTGCTGCTGGGCCGCGCGCCGATCAGCAACTGCCCGGGCACCGCGACGCCGGGCACCCCGACCTGCGAAGCCCAGGTCGAAGGCACGAACGCCTTCTACGGCGGCAACCAGGCCGGCGACAACACCGGCCGCATCCGCTACTTCCGCGTCCAGCACTCGGGCTTCCAGATCCTGCCCAACAACGAGCTCAACGGCATCACCCTGGCCGGCATCGGCAACGGCACGACCTTCGAGTACGTGCAGGTGCACAACAGCTCGGACGACGGCTTCGAGTGGTTCGGCGGCACGGTCAACGGCAAGTACCTGGTGGCCACCGGCAACGACGACGACAGCATGGACACCGACGTCGGCTTCAACGGCGCCATCCAGTTCGCCCTGATCGTCCAGCGCGACAACGGCGGCGACCGATCGAACGAGTTCAGCGCCTCGACCCGCACCCCGGCCTCGAACCCGAAGATGGCCAACGTCACCTACATCGACCGCGCCGGTGGCGGCGACGCCATCGTCATGAACTCGGGCACCGACAGCGAGTTCTACAACGCCGTCGTGACCTCGCGCGGCGCGGCCGGCACCTCGGGCTCGTCCTGCCTGGACGTCGACGACGCCTCGACCACCGGCACCTTCCAGTCGGTGTTCTTCTCCTGCGCGCAGCCGTTCGGGGACGACGCCAACGGCGCCGCCGCCGCGCTGTTCAACGCCGGCAGCAACAACACCGCCAACGGCACCTCCACGCTCGCCAGCACCTTCGTCAACGGTGCCAACGAGTCGGCGGTCCCGGCCTTCGCCAACCTCACCTCGGTCAGCCCCTTCTTCACCCAGGTGAACTACATCGGCGCGGTCCGTGATGCCAACGACAACTGGTGGCAGGGCTGGACCTGCGGACTGACCCCCGCGAACCCCTGCTGAGCACCTCCGG
>TARA_R110002020_G_scaffold185004_1_pt1 | contig 10310 bp, 13 predicted proteins | sample TARA_R110002020 | Tara Oceans TARA_R110002020 (sample SAMEA4396489) | marine metagenome | biome: Westerlies Biome; feature: [MES] marine water layer (ENVO:01000295) within the mesopelagic zone...; material: water (ENVO:00002006), including particulate matter (ENVO:01000060) such...
GACAGGCTGCGCCACCGATGACCTCCGCAACAGGCATGGGGACCCTGCCGCAGCTCCTGACCGAGCTGCGCGGCCGCGCTGCCGTTGCCCAGGTCTTCAGGAACGCCGGGCTGCCGCTCGGCCTCGTCGAGAGGCGGGAGACCCGGCTTCCCATGGCGGCGCTGGTCCGCCTCTTCGCCGAGGCGACCGAGGTTGCCGGTGATCCCCTGTTCGGGCTTCGCGTCGGGCTCGACATGGAGCCGGAGGATTACGGCCTCTGGATGCGGTACGGCCTTGAGGCCCCGACCCTGCGCGCCGCGATTGCCCGGTTGACCCGGACCATGGCCCTGCACCAGTCCGGCCCCTCCGTCGGTCTCAGCAGCGCCGGGGACGTCGTGATGTGGCGGTACATTCCGCCCCCCTTTCCCGGCCTGGACGCGGCCCAGCACGCCGACCACATCGTCCCGACCATGGTCAAGGTTGCGCAACGCTATCTCGGCCCGGACTGGCTACCTGCCTTTATCGAGGTTCCCCACGACCGCGATCCCTACTCGGTGCTGCGGGAGGACCAGATGGGGACCGGCTGGCGATTCTCCGGCGCGGGCATCGGCCTGCCGCTCGCCGAAGCCGACCTCGATCGGCCCCGGCCGTTCGCCGACGGCGACTGCGCCCTGACGCTCCGCGACGTCAGCGCCGCCATGCGCGGCCGCACACCCTGCTTCACCACGGTCGTCGGCGACCTGATCAGCCTGTCGCTGCTGGAGCGGCGCGCCGACATCGAGGCCGTCGCCAGCCGGCTGGATCTTCCGGTGCGCACCCTGCAGCGCCGGCTGTCGGAGGAAGCGACAACGTTCCGGGAAGTGCTGGCCAGCGTCAGGCGGGCCAAGGCGGCGGAACTGGCAACCCGCGACACGATGCGTGTCGCCGAGATCGCGATGACCCTCGGCTATGCCGATCCCTCGAACTATCAGCGCGCCGCAAAGCGTTGGCGCGGCGCAAGCGGCTGAACCGGCCAGAATCCCGGCGTTCATCGCCTCGTACCGCCAGAGATCCGGAGATCGCGTCCGGTTTGGCTGGTCGAAACACGATGTGGAGACCTGTAACGCGCAACTTCGGTTGGCATAGGCGGGGGTTTGGCGGGATTGTCCGGGATTTGCCGGGATCACGCGGAAACCGCCACGATCTCAAAGACCTAGCCGGGATTGGCGCTGGCGGAAAATTCCCTGTCCGAGTGGTCAGGAGTGCCAACCGAACTTGCGCGGCCTTTCAAACTGCCCCAGCAAAAAAAAACGTGCGAAGTGCTAAGTCGTTGAAATTACGCGGTCTCGCTTCTCGAAAGTGGGAAACAACGGTGAAGAGGATCGAATCGTTCCCAGTTTACCTAAATGATTGAATTTTCAAAGAAAATGCCCACGGATCCGAACATCCAAATATTCGAAAGTGGGAAGCATTGGCAAACCCTACTTCTCGATTGATCGCAGAGAAGGAAAAACCGCCTTCGAGAAATGATCGATGGTGGAGGACCGCCTTGCAAACAGAAGCCGCAACAGCGCAAACGTGGTGACTGCGCAACCTAGCGCTAGAAGGCACGAAAGCAGCACACCCACAGCACGCGACCAGGCACCGGCACCAAGATATTCCGTGGCCAAATTGGGCAGAAATACAAACCCAGAGAGCGACAATAAGCAAAATATAAGCAGAGAGGCCATGAACGCGTTCCCGCTGGGGTCCATGTCTAACTTATCTTTCCTGGTAGCTGAATCCGGATCTATCCCTTCAACTTGAATCGGCACCGCTCCCTGGTCCGTATGGTCGATATACATAACTATCGCATCCCCCGGCCTGATATAACTGAAATTCAGCGCGAGCCCGCCCTCTCTTCGTACAACTTTCACATCCTTTACGCCGCTGTCTGCGGACGAAATCCCGAACCCCAAAATATCACTTTCCTCAATTTGGAAGTGAATCGATTTTATCTCGTCCGGCATGCGTGCGGACTTATTCCCAATACTGCGTATTAGAAATAGGTCTCGGGTAACTCTAGAAACCACCTTACCATTGACTGAAATCTCGGATGAGAATGGCGGATCAAGGCGATACTCTAGTACGTCTAATGACCAGCTTGAGTAAGCTATCTGCCTACTTTGTTTCGATCTCCGGTAAAAGTAAAATGCAAGCGCGGAGCTAAGAAGGAAACTCAGAAGGCCGAAAATTTCTCCGAAATAACCCGCCACTTGCTTCTCCCACTATTCTAAAATTATGCGCGCAAAAGGCAGCTGACTGACGATAATTCAAGCCTCGGCGTTCCCCGATTCCATTAACTGCAACGTGCGGCTGCAACTTGAAGATTGTGCGTCACCCCCTGCAGCATCAGGTTGCGGGTCAGACCAACATCAAGCCGAGCGTTTACCGGTTCCGGGATCCTCGCGGGCTGACTTGAGCCGCTTGCGGAGGCGCGCCTCCAGCCAAGGCAACAAGGATTCGAGCTCGTCGCGGTCTGTCGGATCCTCCGCCCGGGCCAGAAGCTCATTGTAGGCAATGGCCGATTCGGCAACTAGCGCTTGAGGCGGCAGCCTAAGGTTCTCCGCCTCGTGCGCCTTTTCGACAGTGTGAGCGGCTAACCTCAGAAGATCAGAGTCGATCGACGGAGAGCCCGCATCGACCTCTTCAGCGTCGGATCCCGCCCTCATCGGACCTCTTCCGATTGCGAGCCACTTGATCTCAACGTTGCAGCCGTCGGCGATTGAAATCAGCGTGTCGAGGGTAGGTTTTCCTCCGCGCAGCAGAGCGCGATAGGTCCCTTCGCCAAGGCCCAGCTGGCGCGCAAAATTCCGCGCACTTCGGTCCCCCTGAAGCCGCTTCAGCCGCCCGACCAGCCCATCGCTGCCAATACTCATCTTGTGTGCATAAAATAATGCGCGCCTGCGTTGACGATGCGCTAAATTTTACGCATTATCGTCACCATGGTGATTTGCCCCCCGCAAAAAGCCGGTCCTGCCAGACCGGCTCATCCGGAGACGACGATGGCGAGTGCCCCCGCGCACATGGACCGCCACGCGATCATTGCCGAGATCCATCGGCGCGGGTCGAGCTTGAGAAAGCTTGCCGTTGCCGCGGGTCTCGAACCGTCCGCGTGCCGTGTCGCGCTGCACAGGCGCCACCGGGCCGGAGAGCGGGTGATTGCCGATGAACTCGGCATGTCCCCCGCGAGCCTCTGGCCCGATCGCTATCCGTCATCGTCGCTCGAAGAGCCTACCCCCACCGAGGCCCGCCACGCGAGTCCGAAAGCCGGCGCGGCCACAGACAAAAGGCGCGCCGCATGAGAGCGATCCTGTCCAGGTTTGGAAGAGACGCAGACAGGTTCACGCCCCGGCGCGCGAGCGATCCGCTGCCGGCGCTGATCGTCGGCGCCTGTCTGCTGCTGGCGATCGCCTGGGCGATCGCGCCGGCCGTTCAGGCGGTGATCGAGGTGGCGGCGCGATGAACGCTCCGGCGCAGCTCCCTCCCTTCAAGCTGCCCAAGCGAGCCGTGCTGGCCCCGGTCGAGATCTGGGGTGACGCTCAGATCGACGATCAGCACCGCTGGTGGCTGCGCCGCTGGTGGTCCGCCGGCCCGTACGTCTGCTGGATCATGCTGAATCCATCGACGGCTGATGCCTCGCGGAACGACCCGACCCTTCATGAGGTCATCCGCTTCACCCGGTTGTGGGGCTTCGGCGGGCTCGTCGTCGTCAACCTCTACCCGTTCATCTCGTCGAGCCCGGCCGCCTGCAGGCGCTGGGCCAAGTGGGGCGCGCCGGGTCGCGGGCCAGATTGGTACGTCCGGGACCGGCTCTGGAAGAATGAGGACGTCATCGCCCGCGAGGCGCGTGCGGCCGACCTGGTGGTCGCCGCATGGGGCGCCGGCGCCTGGGACGGCGACTGGGTCAACCACGTGATCGAGACCGTGCAGAGCGAGGCCCCTTTTCCGGCGCTCCACTGCCTCGGAAAGACGGCCAGCGGCGCGCCGAAGCACCCCCTTGCGCGCGGCATCCATCGCGTTCCCCGCGACCAATCACCGATCATCTGGAGAAAAGCAGCATGACCCAGGCAGGTGGAGTTGCCGCCGATCAACTGAGGGCCCTTATCGAGCGGATCGAGAGGCTTGAGGAAGACAGGCAGGCGATCGCGGACGACGTCAAAGACGTCTACGCCGAGGCCAAGGCAAACGGCTACGACACGAAAATACTCAGAGAGGTGGTGCGACTGAGAAAGAAGGATTCGACCGAGCGCCAGGAGCACGAAGCCTTGCTCGACCTCTACATGCACGCGCTCGGTATGGCCGCCCGATGAATTCTATGCGGACGACCTACGAGCAGATCCCCGTCGCGTCGATCGACGTTGGCGCGCGGCTCCGGCAGACAGATCCGGCCTGGGTCGAGGCGCTGGCCGTCATGATCCGCGACCAGGGGCTCCTGCAGCCGGTCGCGGTCGTTGCGGAGAAAAACGAACGCTATTCGCTGATCGCCGGCGCGCACCGGCTTGCCGCCGTGATCTCTCTCGGTGTCGAGACGATCGACGCCCGCGTCACGCAGGCCGCCTGGATCAAGGATCAGGAGCGGCGGCTTCAGGAGATCCTGGAGAATGTCGCCCGCAACGAGCTCAACAAGCTCGACCGCGCGGCGAACCTCGCCGAACTCAAATCGCTCTACGAAGACCTGCATCCGGACAGTCGTCACGGCGGAGACCGCAGAAGCCAAGCCTCTAAGAACAAACGCGAAAATCAAAACGAAGTTTTTGCGTTTTGTTCCGAGACGGCCGAGCGGGTCGGCCTGTCGCGCCGCTCGATCGAGCTTGCCATTTCCATCTGGAACGGCCTTTCCCCGGACAGCCGGAAGCGCCTTCCCGGCACAGACCTTGCCAACCATCAGGCGAGCCTGAAGACCCTCTCCGGCCTCGACGCCGCCCTGCAGAAGAAGGTGTTGGACTTGCTTTTGTCCGATCCGGCGGGCGCGGACGACCTGGACGAGGCGATCTCCATCGCGATGGGCGTGAAGGCAGAGCCGGACAGTGACGCAGTCCTGCGACGGGCCCTGACCGGCTTCACGCGCCTGAAGAAGGATCAGCAGCGCGCCTTTGTCCGGCAGCATCAGACGACGCTCATCGCCGCCCTTCGCGCGGAGGGCCTGATCTGATGGCGCGGGCTCGCGGCGACACACGGACGCTCGACCTCCTGGACTGGCAACCGCCGAAGGTTGCCGTCGGCTTCGAGGACGAAATCCGCGCCGCGAGCCTCGACGCGAAGATCGCCAAGGCGCTCTCCAGGGCAATCCGGGAGAGCAAGAAGAGCCGCCCGGCGATCGCCGAGGAGATGTCCCGCCAGCTTGGCCGCAAGATCTCGGCCGCGACCATCGACGCCTACACCAGCGAGGCGAAGGAAGGGCACCGGATCCCGCTCGATCGGTTCATCGCGCTCATCCATGCGACCGGCGGCGTCGATCTCCTGGGCTGGCTCGCGGAACAGTACGGCTACGTGGTCGTGCCCGCCGAGTACCGGGACCTGATCGAGCTCCACCTGATCCGGGAGCGTCGCCGCGAGATCGAGGATCGGGAAGCCGCGCTCGAAGCACGCTGGAAGGGGTCGCGGCGATGAAGCTCTGGCTCACCCCCCAGGAGATCGCCGACCTGGCCGCCGCGGGTTCGCTGCCGGGCCTCCCGGCCACCAAGCGCGGCGTTGCGCTCCTGATTGAACGCGAGCGCTGGGGCCGGCATCATGCCCAGGTCCGCACGCGCCGGGATCGCGGCGGCACCATCACCGAGTACCACATCGACCTGTTGCCGCTCGCCGCTAGGCTCGCCTACGCCGGCTCGGCGCTCGCCGTCGATCCGGCAGACTGCGTGCCCGACACGCCGGAGCTGGACGATCCCTGCTCGCCCGGCCGCCAGGTGCGGGACGCGCGCCGGGCGCTGGTGGCGATCGCAGACCGATATGCCCGGTCGACCGACCTGGGCGCAGCGGCCGCCGACCATCTGTTCGCCGAGCTCTACAACGCCGGGTCGGTCGATGTGTCGGAGTGGATCCGGGAGACCTCGGGCAGGATCAGCGCCCGGACACTGGCGCGCTGGCGCTCGGACTTCCGCGCCGGCGGCCCGGTTGTCGATCCGCGCGGAAGCCGGCGCGGTACCGGTGTGCTCGACCGCGCCAACGGCGGCCAGGTGCGAACGCTCATTCTGGCGGCGATCGCGAAGAACCCGCTGTTCACCGCCAAACATCTGCACGGGCTGGTCAGTCAGGAATTCGGCGAGACCCTGACGGTCGAGGGCCGGTCGGGAACGCGCACCGTTCCGCTGCCGCCGCTCCGGACCTTCCAGCACGTGATTTCGAGCTGGAAGGAGACCTACCGGGTCGAGCTGATCAAGATCACCAACCCGGACCAATACAAGAACGAGATCCGGTTCGTCGCGACCGGCTCGACACGCGCAGCGCGTCTCAACGAGATCTGGCAGATCGACGCCTCGCCGGCCGATGTGATGACCACGGACGGCCGCCATTCGATCTACGTGGCGATCGACATCTATTCGCGCCGCCAGATCATCCTGGTCTCGAAGACGCCCCGGGCCTCGGCGGTCGGTCTGCTCCTGCGCAAATGCCTGCTCGAATGGGGCGTGCCGGAGCGGGTCGTCTCCGACAACGGCTCCGACTTCGTCGCCCACTGGACGCGGCGCCTGATCGACTCCCTCGGGGTCGAGTTCGAACCCTGCGAGGCATTCTCGCCGGAACAGAAGGGTGTCGTGGAGCGGGCGATCGGCACCTTCCAGCGCGACCTGGTGCGGACGCTCCCAGGCTTCATCGGCCACAGCGTGTCCGACCGGAAGGTGATCGAGAGCCGCAAGGCCTTCTCCGCCCGGCTTGGCCTCGACGACAAGCACATGTTCGGCGTCGATCTGACCGCAGCCGAGCTGCAGGACTATGCCGACCGGTGGGCGGGCGAGGTCTACGCCCACGCTCGCCACGAAGGCCTGAAGCGCCGGACGCCGTTCGAAGTCGCCAGCGCCTATGGCGGCAAGGTCCGGCGCATCGCTAACGAGGCAGCACTTTCGGTGCTGCTTGCTCCGGTCGCCGGCAAGGACGGCTACCGCACGGTCACGAAGAGCGGCATCCGAGTCGACGGTGCCGCCTTCATGACATCCGTCGCGATGCCGGGCACCCGGGTGTTCTGCCGGCACGATCCGCTCGACCTCGGCCGACTGCACGTTTTCGACGAGAGCGGCGACATCTGGCTCGGCGAAGCCTGGGCGCCCGAGCTGGCGGGCCTCGACCCGGCCGCCACCATCGCCAGGGTCCGGGCCGAGCAGAAGGCCTTCCTGGACGGCAACGCCAAAGACATCCGGCGCGAGATGCACCGCATCAAGGAGCGCACGATGGTGGAGGCGCAGTTCCACGCGCGCGGAACCGCCGATGTCGTCGCCTTCCCGCGACCGTCCGAGACCTACACGACGCCGGCGATCGAGGCGGCCGCTGCGGCCGCCGGCCGTTCGACCGAGCCCACCGTCGACCCGAAGACGGTGGAGGTGCGCGAGCAGCTGAAGCGGGAGACTTCCGCCCAGCCGGCCACCGCGCAGGTCCTCAAGCTCAATCCCCCCGAAACCCGACGCGAGCGCTTCTCCCGCGCGATGGCGCTTGAAGCACGGGCGAACGCCGGGGAAACGCTCTCGGCAGACGAGGCCCGGTGGCTCGCCGGCTACCAGGGCGGATCGGAGTACCGCGCGCTCGCGGACATCGAGGCAGACCGGCGGGCGACCGCCGGCTGACCAAAAAGAAAAAGGGGCGCCGAAGCGCCCCAGTAACTCAGTCGAGGAGAACAGGAATGCAGATGCAGACAGCTCCCGTCAAGTCAACGCTCGCGGTGCTCAACAACGTCAGCACGTTGCACATCATGGTGCGCACGCTCCTGGACCGTGCGCCGCAGGAGCCGGGTCTCGGCGTGTTCTTCGGATACTCCGGGCTCGGAAAGACCTACGCCAGCACCTACAGCCAGAACAAATTCGGGGCCGCCCGCCTGGAAGTCGGCGACAGCTGGTCGCGCAAGTATTTCCTGACGGCGCTTCTGAAGGAGCTGGGCGAGCAGGACCCGAAGGGCTCGATCCCGGATCTGCTTGAGCAGGCCGCGATCGCGCTCGACGCCGATCCGGAGCGGCCGCTGCTGATCGATGAGGCCGACAAGCTCGTCGACAAGAAGATCATCGAGCTTGTCCGCGAACTGCACGACAAGACGGGCGTGCCGATCGTGCTGATTGGGGAAGAGCAGCTGCCCTACAAGCTCCAGCGGTGGGAGCGCGTGCACAACCGCGTGCTGCGCTGGGAGATGGCCCAGCCGTGCGACGCCGAGGACACCCGCGCCCTGGCAAAGCTTTGGTGCGACACCCTGACCCTCAGCGACGATCTGATCGAAGCGATCCGGCGGATGAGCGAAGGCCGCGCCCGGCGCATCGTGGTCAATCTCTCGCTCGTCGAGGAAGTCGCCCGCAATGAGGGTGTGAGCGAGATCGACCTCGCGACCTTCGAGAAACGCGTGAAAGCGGGACAGACCGGCTGGTTTACCGCGACGCCGCCGCGCCGGGGGAAGGCATGATGGCGGCCCTGCTCAAGCTGAAGATCAAGGCGACCGGCCGTCCGCTGGAAGCCGGTCAGGATCATTTCTGGTCGGTCATCCGGGACCTCGACAAAGCCGGCGCCTGGTCGATTGCGGACGTGGTGGATCGCTCGCGGGGCGCCAGCCGTAGGACTGTCGAGGAATACGTGCGGCGGCTGGTCAAGGGTGGGTTCGTAGCCGTCGACGATACTCCAAGCGACGGAGCCAAGCTGTTCCGGATCGCCCGGCGCGTGGCACGGGCGCCGTCGGTAACGCGCAACGGCCAGCCCGGCCGCCAGGGCGCGGTCAACCGCCAGCTCTGGACGGCGATCCGTTCGCTTGGCTCATTCAATTATCGTGAGCTGGTCATCGCGGCGGCCACTGAAGAAACCCCGATCCGCGAAACGACCGCACGGTCCTATCTGGAACGCCTTTGCGACGCGGGTTATCTGCGCATCGTCGATCCCGGCCAGCCTGGTACGCCGCGCACCTATGCGCTCAAGCGGGCCATGAACACCGGCCCGGGAGCGCCGAAGGTGCTGCGCACCAAGCTGGTGTGGGACACCAACCGCAACGAGATCGTGGGCGAGACGATCGCCGAGGAGGACCGGTCATGAACCGAGGTCCCATCCCCGGCCGGCGCACTCCCGACACGCGCGCGTGGATCGACAAGGCCCGCGATGCTCACAGCACGCTGCCGGAGTGGATCGAAGCGCTTGCTCAGGCCGCCGACGCAAAGGGTCTGACCGGGGCGGCGAAGCTCGTCGGCTATTCCCCTTCGACCCTCTCCACTGTCCTCAACGGCAAGTACGCCGGCGACCTCAGCCGGGTCGAGAACGCCGTCTCCGGTGCCCTCCAGGGCGTGACGGTGATGTGTCCGGTGCTGGGTGAGATCGGCCGCCAGCAGTGCGAGCGCCATCAGCGGGCGCCGAAGACGGTCTCCAACAGCTCCAGCCTGCGCCTCCATCGGGCCTGCCGGTCCGGTTGCCCGAACTCTCACCTTCAGGGAGGACGCGATGTTGAGTGATGACCTGAGGACCCTCCGCCACCTGGTGGATTCCGCGCGCGCCGGCGAGATCGAGATCAAGCCGGAAGGCGCTTTCGAGATGAGCCGGTTCCTGAAGCGTGCCGAACAGGAAGTGCGTGAGCTGGAAGCGTTCGCGGACGGCTTCAAAGATGTCGATCCGGCGACGCTGGGGACCCCGCGCACCGAAGCGGCCGCCGACCCGCAGCCTGCCGAGGCGCAGCTTTCTGCGGACATTCTGATGTTCCGGCCGCGACGCGCCGAGCCACCGCGGCCGTCCGGGGGAGATGCGGCATGAACGTCTCGCTCCCTGTCACCCAGGTCACGGTCCGTACGATTCTGAACGTCGTCTGCGCGAGCTACAGCCTCTCCGAAATCGAGATCCTGTCCTCGCGGCGGACGACGCGGATATCGGAAGCGCGTCACATGGCCATGTGGCTGGCGATGACGCTCACCCCGCGCTCGTCTGGCGAGATCGCCCGGCTGATCGGCAAGGATCACAAGTCGGTCCTCTATGGCCTCCGCAAGGTGACGTGCCGGATGGAAGCCGAGCCCGATTTCCACGAGCACGCCATGACGCTCCGGTGCGCGGTGCTGACCGCTCAGCAGTGCCTGACCACGATGGGCATCAACGGCACACCGGAGCCGTCTCTCGAAGAAACCGCCGAACGCATTCTCAGCCGGGGCCCGACTGCG
>TARA_R110002020_G_scaffold250965_2_pt1 | contig 10310 bp, 9 predicted proteins | sample TARA_R110002020 | Tara Oceans TARA_R110002020 (sample SAMEA4396489) | marine metagenome | biome: Westerlies Biome; feature: [MES] marine water layer (ENVO:01000295) within the mesopelagic zone...; material: water (ENVO:00002006), including particulate matter (ENVO:01000060) such...
AACAAAATAATATCATGAAATCGTATCTAATTGGCTATGACCTTAACAAAACCGGATAAGCTTATGAAACATTAATCGAGCAAATAAAGAAACTTGGAATTTGGTGGCATCATCTTGATAGTACTTGGATTATTAAGTCAGATTTATCCGCTGCACAAATAAGAGACATTTTAAAAACATATATTGATGACAATGATGAATTATTAGTAGCTAAATTGTCAGGAGAAGCTGCTTGGAAAGGATTCAATGAAAAGGGTTCAAAATGGCTAAAAGATAACTTATAACGGATAAGTTTCAGTTGACAAAGATGACTATAAAGATAAGAATGCAGTTTCTTCTATAATGCAAATGCTTCTACTTCTTTAATAGATATTTTGAAAGAACTTGATCCTCTGTCGCGCTTTTGGAAAGCGTGACCGTTATTGATGCTTTTGTAATGCCCATCAATGAACTTTGAATCTGACAAAATAGTTATATTTGGTAATCTCCCTGATTAAATAGGCCTCTTTACGGTTTCCAGTAATAGGCTTTTTTGAACTATTAATACATTTGAAAATCATTAATAAAAACTACTTGTGCGTAGTATTCTATTTATTCAATTGTCACCTATAGAAGCAAAAAACGGAAATTATGAATAATTTCGGAGGAGATTGGACTGAAGCAAAGATTGAAATTCTTGTAGAATATGCGCAAGCATATTTGTCAATTATGAACAAATACGCAGATCAGTTTGGTTGGAAATTACTTTATTTTGATGGTTTTGCTGGCAGTGGATTTATTAAAAAAGGTAATGACGAAAACCAAAAAATAATTATTGGTGCAGCGAAACGCATTTTAGATATAGAGGAACCAAGACCTTTCGACCAATACTACTTTGTAGAAAAAGAAATTGAAAATTCGGCTGAATTAATAGAGAAAGTAGTAAAAAACTACAGTCACAAAAAAATTAATGTGGTAACAACCGACTGTAATGAAAAAATACATTCGATGTCACAATTTCTCAAAACTCACAAAGGTAAGAAATATCGAGTTTTAGCATATATCGACCCTTGTGGAATGCAAGTTAATTGGAAATCATTAATTGCTTTACAAGAATTAAACGTTGATGTTTGGATATTAGTCCCAACAGGAATGGGCGTAAACAGATTACTCAAGCGAAATGGAAGAATTTCAGATGCTTGGCTTGATAGATTGGAAGTATTTTTGGGAATGCCAAAAAATGAGATACTAGAATATTTTTACTCGAAAACAATCGTTTCCACTTTATTTGGAGACGAAGTTGTTACTGGTAAAGAAGAGAAAGCTATTGAACGGTCGGCAGACCTTTATCAAACAAGACTCAAAAAATTATTTAAATTCGTAACAAATCCATACATCTTAAAAAATAAATCGAATTCAACGATGTTTCATTTCTATATGGTTTCCAACAACAAAACCGCAGAAAAAATAGCAAATGAAATTATCGAAAAATATAATAAAAGAAACTAATGGCACAGTCAAGTATAGAATGGACAGAAATGACTTGGAACCCAACCACAGGTTGTACAAAGGTTTCTCAAGGATGTAAATTCTGTTACGCAGAAATAATGTCTCGGCGACTTAAAGCAATGGGCGTTGATAAATACAAAGACAATTTTAAAGTAATAACTCACGAAAAAGAATTGAATGTACCTTTCACTTGGAAAAAGGCAAAAATTGTATTTGTTAATTCAATGAGCGATTTATTTCATGAGCAAGTTCCATTGGAATTTATAAAAAAAGTCTTTAAAGTTATGAATGAAAATCCACAACACGTGTTTCAAGTTTTAACAAAACGAGCAGAAAGACTTTTAGAAGTTCACGAAGAATTGAAATGGACTCATAACATTTGGATGGGAGTTTCAGTTGAGGAAGAAAAAGTTGAAACCAGAATTGACTTTTTGCGTAAAACTAGAGCAAGAGTAAAATTTCTGTCACTCGAACCTTTGATCGGTCCATTGCCAAATTTGAATTTAAAAGAAATTGATTGGGTTATAGTTGGTGGAGAAAGTGGACATACACCAAGACCAATGGATGCAGATTGGGTTATTGACATCCAAGAACAATGCAAAAAAGCTGACGTCGCGTTCTTTTTTAAGCAATGGGGCGGAAAAAATAAAAAGAAAAACGGAAGAGAATTAAATGGTAGAACCTATGATGAGATGCCTGAAATAGAATTACAGCATAGCGTCTGAAAAGAAAAGCCAGTTGCCAACAATGGTAACCGTTGCACAAGACCATAATTTTTAAATATAGCACCCCTATAAGCCGCATTGAGCGGCTTTTTTTGGTGCCTGCTAAAATTGAAATAGATTGCGGTTTTATTAATCAATAATTATTATATTTGGTATCCTCTCCAATTAAAACACCTGCTGTTATGGTATTCTGTAATTGGCAATCTCGAGTTTATTGTATATTTGAAAAAAAAACAGAAAAATGATGAATTATATCTGTGTTTTTAAAATAGAAAATTAATATGCAGGAAAGAAATTGTTTGATTTTAACTCAATATAGAGATGATGGTCAATATAATGATTTCATTGGAAAATTCTATCATTTTCCCGCAACGACAAAGAAAAATTACCTTAAGCAATTTGAAAATCTCCCTATTGAAATAGTATATTATGAGCCTGAAAAAAAAGGCGCAGGGGAATTTTATGGATATGGAAAAATAATAAAACAACCTTTTCAGGACAAAAGAGAGCCAGATCATTACTTTGTTGAAATTTCCGATTATCGTCCATTTTCTCAATCTGTCTTTTTTAAAAATAGTAATGGTGAAATATTAGAAAAACTTTACAATTCTGACTACTATAATTATAACAATGCTGTTCGAAAAATTACCCCTAAGTTCTTAGATGAATTATGTCTAGATGGTGGTATTATGTTAAATTTTAAGGCCGATGCCCATCTAGTTCAAGTTCTTGGTGAGCAACTTATTGCTTCAGAAAGGGTTGGTATCTTAGAACTTGTAAAAAACTCTTTTGATGCCGGCGCATCTTACTGCAGTGTTATAATTGAAAAAGTTCCCGGTTTAACTGAAATTCCGGAAAGCTTATACCAATATAACGAATATGAAGGGCCTGTAATTGTAATTGAGGATGATGGGTCGGGAATGACTAAAGAGCAGATTGAACTAGGTTGGTTAAGGCCTGCATCCACACTTAAGACAAATGTAAAACAACGATTAAAGGCAGAAAAGGAAATTGCAATTAAAAAGGGGCAACTTGAAATATTCGAAAGCTTTGTCAAATTATTGAAAGCAGAGCATAAGGGACGGATTCCTCTTGGAGAAAAAGGTGTTGGACGATTTGCAACCCACAGACTAGGTTCAAAATTAATCTTGAAATCCAAAGTCGCTGAAAATGACTATGAGTTCGTTTTAAAGATTAATTGGGATGACTTTATCTCTCAGAATGATGTGCCAATGGATTTGGATTCTGTTGGATTGTCATTAATACGACAAACAGTTTCAAGAGATTATGGCGCAAAAAACTCAGGAACACAGTTGATTATTTATGGGGGTAGGGAAGGACTTGAATTAACAGGGGATGAAATAAATGAAATAAATAATACTATTCTGAAATTAAACAGTCCAAACCCCCCACCTACTGTAAAAGCTCAGAATTTTAAAGCAACATTCACATGTCTTCAAGTAAAAAATCTAAACACAAAATCTTCTTTCAGTCGAGATGATCAAGTATTTAGGATATCAGGGATAGTTGATGAAAATGGTATATTCGAATATGATTATTATTTTACTCCTCCTTACAATGATAAAATACCATTAAATGGGTTTGAAAGGCGAAATGAAACTGTAGATATAAAGAAGCATAACAAAGATTACTTCCTAAGTAAAGAAATAGAAGGCAGAAAATTATGGAAAGTACCCGCCTGCGGTGCTTTTTATATACATATAGATATTTGGTACAGAGATCGTCCCTGGATAGAAAATGTAGACAAATCTTTCTTAGATTATCTTAAGGAGTATGGAGGTTTATCGATATACAGGGATGGAATAAATGTTTATCCGGCTGAATGGGGAGCAAAATATGACTGGTTAGGTCTAAGACAACGTCAAATTTCTCAAGCACGAAGGATTTCATATTATCATATGATCGGAAATGTTGAGATTGAACAATCCAATAATATTGATTTAATTGATAAAACCAATCGTGAGGGAATGATTCAAAATACCGCATTTCGAGATTTGGCGGAATTGACAAAAGCAGTAGTTAGATATGTGGAGATTGATTATATGGGCAAAAGAGATGAGCTCAGTAAATTAACAGGAGGCTTGATTAGAGAGCCAAGAACGCTAAATGAATTTTCAAAACAATCTTCACGTATAATTAATAATATACACGATAAATACGACATAGCAGCAGATCCATTTCTTCTTTTGGAAGAATTAGGTAATTTAAGTGAAAGAAAACAAAAACTTGTGGATCTTTCAAAGTCTTCAAAAAACCTACAAAAGAACCTAGATTTAATGACTGAAGTGCAAGATATGCTTACTGAGCAGGCAGGTTTTGGTTTGGGAATTGCCGTTGCCCTCCATGAGATAAATAAGGTGGCTTCTAATTTCTATTATGGCATTTTAGATATAATTAAAAAGGAGCAATTTGATAAAGTAAAACTAGAAGATTTAAAAAATACATCGGCTGCGCTAGAATCTGAATTAATGAGAATAAGTCCGTTAAGGGCATTAAGGAACGAAAAGGATACAGTATTTACAATTTCGGAATCTATTGAATTTGTAAAGTCAATTTTTCAATGGCAATTTGATAAATTAGGTATTACGATTACTTATAATTCCGAAGTAAATTTTCAGGTGCTTGCACGATTTGGAGCAGTAAATCAAATTCTCACTAATTTATTTGATAATTCCTGTTATTGGTTGGATGACCCTGATTTGCAGAAAAAGGAAATCAAATTAGAGCTTGATTCAAAAAACAGAACAGTTATTGTTGCTGATAGTGGGCCGGGAATAGCAGAATCAATTTTGCCTTATTTGTTTCAGCCAGGGTATAGTTTAAAAGAACCTCAAAGCGGCCTCGGCTTATATGTATGTAAACATTATATGAATTTAATGAAAAAGCGAGGTGATATTTATTTGGTCAAAGAAAGAGATCGTCTTGAAAATATGCCCGGAGCTCAATTTCTTCTCGATTTTTCTAACGTAAAAAGCGAATATGAAGAATAAATCAACAAAGGTTTTCTTGGTGGATGATGAATTCCCCGTGATTGAAGAATTTCGTCAAAAGGGAATCTATAATTCTCCTATTTCTGGTCAAAATTTATATCATCTAGCTGTAAATAGTTCGTGGAATCATTTAATTGATTTACAACAGTTAATAAAAGACATTTTTTCGAATCAGGTTTGCAAAGAAGGGCTTGTTGAATTATCTGGATTAAATACACCTACCAAAGTTTTATCTGAAATAAAAAAAGGTAATTTACCAGATATAGTTATCTATGATTGGGAATATCCAGATGCTCCGATTCATAGCTTAAAATCCAAGGAATGGCTACTGAAAATACTAAGAGAAACGAATGCTTTTGTGTTTGTTTACTCCAAAATGAGAGATGAAATCCCGCGTTTTTTAAATACAGCTGAATTCTCTGAATTTTCCCCTCGTTTTCAATTGTTTTTAAAAGGAGGTAAGATTGAATCTTCTTTTTCTGCTGAAGAATTTATTCTTCAATACGTGATTGGTGCAGCCTCTAAAAGCGGAAAAATAAAAATTGACGGTATAGATATTGAGTTTACTGCCAATAATTATTTGTCTTCCGCTTCTGATATTCTCTATCTACAAAGAATTTTAGGAAATCAATACGTTTTGGATGAACTTAATAAAATCCATTTTTCAATTGATGACGCCTCTATTGAAAAAATACTAAATGATTCAAATGGTTTTTTACTATTTAATGAAGAAAAAAATATTCTCATCGATCCCGATGAGATTAAAATAACTGAGAAACTCAGCCCCTGTATAAAGTTAAGTTTTTTAGAAGTTGTAAAACGTTATTCAATAAAAACTCTTGAAGAAACTTTGGAGAGAGGAATCTTTCCATTGATAAATGATTAAATATGCCGGCAGTATCACACATACATGTGGAAGTTCTTGGCCCATTGATTGCGCCGTTTGAACGTAGTAAAAAACCAGAAAATAAGAAGGTCATAGGAAAAGGAGAAGGTCACAACGATGCATTTCTTGACAAAATTCATGACGGAATAAATAATAACTACCCAGAACCGTATTATCAAATCTCAGTTGATGAGCTAAATCATTTCAGAATTATGGAGGGTGGAAGTTTTCCAGCAAAATGTTATTTGTGGGTTATAGATGAAGTCAGTATAAAATTAATATGGGAAAAAACTAGTAATGTGCTAAGAGGTGAAGAACTTCCTGATAAGCCTTACGTATGTCATACAAATATTACTGGCTGTAATCCTGCTTATATTGGTGGAGAAATATACTTTTGTGAGAATGGCCACATATATGTCAATTTTAAATCGGATCGATATGGGTGGCCTGAAACCGAGGAAAAAAAGCAAATGGCATTGCAATATATGGAATATGTGGGTTACAAGAATCTTATAATGACAGAATTTTGAAATAATGGAATTGTTATCGATAGATATTTTTAGTGGTGTAGGCGGGCTTACAGAAGGTATGCACCAAGCTGAATTCAAAACAGAACTTGCGTTTGAAATTGATGAATTGGCTTCAAAAGCTTATAAATTAAATCATTCAGATACTACTGTTATTACAAAAGATATCCGAAAAGTTTCTATTGCGGAAATTAAAAGAAAACTGAATGGGAAAACCATTCACCTTTTAGCTGGATGCCCTCCCTGTCAAGGGTTCTCCTCTATTAGAAGGCTTAACCGAACAATTCCAGTTGAAGATGATAGAAACAACCTGATAATGGAATACGTAAGGTTAGTTAAAGCCCTAAAGCCGTATACCATAATGATGGAAAATGTACCCGGTCTTGTAGAGTACGATTTGTTCAAAAAAGCTATTAGAATTCTGACGGAAGAACTTAACTATAAAATTGATTTCAAAGTCGTGAATGTTAAGGATTATGGTATTCCCCAGAGTCGCCGTAGATTGGTCCTAGTGGGTTCACGGATAGGTGAATTAAAAGTGGCGGAACCTAAAATAAAAAATATGACAGTAAAAGATGTCATCGGAAAGCTTCCACATCCGGAAGAATCAAATGATGCCTTACATAATGTTTTCCCTAATCACACTCCAAGAGTACAAGAGAGAATTGCCTTAACACCCAAAGATGGCGGAAGTAGAAAAGACTTGCCAGCAGAATATATTTTGGAGTGTCATAAAGCTGAAAATGTTGGGTTTAATGACGTATATGGCAGATTACGGTGGGATAGCTATTCAACCACTATAACGGGAGGTTGCTTAAACCCATCAAAAGGACGATTTCTACATCCAGAGCAAAATCGAAATATTTCCGCTCGAGAAGCTTCCTTACTTCAATCATTTCCCCCTAATTACATTTTTCCGATTGATGCACCAGTTTCCAAGATTGCATTAATGATTGGTAATGCCCTGCCGCCAAAATTTAGTTATTATCAATCACTTAATATAAGAGAACATTTAGAAACTTATTTGAACAAATAAGATTTGAATTTTTCTGTCCAATTATATAAATATTAGTCTTTCTTAAAGACAAATTGGTTGTTTAATAAAAGATTATAAATTTTACTGTGCTTAATCTCGTAATGCCAAGAAAACTAAATGTCTATGATTTAAACAATTCATATTATTTATATGGAGATGTTGAAAGCACTATTGATAGAATAGGTGAATTATATGAAATTAATTTCTTTAAAACTAAAATAGAATTTATTTCAAAAATTAAATATCCCCAGAATGTTTCTTGGGTTTCAGATGAAGCTACCAAATCTTTTAATGATACAATTCCTGTAATAAAAAGTCTAATTAAGGATATCTATGCACTCATTGAAGGAATATTCATCGCAAAAACTGGAAAGTTTGAAAAACTTCAATTAGAAAAAAAATATGCATATCTAAAAGAACTAAGAGAATTCAACAATAAACTCAAGCACCATAATACAAAGAATATTACTTTTAAGATTATTTCAATAATAAATACCAATTCTAAGACACTTGATTGCATGGTGCAATATAAATATAAAGATGAAACTGAATTACAAATTTTACTATTGACAAAATTCTTTGAGGTATTTTTTTTGATATTAGAAGGAGAGGAAGTTATATCAATAGATAGAAAGTAATATTTAATCTAACTTCAGTTTTAAAGCATGCGTGCGCCATTATATGGTGAGCAAATATTGTTGTTATTTACAGCAATCTTTAATAAGAAAATACGCAACTTTAATCCTTTCTATAATGATTTATTGTATTTATTTTAGGCTTAAATTAATTTGAATTTAGAGAAAATATGAATGAGTTAATAACAATTATAGTTTTAGGAATTTATACTTTGATTTATTTAGTTGTATTTTTTCTTCAACGAAGTCAGATTCAAAAACAATCTCAAATAATTTCTACAATGGAGTCATTTATTAAAGTATTTGATGTAGATCAGGTTAGAAAGTTCGTGGATATGAAACATGAAACCACTATGATGACTGTGGATAAAGTCTTAATCAAAAAAGGAAAAGAATTTTCTGAGGCAAATATTCGACCCGTGGTTATGAAAGAAATTGAAAAAGTTAAAGATGATATGACTAACCGTTTTGATGAATTTGCAAACTCGGCTATAGACATGATAATGATGCTTCCTAAAGAAATGCAAAATGAATATATTGAAACTGCATTTCCTTTGAATAAACAGGTGTTACTTGACGTTATGAAAGAAATAAATAGTTCACATTCAAAAGCTATAACGGATTTAAAAGCAGATTCTGATAAAAGCGAATCGATATAAAGCCATTTGAGCGGTCTATTTTTTTCGATTTTGATACCTAGCTAGATAGAGATTACGAAGCAGAGTTTCCATTTTAGAGGTGCGGGATAAGCTCTGAACCTTCCTCCTTGCTTTTTTCGCGGCTCCATTTCATTGCATCGCCTTTTGTTTCAAAGCGCTTGGAGACTTTTTTTGCATTTTCTCTTTTGGAGTCCCAGCCGCCGTCTTTGTTCGGCACAACATGCCTTTCTTTTCTGCTCATAATATTTTGTTTTATGATTTATGAGGCTAAGGTATAGAGCTGTTTTGGAGTTTTTTTACGGGATTCCGTAATGGGGAGGACATATTTTAAATTCTATGATGTGCTAAAAATAAGATAGTTAGCTGTGATTTTTGTTAAAATTTATTATATTTGGTATTCTCCCCGGTTAAAAGCCCATCCTTATGGTTTTCGTATAGGATGGGCTTAATCTATTTTATTTTAACAGCATATATTCACCAACTTATACCAACCATTATGAACAAATTAATTTTAACAATCTTACTTTTTTCAATTTCAATCTTTTCATTTGGCCAGATTGAAATAATACTTGAGGCTGGTAATCCAGCTACATTTGAAAGTGCCCTTAGCGACATAGGCGCCAATAGGGGGACAATTACAATTAAAAGGAAGGTAATAGTTTCTTCATCTACTACCGTTCCCGAAAATATTACTCTCAATTTTTTTAATGGGGGAATGTTATCTATGAGCACAACTTTAGCACTAAATATTGAAGGTAACATTATTTCGCCCCTCAACCCGATATTTGAATTTACTTTAGGTGTTCCTGTAAACCATAATTTAACTATTAAAAATAAAAATCAAACTATTTATCCTGAATGGTTTGGCACATGTACTTATCAAGATTCCTCGATCACGGATGATAAAAATACCATTCAAACAGCCATAAATGCTATGGAACCTGGTGGCGAAATTGTTTTTAAAGGAAATTATGTAGTTAGTGGCCCTGTAAATATAACTTTAAATGAAGCTGCCATAAGAATTAAAGGAATAGGTGTTTATATGTATGGTGATAGCAATAACGATACGAATTATATAAAAAACAATAACTCGGGGATGGATAGCCCAATTTTTAATATATCTGCTTACGGGATTAGACTTTCCGATTTAAATTTCAGAGGAAAAATAGAAGGAACAAATAAAGGTTCTGGAGCAACGGGAAGAGCCCTTACTTTTGTGAGAGCTAATGGATCGAAAGATTTGGATGCAGCAATTTCAAATTGCAAGTTTGTAGATTTTAGAACTGCTATTTATGGAGAAGGAGCAAATTTAAAAATAACGGACAATACATTCACTGCAAGTT
>TARA_R110002020_G_scaffold387781_1_pt1 | contig 10307 bp, 9 predicted proteins | sample TARA_R110002020 | Tara Oceans TARA_R110002020 (sample SAMEA4396489) | marine metagenome | biome: Westerlies Biome; feature: [MES] marine water layer (ENVO:01000295) within the mesopelagic zone...; material: water (ENVO:00002006), including particulate matter (ENVO:01000060) such...
TTAATACCATCCTGTGATGAATAAAATACGTATTAAGCTTAATATCTTAAAGAACATTTAAATATTATTAACGCCTTCTTATATTTATACATGAGACATTTTTTAATATAAAAAACCTTTTAGCCAACACACTAAATTTATAATTAAGGAAACAAAAAATCGCTCTGATTACAACGCTTTGTATAAAGCGAAATATCCTCAGCGTAGAGCTTTTTGACCAACTGGATTAATTCATCATTATATAGCGCTTTGTGGCTCGGACATTTTCCTGCTCTCTTTAAAACAGCAATGTCAAAGGCAGAAGTCTTACTGTAATCACTATTATTTAGCATTTCAAATTTATCAGTGCCGTGCCCTGTTAAATTGCGAGCATCCACTACATCCAAATCTATTTTATCTTTTAGTGTAGTTATCGCTTTTTCAAAGTGCTCAAGGGCAAAGTAGTCATCGTATTCTTTATAAAGTAAAAATAAACTTTGTGGTTTCCAATGTATATTGGCGCCTTTCATAGGCGGTACGGCAAGTGATTTAACAAATTGCTCAAAAGTTAAATCATCAAGGTTAACCTCACGCTTTAGTAAATCGCGGTACTGCCATGCATCAGGTTCTTTCGCTACAAATTTATCCAAAACACACTAGCTAAACGTCTCAATGAGCAGCGTAATACAACAAATTTATAGTGTGCAGTCGCTGCTTCTTTTAAAGTAGGCTTAAACGTTTGGTTATTTTGGTGTACCCAACCAACTACCTTGTCCAATACCACTAATACAATCATTAACAATAGCAACGGATAAACACAGTTTAGAGCAACCATTTTTAGGAATAAAGCTATAAATAGCGTTTCAAATAAATAGATATTCAATATGTTTTTATACAATAAAACGGAAAATCATTTATCAATCACGGAGTATTCATACTCGCTTTTTATGCTGTCACGGATCGAGTTTATTTTATCATTACCTTGCAAAGCTTGGCTTGCCAAATTAATTAAATCTAAGGCCAATCGCAAGTTACTCTTTTTCAAAGAAAGAGCCTTATTCCTGAGAGAGTTACCAACAAAAGAATTACGCCAATGATTATAAACCGCCCCCCCCTTAGGAGAAAGAATTGCTTTCAGCGCTTTATTAAAACTATCATCTATTTTGCTATTGTCATAACCAGAAAATATATATTCCGAAAAAATTGGTAAAATATTGTTATCCGATAGTCCAGACGTTAAATACCTTTCAGCTTGCCCTGTAAGTACAATATCCGGGTCAATAAATGGAACGAGATCAGACTGAAAATATGGAGTTCTCACATATATTACTTCTTTGAAGAATTCAGAAAGCATAGCCAGCAGGTTACCACCAAAAAAACTATCGCCAAAAATCAATACTCTTTTATCGAATACAGGAAAGGAATTTGTTAATATCTTAATTACCCCATTATTTCTCTGAACCATTGTTTGATTAGAAAACTCACGGATACTTCTGATATTACGATCTTTTAAACCACAAAAAACTTCGATTTCTTCAGACCGCTCTGTCTCATCGATCATAACGGCTAAGTCACCGCTAGCTCTCACTTCACTCTTAAATAATGGTTCTTCTTGATGCTCTAAAGACAACTCTTTAAAAATTGCAGTCAAACATTCCCAAGACCCCTTAGGAGAACAATGAGTATCATTCTTATAATAAGAACTTTCAAAATTCAAATAATTTAGCGGATATAAAACGCCTTCACTTTGATGCTTATCTGAATATATAGGTTTAAAAGATAAATTATTAAAATTATTTTGATAAATTATTGGCTTACATGGAAAGATTACATGCAGATAATCTTTTCCTCTATCTAGGCAGAATGCACGCCTTTTCTTAATATTAGAATTAAATTCTTCTATAGAATAAATGCTTACCTCTTTCTTTCCACACAAGTAGTCAAACTGCGCATGGGCACCCTGGAAAAGAAATAATTTATCATCATCTCCAAAAATAACATTATTCTTTACTTTATAACCTTCAAATATATGGGGTTCCATGTAATCACACCTTGTCACGTAAACTGTCAAGTTTGGTTTTTGTTTTACTAAAATTTAATTTGTCACCCAACTTTTTATAAAGTTCGCACAAAAACCCCCAATATGTAACATTTTTTGGACATAAATTAACTGCTTTCCTAGCTAGTTTTAACGAAGATTTATAATCGCCAAAGCCAAATTTAACTTTAGCAAGATGAAAAAAAGGCCCAGGAAGCTGAGGAAAGTTTTCAATTAAACTTTCAAGTAAATTAACATCATCATCAGCTAAAATATTTGCAAGATGCTTCGAATTGTATTTATTTATGATAATACTCAAATGCTCATATCTCTGAAGGAGTTCATATTCAGTATTTAGCAATTCATCATCTATGGCCATAAAATCCTCAATAACACCTAGCGACTTGAGGTCATCTAGGCATTCATTTAATTTTATTTTAATAGCTGAACCTGATGTTGATGTATTTTCATCCACAATGTAATTTAAATTTTTTGTTCCAATACCCAATGCATCATTAATAATTTTTTGAGTGCCATTTATTTTTCCTCTTCGACAAATCTCAAATATTTTTTCTGGCTTTTTATCAAGTAACATCACTGTATGGAAAGCACTTCCTGATATACCAGCTATTACACGGGCATTCCTAAGTACTGACAATTGATAAAAGATATCGTGATTTTGGGGATGTAAAATATAAAAACCATTATCGCTAAATACTTTATCAAGATATGACTCGCCTGCAACATTACCCTTGGAGAACCTTGATCTAGATATAAAAACTTTATCAAAACTTATATCTCTTAATTTTGCTTTATTGTCTTTAAGCTTATCAGCTAAGTAATTTATATGCTTTTTGTCAAACCACCCGTTTAATGTAAAACCCGGTTTAACACAATAGACAGAGTCACATTTTGTATTAACATTTAACAAAACAAGATTAGATTCGTTTATTCCGTAGATAGAGAGTAAGTTAACTATCCACTGAGGGAGCTCAGAAAAATGCTTAGCGGGGCCAACAACTGAAAATATTATTTTATCGTACTTAATCGGATCCCAAGCATATAAACGGGAAAGAGACTCAGTGATAAAATGCCCATAGTGCAGGAAAATTATTCCTCCAAAAAATAGTGAGCTTTCAATAGTCGCACTTACATTGCTTATACCTGATACGTAACCTTCTTGATATGCTTTTTTTCCTCGAACTAATAATGAGTCTTCAATAGCATTAAACTCAGAATCAACTAATGAAGCTGTATACAATTTATTGTTACCACGTTCTATTGGTAGTAACCATACATCACGATAATATGCCATATTAACAGACCCTATTTTGATAGCATGAGTAAATTGTTTGATGGCTTTATTCTATTATCTATAAGAAAACTATTGAATTGCTGCGATAGTTTTAAGCGATTTTCATCATAATTTTCATAATCCCAATCGGCGATAATTTCTGCGATATCGTTTCGAGTTATTCCCTGTAAATAATTTTTAGCATTTGCGTGTGGTATTTTCATTTTTTCACATAATTCTTTAGTTCTAGAGTCTATATACAGACAAACTGCTGGCACCCCGGCCTGAAGAGCAGATTGAACGCCGTGAATACGTGTACCAACAACAATATCCGAATACTGATGTTCGAGCATCCACTGGGTAGGATCTACAAATACTCTAAATTTATTTTCAATCGATTCGACGAGCTCTTCTTCAGAAAAGCCAAGTTTTTGATAAAAGGGTAAAATACGCTCAAAAGAATGTTTAAAATCTTCTTTTGAGTAATTAATAGTTACATTGATCAAATCCATAGGGTGTTGAACAATATAACGGCCTTTATTATTGATTGCTAAATTTAGTAAAGATCCTTCAAGTTTTGAAAAATCTTTGTTATATGGACTCCCTGCTGCTGTAGATATTTTTTTCATACCTGTGGAGTTAAACCTATCAATTATAGTTTTACCCAAATTTGCATTTGGGTTAATGAAATTTGTCTGGCAACCAATTGGTAAAGCTTTATCAGCCAAGCCAAGTTTTTCTAAAATAGAAAAAGTATAATCCCCCCTTACAGTCAAGTTTGGTGCATTACTGACAGAGCGCTCTGTTAATTGCCTAATCCACTCAACTGTACCTTGAGGAATAAAACTTAAATCCTCAGTCTGTTCTTTAATTTGCGCACCTAACCCAAGCCCCACAACAGGAACGTCTAATTGTTCAAGTCTCATTCCTCTTTTACCAAGATCGGTATGAGAGCCAAGCTGATTTGCTAGTGAAAAGACTAAGCCATTACCAATCTTATTAATTATTTCAGGCTTAGCGCCAAAGCCAAACTTTCTGTTAGAGAAAGCAATACAACAACGAGTAGCATAGTAATAAACTAGATTACCTGTATTTCCAGTATATAGTCGCTGAAATTCACTACTGTTCTTTGGGTATATAGTCTGCCCATGATCTGGTCCAACATATGACCAATTAAGACTCATCACTAAACTCCTTAAGAGCTGCTGTCACAGTTAAACCCGTTGACTCTATAATTTCGACATACTTTTTAGCTAAAAATTTTCGATTCGTATCGTAATCGACACCTGAGAAATTTAATTTTTCATATATCTCTTCGAACGATGTGAACTCTAAATCTTTAATATTACAGTGAGGGAGTTTCATAATATCTACTAACTCACTTGTTCTGCTGTCATGTGATAGGAAAACTGATGGAACGCCAGATTGGAACGCAAGCATATTGCCATGGAGCCTTGTACCGATAGAGAGATCAAACTTTTTGGAATATTCCATCCAAGGGTTTGCCCCAAAAAAAGTAACGAACTTATCTGTTACGAATTGCTCAAACTTGCCTGGTGTATATAAATTTTTCCATAGCTTTTCTTGAAATTGCATATGAGGGCATAACTTATCGTAATCAACGCCCCTTGCTGCTTTAACTATCTCAAGTGGGTTTTGGCATACAACGTTGAAGCTATTTTTGCATACTAGCTCAATTAACTTTCTGTACTCTGCATAAAACTTTCTTCTGTGAGTGTCTGCATTGAGTAAAATGCTTGGTTCTGAAATACCACCTAGAAAAACATTTGCAAGTTTTTCCTCAATAGTAACCCCTAAATTGTTACTTAGATTTGTAAGGTTAGAAGGGCAACCTAAAGCCGTTACTTGCTTTACACCGTAGCTATGAAGCACTTCTGCGGTGTAGCTACCTCGGCACGTGATATGGACAGCTTGATTTTTTAAAACAGAAATGAAACGCTCCGTACCTTCTTTTAGAGCAATTTTAGAGCCTGTAGCCGGGGCTTGCGCACCTATACCGATAACAAGCAGAGGTAGGTTTGTTTTTTGCAACTTATTGGCTAAAGCACCAAGATCACGATCAGGGTGTAAAAAATTAGAGGCTGGGATAACAATAATGTCAAAATTATCACGGATATAGTTAGAGTCGAACCCCCAATTATTTATATATTCTCTTTCACCAATAATATGGCTATCTACAGCATTCCAAAAAGCATGGTTACCAACATTTAATCCAGAGCGTTTATATGCCTCCTCAGTTTCAACTAAAGCTGAACGGAAGTGTGGGTCTTCACCCAAAAAAGCTATTTTCATTTTGTTTCACTTGTATTTTTTTCTAATATAAATTCGAGCACATCTTCAACACCATTAAGTGGGTTCCATGAAAAGCTATTAGGTGTATTAACCGGGCTCACATCATGGAAATTCAATTCACTGTTAATGTTATTTTGTAGGTATTTAGTTATAAACTTTTGATTACTTTGTTTGTAATTTGCAGCTATTACTTTTTCGTAAGCAACAGGTAGTTTAAACTCTGTGCTTTTTTTAAGGCCTGTTCTAAACTCTTCAAGTAACTCAGTTTGCTTCTCCATACCATTACGGTTCATAGCTAGTTTAAGTAATACCTCGCTATGGCTCAAAGAATAATTTGACGCGTTACTATCTGGGCTTACTAATTTGTCTTGAATAGTTTTGTAATCAATGTCTAATATATTCAAGAAGCTAATTAATAGCCCTTCTTTTTCTTTTTTTACATAATCGTAGTCTATTACCTTCACGGGTATGTTTTCAACGCTCCATTTTTCACAGTACTCCCAGTAGTCCATGTGCTGGCTGCTTGCTTTATCCCATGTAAGGTTAGAGGTTCTTCCTAGCGCTTTAACATCTTGATTAAAACCAGAGGCTATTAATTTATCTTGGCGCCTTACTGATATAACCACTTCAATACTTTCAAAAATACCTTTAAAGTATTCTTTTAATTTATTAATGCCACACAAAATAAAGTACTCTGATGAAATAACTACCGTTTCTGCGTTAGCTGATTGGGTTTTAAGCAATTCCTCAATATCATTAGTATATTGGTTTTTTAGCTCATTTATATCTGTTCGTGTTACCAAGCGGCTATCATCAATTAAATAACAAGCTAAGAGGTGAGGCTTTACGCCCCCCAATATTCTAATATTGCCATTTTCTTCAATAACTTTATGGTTTTTGTTCAGTACACCTTGAATATAACTACTACCCGTTTTAGGCATACCTACATGTAAAATGAGCTTGGTCATTAATAAACCTCTTTTAAGTGAATGTCAGCACACTCTTCTATCGTGATAGGAACCTGTATATTATCAACATACTTTTTCCAACATGTGCTATTACTTACAACTTCTTTAATTTTACTTGCTAAGTCAACAGGGTTTTTCGTTCTAAATAGTATACCTGTTTCTCCACCTTTAATTTTTTCAGCCATCCCACCAATATCACTACCTATGAGTGGGCGACCATGTTTATATGCTTCTTGAATTACCATAGGGGAGTTTTCCCACCATACAGAAGGAATAATAACCCAGTCAGTTTGTGCCAGTAAGCCTGGCATTTCGTGTGGTTCATAAGAGCCATGCATAGTTACAGTGCCCTCTAATTCTTCTAAAAGCTCTTTTACTTTTTCTTTAAACTCACCGGTTTGGTGCTCTAAGTTAGCACCATGTATATCTAGGTGTACTTGTTGCTTTACTTTTTCTGGTAATGCACTAAACGCTTGCAATAGCACATCAATCCCCTTAAAAGGATTTACTTGTCCAAAAAAAGCAAAACGTCCACGGCATTCACCTTTAGCCAATTGTCTTGGTGGTAAAAAGTCAGCCTTGGGTTGGCCATTTTCTATCATGGTTATTTTTTCTTTAGGCAGACCCCAGTCAACATAGCGGTCAACTAAAAAGTCACTTGGAGATACAAATTTATCTACATTATCAAAGACTGACTTTATGTATTTTTCTCGTAGGAAAAAATCTGCTGCAGAGCGCTCAGGAAAACATGTTGCACAGTCGCTTGGCGCTGCTTTATAACATAGCTTCATTTGTGAGCCTGGCTTTACCATTTGTCCGTTATTACCGCAAATTGCTAAATATTCATGTAGCGTCACAATAATTTTGGCATCAGGCAATGAGTTTTTAACCTGTTGAATCATTTCTAACCCTATATGAATATAGTGATGAAAATGAACAACTGTAGGTTTAAAGCTTTCTAGTAAAAGCTTAAAGTCCTGCCATATGTGCTTTTTATAAGCGGATTGAAATAAGAAAAAATCTCCCATACTCGTATGGTACAGTATTTCGTTTTCATCATTTCTAGTTGAAAACGTTGAACCTCCATGAGCTTGTATATCTGTTCGCGCTAAAAAAAGACTGTCGATTTCTCTTTTTTTATACTCACTATACAAATTGTAAGCGGCAACTTCTGCCCCACCTTTACTTAGATCTGGATGCCCATGAGAAACTATTAAAATTTTAGTATTAGACATTTTTTTCTCTTAATTCATTAATCATATTATTCCAGCGAACTGTATGCTGCCAGCCATTAAACAATGTCAACTTAAACTTCCAATCACCTTTGTCTACCAAAGACTGAGATTGACGCTCTAAGTGATAAAGTTTTTCTGAACCCAGTACGTAATTTTCATAACCAAGCTCAATGAGTTTTAAGCATAAATCTGAGTCTTCAAAATCGCCTAAAATGTAGCGCGTTTCAAAACCTTCTACTTCTTCAAATTTTTGTTTATCTATTAATAAGCAGGCTGCAGTTACAGTATCTGATTTAGTTATCTCAAATTTAGGTACTAAGTTAGCGGGCATGCCTTTGTATTGATGCTCATTTAACCAAATTCCACCAAACTCTCTACTTTGTCTAAATTGCATACCAATGTGCTGGATTGTTTCATCTTCGTATACTAATTTAACCCCCATAGCACCAATGTTATCGGTACTATCGTAAACACTTAGCATTCTATCTAACCAACCGCTTTCAGAAGGAATTACATCAGAATTAAGTAGCAATAATTTATCACCTATCGCTTGAGATACACCTAAGTTGTTTGCCCCTGAAAAACCAAGATTTCTTCCACAACTAATCACCTTAAACGGTACTGAATATAATTTAGATACATCTTCACACAGAGATAGCAGCGGCTGCTCTATTGTGGGATCATCTAGCACATAGATTAATTCAATATCTTCGAGCGTTGCATCTTTTTCAAATTGACTTATTTGGTGTAATACAAAGTCGTATCGCCCGTAGAGAGGAACTATTATGGAACAACGAGGGGCTTCAGGCGTTGTACCGTAATCATATATTTTAATTGAGTCAGTATTAGGTTGTTTTACCCGATCACCCCATATACCGTGTAAAGCTGGCATTATATGCTTTTGATATGATTCAAAAGCATTGTTTTGAGTCGGCTCAACATCAACTAAAACATTTTGAGTAGCCATAATTTCGTTGTCGTTTATATTAATGACCGAAAGTGGAATACGTACTATTTCTCCCGATTTTTCAAATAACAATATGGCCAGCTCTTTTGATTCTGACTTTATTAAACTATAACAATAAAATCCGCTTTTATAATTATTAGATAAATGTCCAAATGCTTCATTAACATCAGTCCTGATTTTTCGACAAAGCAACGGGAGTAAGTTTTCACTAATTTTAGCCCCGTCACTCACGCAAATTGCAGATAGCGTATCTAAATGATTATCTATCCAACCACGTATAAAAATGCCAGACTCACCACAGTTAATAGCTGACTCAACCATTATATTTGTAGAGATTTCATTTAAATTAACAAACTCTTTTTTTATTTCGGTAAAGTAACTTGCACCTAAATTTTCTATTAACCATTTTCGTGCTTCTATTAAGTTAAAGCTGTTTGTATCAAGTAATTTGCCCTCAACTTCTTTGTGGTCTAATACTTGGGAAATGTCTAGTTTTACTGTTTTTGTAGATATAGTACTCTCAAAACCAAGCTCAAGTTGTTGCTTTGTCGGTGCTGCGAGCTCAACTATCAGTAAAAAGCCATGTTTTTCTTGCGTATTAATTAGTTCAAGGCTTTTAGCAACATCAAATCGCTCGCGTTTTATACACTTAATTATTCTAAGTGGGGTATTCTCCAACTTGACTGAAAACATTATTTCGAAATCATTTATAGCATCAGCAACCCACCCCTTAATAACAACAAACTTATTATTAAATGTACCAACTCTTTCAATATAGTGGACTATTTCAGTATCTTTTTTTGGCTCTACTATATCTGATATGAGTTCTTCGTCGTACGTTTCTAGTTCAACTTCATCAACATCTAGTTTAATATCAAAATCACTTTCTAAACGCAGAAATTCATCATAAGTGCTTGTCAATTTTTCATCGCTAATTTCGATTAATTCAAGTGGTAATGTTATTTCATGCTCACTACTTTTCAGGTTTAGGTACAAAGGACCAGATAGAAGCTCACAATCATATAGTTGAAAAAAACCAGGAGCCAGATTTCTGCTTTTTAAATTTAAGTGGCTTAAAACATCATCTCTATCTTCCTGAACTTTGCCTTTAAGGTAAGCTGGAATTTTATCCTCACCTAATAATGAAATTACTACTTCGTTTTCGCTTTCAATAGCCCAACCTCTTATTAAAAGCTGTTTATTCTTAACAAAGCCACATATATCTATCCAGTAACGAAAAGAAGAGTCTGGCTCAATATCTGAAGGTTTATGATCTTCTTCTACTCTTTCAGAATCATTATTTTTAGACTCGCTAGCTTTAATGCTCTTTTTTTTAAACCACATACAATTCCCTTAAACTTTTGCTTTTAATAATAGCTCAGCCCACCAGTATTCGTTATCTAAATACCAGTCAAGTGTTTTAGCAAAACCTGTTTCAAAGCTCTCTGCTGGTACATAACCTAGCTCGTTATTTGTTTTTGTAGCATCAATCGCATAGCGTCGGTCGTGCCCT
>TARA_R110002020_G_scaffold247041_1_pt1 | contig 10304 bp, 11 predicted proteins | sample TARA_R110002020 | Tara Oceans TARA_R110002020 (sample SAMEA4396489) | marine metagenome | biome: Westerlies Biome; feature: [MES] marine water layer (ENVO:01000295) within the mesopelagic zone...; material: water (ENVO:00002006), including particulate matter (ENVO:01000060) such...
ATATCTCTCCGGGAAGCTGACCAATTTTACACCGGGATTGACACGCGCGAAGAAGAAGCCGAGCGGATACTGGCGCAATACCCGTTGGATGAGGAGACAGGGCACCCCGACCGTGAAGATGTTTCCCTAAGTGACCAACTTATGGTCACGGCGCTTCTGGACAGCCCAGAATCCATACACGCCCAGATCACCATCAGCGATGTGTTTTCGCATTATTTGGAGCATTGGAAGGCATCTCAAACTGATCAAATGAAGATCGACAAATACGCTGAACGGATCGCAAGGATGCAACGCATTCTGATAGATATTACGGGTGCGAACATTCCCGTCACCGAACTTACCCGACAACACGGGCGAATGCTTCGCGACAAACTGAAAGCCCAATCAGCCAGAAGCGGTAGGGGGCGTGCAGCCCATGGCACGGTTCAGCGGAACTTCAACATCCCAAAAGCGGCAATCAACCACGGCATCAAAGAACTTGATATCTTGATGACCAACCCTTTCAATGGCATCGACCTAGGCAAGGCACCTGTAAGGGCTTACGACCTACGGCACCCCTTACCCAGAGGTGGCTCCAGAAATCTGAACAGCCGGGATAAGAGCCTTTTTCGCGCAACAGCAGCATGATGCTGCAAGCGAGGAGAAGACCATGGCAATTCACTTCGACTGACTTAATCAAGCTCTTGGCCGCCCATAAAATCGAAATCAGCATGCCTCTCGGTGATGCTTTGCATCACCTGCCGGTAATAGATGGCAAGGGGGCTTCGCGCGACAATGCCTTCATCGAGCGTCTCTGGCGGAGCATCAAATACGAAGAGGTGTATTTGCGGGCCTATGCCAGCGTGTCCGAAGCCCCTGCCGGAATCAGCCGCTATCTGGCATTCTACAACACCCGCCGACCTCATTCATCGCTTGACGGCAGAACTCCCGATCAAGCCTGCTTCAACCAGCCGATACCCAAAGCGGTGGCCGCGCAACCGAGGCGGAAAACCACTTAGAAAATGCCCGCAACCTGTTCAAATCAACCGAGCCGCCTCTCAATATGTTCGCCCGTCGACTATTGCCGCAGCCTGTTAGATAATTGTGGCCCCTGCCCCTTTCACTGCAGCCATCGCCTCGTCCAGCGATCCGTTGAGGTCAATTGCACGGCACAGATCCGTGCGGACATTCACCTTGAAGCCCAATTGCGCCGCATCGACGGCGGAGTAGTTTACGCAGAAATCGAGCGCGAGACCGACAAGCGTGACTTCGGTGATACCCCGCGTGCGCAGATATCCCTCCAGCCCAGTAGGTGTCTTGTGGTCATTTTCAAAGAATGCAGAATAGCTATCAATTGCAGGATTATAGCCCTTCCTGATGATTAAATCGGCGCGGTCCGTCTCTAGTAAAGGATGAAACCCAGCACCTTTGGTCCCTTGAATACAATGGTCAGGCCAAAGCACCTGAGGGCCGTAGGGCATGTCGATCTTCTCGTGGGGTGCTTTTCCTGCGTGCGCAGAAGCGAAGGAGGAATGGCCTGCCGGATGCCAGTCTTGCGTCAGAACAACAGCCTCAAATTGACACATCATCGCGTTGATCCCCGCCACAATGGCGTCACCCTCTTCCACGGCAAGCGCGCCACCAGGGCAAAAATCATTCTGGACGTCGATGACAAGAAGGGTGTGCATGGCGATACCTCTTTGTGTATAAAACTGACTGGGGTTCATTTTAGCGCACGTCCCTCTTGCGCAACAGGCCCTGCGCGGCTTATTTGGCGTCCCATGTACACAATTGCCGCCCTTTATCACTTTGCCCGCTTTGATTCTCCCGAGGCGATCAAACCACCGCTGCTCAAGCTGTGCCTTGAGTACGAGATCACCGGAACGCTGTTGCTGGCACGGGAGGGCGTGAACGGCACGATTGCAGGGCCGTCGAAGGCAGCTGTGGACGCAGTGCTGGCGCATTTGCGCGCGCTGCCCGGCTGTGCCGAATTGGAACATAAATACGCGGAATCGGAGGTGCCGCCTTTTGGCAAAATGAAAGTCCGCCTCAAGCGCGAGATTGTAACCATGGGGCAACCCGATGTCGATCCGACCGCCAGCGTGGGCCACTACGTGGCCCCAGAGGACTGGAACGACCTGATTACCCGCGATGATGTTGCCGTCATTGATACACGCAATGACTACGAGGTTGCCATCGGCACGTTTCAAGGAGCGATAGACCCGGAAACAGCGAGCTTTGGCGAGTTTCCCGCTTGGTGGGAGGCCAACAAGCAGCGCTTCCACAACAAGAAAATCGCGATGTTCTGTACCGGCGGTATCCGCTGCGAGAAATCAACGAATTACCTGTTGGGGCAAGGTGTGGAGGACGTATACCACCTTAAGGGCGGCATCCTGAAATACCTCGAAGAGGTTCCTGCTTCGCAGAGTACTTGGGACGGTGCATGTTTTGTCTTTGACAACCGCGTGAGCGTCGAGCACGGGCTGAAACCCGGTCCACACCTGCTGTGCCACGGCTGCCGCCGCCCGATCCTGCCCGCAGATACCGAGCGCGTCGGATACGAGGCAGGGGTAAGCTGCCACAACTGCGTTAATGAAACGACAGAAGAAGACAAAATGCGCTTTCGCGAGAGGCAAAAACAGATTGCACTGTCGAAACGGCGCAAGTGGTAGGCGATACAGAATTCACCACCTGATAACCACGGCTTCGTACCTTAGGGATTTGATAAGGAGTATGCCCTTATTTCTGGTCTCGGGTGAATAAAAGGTGGTGGATATGAGTGCGAATGCAAATCTCGCGCCAGTCATCATTAAACGTAAAAAAGTCGTTAAAGGTGGAGGGCACCATGGTGGTGCCTGGAAGGTCGCGTATGCGGACTTCGTGACCGCGATGATGGCATTTTTTATGTTGATGTGGCTGCTGAACGCGACAACAGAGCAGCAGCGCAAGGGGCTGGCAGACTATTTTTCTCCAACGATCCCTATTGTGAGGATCTCTGGCGGCGGCAACGGTGCTTTTGGGGGAGATAGCATTTTTTCCGAGATGACTTTGCCTCAGACTGCTACAGGCGCATCCAACAAGAACCCTACCGCCGCGGATCAGGCGCGCGGGGCTACTGGCAACACTCTTTCAAACGGCGACATTGCACAGAACGAGGTGTTCGAAAGCTTGAATGAGATGCTGCAGGGACATGGCGGCGAATCTTTGGTGATGGAGAATGCGCTGGAGCACATCGTGACCCGAATTACCGACGAGGGACTGGTGATCGAGTTGTATTCCAGTGACGAATTACAAATTTTTGAATCAGGGACAGCTTCCCCTACACCTCTACTGCGCGACCTGGCAGTCTTGATTTCACAGGTCAGCAAAACAGTCACCAATAACATCGCGATCGGTGCCTATGTCCGTGCACAACCAATTGTTGCGAAACAAAACTCTGTCTGGGAGCTCTCGCAACAACGCGCAACAGCTATGCGCATGCTGATAGAGGCACAACATATTGATATAAAAAGGATAAAACGCGTGACCGGGCATGCAGACCGTGACCCGATCGTTCGTGACCCGATGGCCCTGCGTAACGACCGGATCGAAGTTGTACTGCTCCGCGACGTGCCAGAAAATCGATAAATAGAAAACATTTTATCTGTTAGGCTCGCATTAAAGCATGTCGGGTTATGCCTTGTCCCGAACAGGAAACGGCAGAGCAGAAAGGCGTGTCTATGACAATTTCATCCTCCCTGAACGCGGGGGTTGCGGGGCTGCAATCGAACGCTACCCGACTGGCGAGTATCTCCGACAATATCGCGAATTCGTCCACATACGGGTACAAGCGTGTCCAGACTGATTTCCAGTCGATGGTCATATCGAACCGTGGGGGGAATTATTCAGCAGGCGGCGTCAGGGCGGAAACCAGCCGACAAATTGATCTGAGCGGATCATTGGTGGCCACAGGCAACGCAACAGATCTTGCAGTGCGTGGACGGGGAATGTTGCCGGTGGCAAAATTAACCGACGTGAATATCGGTAACGGTGATGCCAACATGTTGCTCACAACAACCGGCTCGTTTACGACCAACGCAGAAGGTTATCTGACTACATCTTCCGGTCTGGTTCTGCTGGGCTGGCCTGCGTTGGCCGATGGCTCGATCCCTACCAATTCACGCGATACTGCCGACGGTCTGGAGCCAATCCAGATCAACGTCAACCAACTCACCGGCGAGCCGACGACCCGCATGACGCTAGGTGTAAACTTGCCTGCCACAGCTACCATCTCAGGTGCTGTGGTTGAAACACAACAGCTCGCGGTTGAATACTATGGCAATCTGGGCACATCCGAGAGCGTAAACGTCACTTTCACACCATCGGTTCCCGCCGCCGGCGCGTCCAATGAATGGACAATGACCTTGACAGACTCGGTGGACCCCGGCGTGACCATTGGAGAGTATGTCCTCACGTTTTCGGACAATCGGACTGCGGGCGGTACGCTGGCGTCAGTAACAACGGTGTCAGGTGGTCCCTATGATCCGGTCGAGGGATCGTTCATCGTCGATGTCGATGGTGGCCCCATTGAAATTAACATCGGGATTATCGGCCAAAAAGATGCACTTACCCAGCTATCTGATACATTCGCGCCAGTTTCCATCATCAAAGACGGGTCGCCTGTGGGGAACATGACCAACGTCAATGTAGATGCCAACGGTTATGTCCATGCTACTTTCGATACGGGTGTTACACGCACCATCTATCAGGTGCCGCTGGTAGATCTACCAAATCCGAACGGCATGGTCGCACTGGATTCGCAGACTTACCAACCTTCAGTCGACAGTGGGTCGTTCTTTTTATGGGATGCCGGTGATGGCCCGACAGGCGATATCGTGGGCTTCGCCCGTGAAGAATCTACCACGGATGTAGCGAATGAGTTGACCTCGATGATCCAGACACAGCGCGCCTATTCATCAAACGCAAAAGTCATACAGACTGTCGATGAGATGTTGCAGGAAACAACCAACATCAAACGTTGATCTAAGCATGTCGGGGAGGCGGCTGTTGCCCCTCCCTTGACGACCCGAGGGGAAAACCATGTCAATCACCGGAGCCATGAACGCGGCGATCACCGGCTTGCGCGCTGCTGCGCGCGGTACGGAAATTGTTTCGAACAACATTTCGAACGCCTTGACCCCAAACTTCGGGCGTCGCGGTCTAGAACTCTCGACGCTCAGCCACAACGCAACAGGCGGAGTTCAGATAACCGGCATCAGCCGCCAGATGAACGAAAGCGTGGTCGCCGACCGCCGTTCTGCAAGCGCTTCCCAGCAAAACACACAGACTGCCGTGGATTTTTTCCGGGCTTTGGAAGACATCACCGGTATCGCAGGCAGCGCGGATGGATTGAACGGCCGGTTGGCATCTTTCGAACAAAGCCTGATCAGCGCTGCGAGTCGGCCCGACGCTATAGAACGGCTGTCACAAACGGTCGCAGATGCCGCGGAATTGGTTGGCAGCCTGAACCGAGCATCGGTTGAAGTTCAGGAAATGCGAACCTCCGCAGATCAAAATATCGCCCAAGACGTGGCAACGCTCAACACGGCGTTGCAGCAAGTGGAGCAGATCAACGCACAGATTACGGCAACTCGGTCGCAAGGTAGCAGCAGCCCCGGGTTGCTGGACCAGAGGCAGACCATCCTCGATGCCATCGGCGCCATCGTACCTATCAATGTGGTTCCTCGCGACAGTGGCGCGGTGGCAATCTACACGGAAGGCGGCGCCGTATTGCTGGACATCAATGCTGCAATTATTGGATTTGAAAAACAAAATATCGTGACAGCTTATCAGTCTATGGATGCGGGAACGCTATCTGGCCTAACTCTCAATGGACAAGACGTGTTGCGCACTGCGGCTTTGGGTGGCGGGAGTCTGGGCGGTCACTTTTCAGTTCGTGACACTTACGGAGTTCAAGCGCAATCACAGCTGGACGCATTAGCCCGTGATCTGGTCGCGCGTTTCGCTGATCCCGCTTTGGACCCGACACTAACAGCTGGAGATGCTGGCCTTTTCACTGACGCAGGCACCGCTTTTGACCCTTTGAACGAGGTAGGACTTAGCTCGCGCCTGACTTTGAACATGGCTGTTGATCCCACTGCCGGTGGCGAGGTGTGGCGTATGCGCGATGGCTTGGGTGCTATCCGTCCAGGTGCAGTCGGCGACGCGTCTTTCTTGAATAAAATGAGGGGCGCAATTGACAATTCACGCGTGCCTGAGAGCGGCCGTTTGGGGACCGGGCCTCAAAAGCTGGCTGATCTGTTTTCAAACTTCGCAGGAATGCTTGCCGTGACACGCACCAGTGCAGAGCAGGAGCTGAGTTTCAACGCCACACGCTTGAATGAATTGACCCAGCTCCAGCTCTCAGAAGGCGTGGACACCGACCAGGAACTACAAAATCTCTTGGTTCTTGAACAAGCCTACGCAGCCAATGCCCGCGTCATTCAAGCCGCGGACGAAATGCTAGATATTTTAACAAGGTTATAATCATGCAAATCACACAATTTGGCGACATGGCCCAAGCGTACACAATGCGGTCCCACAATACCGCCATTAAGCAGGAAATGCAGCGGCTGAGTACTGAAATTGCAACCGGCCAGATCTCAGATGTCCGTAAAATCACAAATGGTAGCACAGCTTACCTCAACGATCTCGAACGCAGTCTAACCAAGCTGGACGGCTATGAAATGGCAGCCCGCGAAGCAGCGCAGTTTGCGAACGGAATGCAAACCGCATTGACCCGTATCAGCGATCTCAACGCAACTTTCCAAGCAACTCTGCTCACAGCACAAAACGCTGCATTTGGCGACACCTCCACCAGTATCCTCGCGGAAGCGAAGGCCACATTTGGGCAGGTCATCAGCGCAATGAATACCAGCATTAGCGGCCGGACCATTTTTGCAGGCGCGGCCACAGATACCCAGCCTATCGCGCCACCGGCGGATATTCTGTCCGCTCTTGGAACCGCGTTGATAGGGGCAGGTAACGTTGACGACATGTTAACATCAGCGCAGGCATGGTTCGATGATCCAGGCGGCTTTGGCGCTATTGGATATCTTGGGTCCAATACTTCCTTAAGCGCTATTTCTCTTTCCGACAACGACGCCGCTCAATTTGAAATACGCGGCGATGACCCAAGCCTTCGGGATACACTACGCAACCTCGCACTGATTGCTTTGGCAGACGATCCAGCTTTGGGTTTGACAAAAGCCCAGCAAACAGAACTTTTCCAGAAGTCCTCCAACAATGTGATGAGTGCCGGTGAAAGCTTGATCATGCTTCAGGCAAAAGTCGGCTTGTCCGAGAACCAGATCGAAGTGCTAACGGTGCGACACACCAGCGAACGCACGTCTCTCCAAATGGCACGCAATGATCTTTTGTCTATCGATCCGTACTATGCCGCCACGGAATTGGAGCAGGTACAATTCCAATTGCAAAGCCTCTACGCCATCACTTCGCGTATGTCGCAACTGTCATTGGTAAACTATCTATGAGCGTTTTTTGGAAATTCTTCCTGTGTTGCAGTCTATTTTTCGCATCCTTGACGCCTACAAATGCAAGTCCCGTCCGGATCAAGGATCTAGTTGACTTTGATGGTGTTCGCGGGAACGACTTGCTTGGATATGGACTGGTTGTCGGGTTGGATGGAACTGGCGACGGTTTGCGAAATGCGCCGTTTACCGAAGATATCATGACAAACATACTAGAGCGTCTTGGCGTCAACGTAACTGGCGAGCAATTTCGCCCTAAGAATGTCGCAGCTGTTCTCGTCACGGCTACTCTGCCTCCATTTGCCAGGGCCGGTGGACAAATCGACGTTACAGTTTCTGCAATCGGAGACGCAAAAAGCCTTCTGGGAGGGACCCTGATCATGACTCCGATGAATGCTGCTGATGGGGAGATTTATGCAGTCGCTCAAGGTACAATTATTGCAGGCGGTGCGACAGCAGAAGGCGATGGAGGAAAAGTGACGCAAGGTGTTCCAACTTCCGGAACCATTCCCTCAGGCGGTCGCGTAGAACGAGAAATTGAGTTCGAGCTCGGGTCCTTGAACGACTTGCGACTAGCGTTGCGCGAGGCGGATTTCACGACGGCAGGACGGATTGAGCAAGCGATCAACCGCAATTTTGGTCGTGGTGTCGCTATCATGCTCGACAGTGGAACAGTGCTGTTAGATGTGCCCGCGACACGAATGCAATCGGTTGCACATGCTTTGGGCAGAATTGAAAACATTGAGGTTGAGCCCGAACGGAAGGCGCGCGTCGTCGTTGATCAGCGGTCGGGCACCATTGTCATGGGAGAAGATGTCCGAATTTCTCGCGTTGCTGTCAGTCAAGGCAATTTGACGCTGCGAATTCAGGAAGAGCCTCTGGTCGCGCAGCCAAATCCCTTTTCTCAGGGAGAGACCGTTGCTGTTCCGCGGACCCGCGCAGCAATCGAAGAGGAACCCGGGATCGGGCTGGCCGAGATACCGGTTAGCGCATCGCTATCTGAGGTTATTTCAGGGTTGAACGCACTCGGGATCTCTCCACGGGACATGATTGATATTCTGAAGAGCATCAAAGCAGCCGGCGCGCTGCACGCGGAGTTTATTGTGCGTTGATTGCTGAAGCTCAAAACAATTTGATTTCTTTGTGAAGCAGCGCAGTCAATCCCGGCCAGACACCGCATTGAGTCAGCAACAATGCGCACACGGCAGACTGAGCAAGCTGTGCTGCTGCAAGCGATTGTGCAATGAAAACTGCGCTTCGATCAGGCAACAGAGCTACCCCAATCATAAAGAGAGCTGTGGTGAGCAAAGTGAGCAAATCATAGAAAACACGACGATCCATAACTTGCATCAACATGCGTGTGGCACCAAACAGGATTGGCGATACTTGGCCGATTAACATCCAGACCAATATTTCCTGCAAACTTTCGCCCGCAACACCAGCCAAACCCGCAACTCCGGGAGCAAGCAGCAGTACAAGCAGCGCTAAACTACCGCTTATAATCAGATATCCGAGATTGACGCGCGCTGCTGCAGCTTGGAACAGGGGTTTATCGGAAACCAAAGTGGCCAGTTGTGGCGAAACCTTCGCTTCAAGCAGCAATAAACTGCAAGGCACGAGGACTGAAAGCGCTCTGGCCAAGAGATATGCATGAAGCAGTCGGCCATCGAGCATCCATACTGCAATCAAAACATCACTTGCACGCACGGCCCCCCGAAACAGGCGGATAGACGGTTTGTCACACAAAGACGCCGCAAGCCTTCCTCGCAACTTGAAAAGCTGTTTCATCATCCCACTCCAACTCACATGCCACCCCTGACATCAGTGACAACTATTATTGGGGGAGAGTGGTGGAACTCTTAACAGGCCGCGGAAATAGTCGACGGGCGAACATATTGTTCTTCAGATTGTATGGATAAAATCTTCCGGTTGGTCGTTCAGGCTGCCGTTTTTGGTGTTTCAGGCTGCCACATTCAGCGCCATGCAGCCAGCAACCTGGGAGGTCGAGGTAGGGTATTGGCATCCACCGGTCTCTGAACATCACCATTGCCCTGCGACACGTGGGATAACGCAGGCTTGCCCGAGGTCAGAGACGAACCCGGCAGAATCACACCCTTTGTCAGCCCCCGGCGTGGTGATTAGGGTCGATCCAAGGGAATGGAGATGCAATATGTCCGGCGTATCCCTCGGTTTGTGTGAGGTCGGCCTGAACAACCAACCCGTGCAGGTTTCGATCAAAGCATGCCCCCTGAAACACTGCACCGCGCCCGTGCCGGGAGCTTTCTTGTAAAGCAGAGCCTGCAGGTCGAGGGTCGAGGCGCGGCATCGGTTAGGTCCCCGGTCCGGATTGGCCGAGCAGATCTTGAGAGAGAATGCTTAGCGCTTACGGATCATGGTGCCCTCCATCTTGAGGCGGGCCGCATTCCTCTTTTCGCTGGAAACTCTTTATCGAAGCCCAAGCCGTGATCTGAATGCCGTCAACCGAGAGGTTTCCGCCGGAAAGCAGCGGCGCGACCGCGCGGCGGGCCAGGGTCGCGGCCATCACTTTGCGCGACATGTCCGTTGTCAGCAATCGGTCGCGGTTCTTGCCGAACACAGTTGCCACCCAAACATAGCCATCTACGTCGAGGCCAACGAAACAATGGAACAGCGAGGTGTACTGCATCTGCTCCATCAGGTTACGCTCGGGACGGATCTAAAACAGGATCTGGATCAGACTAGCACGGACCAGCCGCGCGGTCGCGATCAAACAACGGCCGAAATCGGCATAAGGGTGTTCAAAATCACCGTCGAGAC
>TARA_R110002020_G_scaffold30746_4_pt1 | contig 10301 bp, 27 predicted proteins | sample TARA_R110002020 | Tara Oceans TARA_R110002020 (sample SAMEA4396489) | marine metagenome | biome: Westerlies Biome; feature: [MES] marine water layer (ENVO:01000295) within the mesopelagic zone...; material: water (ENVO:00002006), including particulate matter (ENVO:01000060) such...
TTTCGCTCGGTTTTCACTAACTTCCATAGGTTGAGTGTTAGTAAATATAAAACATTGCTTTTGATCCCTTAATTTTGTTAAATCAAAATGGTTGCATGGGATTTTGTGATCAATTTCCCAGTAGGATCCATAATTATCCCATTCCATTTCTCTAGTGAATTGTTTTTCTAAATAAATTTTATATTCTGGTATGGTACAACCTAATAATTCTATTGTTTTTCCCTTTACCCAATTCCCTTTAAATGCTTTTCTCATTCTCTCTCTTAAATTAACTTTGATTCGGTATTGGGGGTTAGTTTCCCTTTCATTTTTCTGCCACTCCTTCGCGTACCCAGGGTTTTTATCTCTCCATTCTTTTTGCCATTTTTTTACTTTTTTTGGATTTTGAGAGTTCCATTCTTTGGATTTAGTGTAAAAATATTCTCGGTTAGCGATAAAATAAGCCTTTGCTTTTTCTTTATAATAGTTAGGTTTTTTATTCCTACTTTCAATTTGGATATTGTAGGCACAAGATTTACAATTGTACTTATACCCGTCTTTCCGACTTTTATCTTTATCAAATTCTGTTATAGGTAATTCTAATTTACATTTACTACATTTTTTCATAATGGATGGATTATATGTTTATTATACATATGTTAATCCTCATAATAAATTGCAGAGTTCTTCTTATTTTCATTGCACTCTACCTTTACAACCCTACACCTAGCGGCGTCTGTTTTGGATAGTACATCATTGAATTTATCAAATACTAATTTGGCACAGGCTTCGGCTCCCAGTTTATCTAAAATGTGGACTTTAGCTAACCCCATAGGTCCCATTTGTTCAAACAAATCAACATATGGGTCATCTTTTTCAACAAGCAAAGTGTGGTCCCACATATGGTCCATCCAGGATTTTAAGCCATTACCAATTGGTGCATCTTTAAAACCACCAAAATCTACTACCCAATTCATTTCATCTAATCCTTCATTAATTGCTGTATCATTAGGTTCAAACCATACTTTAAACTCTAATGCATATCCATGTAAATACTGACAGTGGCTATGTTGTGATTTCCATTGACGTAACGCTATTGTATAGTTGTCAAAAATTTTTGTTGATTGAAACTTACCCATTTTTATTTTTTTTTATTTTTTTTAAACTTATATATTTGTATTTTCCACCAAATATAATCTCCTATAGCCAGTATTACAACTGCTGCTGCAGTTATTAATAAAATATCACCTCCCATTTTCAAATAATTTTTTTGTTTTTTTATTTACCCAATCTTCACTTTTAGTTGGATACCTAACATGTAATAATTCGTGTATAATAGCTTCTTCATACAAATCAATATCATGATAAATTACTCCTGTTTTGTTTTTAAAATCTCTAGTTATACCTATGAAATATTTTTCCCCATTGTACTCTATTTGTTCTGGGTGGATTGATTCCAATGTAATATCCCATTCTTGGATCTCCAACTTATTTTGCCACTTTTTTATCGTTTGTTCTAAACTTAACACTACGTCTTTAAATATTGGAGGATTTTAGAACATTTTTCATACTCTTCCTCACCTTCATAATACTGTAATAAATTTTCAATATCTTGTTTGGTTGTGTTTTGAGGATCACATAAAAGGGGCATAAAATCTTTCCCTTCATCTAATAATTTTTCTAATGTAGTATCACCTATAACCAAATTATAAGTGTTTTCCATAGCTAAATCTAATATTTCAGTATCATATAATTCTTCCATCTTAAAATTTTTTTTGGTAAACAATTTCCAACATGACTAGAATGACACATTGACATTTCTAACCCACATTTCTTACACCTCTTTAACTGCATTTTTCTTTCTTAAATAGTTTTTATATGCATTATCTGTGTTGTCTCCAACCCCAAACCTTTCATTCTTTTTTTCAAATGACATATTAAAGTAATTGGTATATGAGTCTCTTGGTATGCAATACCAAGTAAAATTGTAAGTGTTATAGTGAAATAATACACCATAATATCCTTTATCCATTTTTCAACATTTTTTTAAGCTTCTCAGCTAATTCATAATTCTCTTCTTCAATAGCTTCTGATAATTTAACATTAATCTGTTTTTCATCTAAAACATTATTAAGTAGACTTTCTGGGTCAACCCAATAATCCCAACCTTCATCCCAATTATCTAGGGGTAAATCCATTAATTTATCTTTACCTGACAAAAATATTGATATCGTTGTTGTTGGTTTTAGATATATTACTCCATTAGCAATGCCAGCAAATATCATTTTTTCACCTACATAGCTTCGATCTCGAATTCCATTACCTTGTATAGGTTTAGCATTTTCAACTCGGACTATTTCATCACCCTTTTTAAATTCGTATATTGTTTTCATTTTTATTTAATTTGTAATTAATATTAATATTCCAACCATAAAAAACAGAAAGGAATATAATAAAATTAATAATAATAGGTTAAATTTATTTTTCAATTTATTTTGAATTATTTATATAACACATTAAGTTGCTTAACCTTACTTTATTTACCTTTTGGGTCTTTGGCTCTAAATCATAATACTTTTCGCCATCCCAACCCTTTTCAATTGTTGTAATTTCAACATTAACTGATTTTTTAGTTTCAGGATTAACATAATCTATTAATTTTATTTTACTTGTGTTATAAGAAACAAAATCACCTCTCAATTCAACATTGGGGAATCTTTCATAATCATTTTTTTCTAAAGGAAACCCTTTGCTAAATGCTTTTTTAAGCTTTTGTTCTTTATCTAGATTTCTTTGAAGTTTTTCTAAACCCAATGCTTTTTGCTCTAAATCCCAAATTTTATCTCGATGCTTTTTTAAACCATCTTCAAATATTTTTTTAACCCCAGCATAATCTTCTAAAATTTCAGATTTACCATTTAAAACAATTTTAGCAGCAGACCCAATTAATGCTAATCTTTTTAATTCAAAATCATTTATTGTGCTGGTTGTATAATAATTTAAACCAAGTTGATCTGGGTATTCTAAATCCCAATCTGATGTTTTGTATCTAACTGTTAAAATATCGGTGGGATAATCTCTACCATCCTCAGTTTTTCTAACAACAAAACCCTCATGATTGTTTTCAAAATATATTTCAGGATCTTCTTCAACCAATGATCCAAAGGCACCATTAAAATGTTCAAGCAATTTAACTGCTTTTTTTTCTTGGATTGAAGCTAACCCCTCATATTCCTTTTTAATTTGACTTTTTATTTTATTTATTTCTTTTTTCATAACCTTTATTTAGTTTTAATGTTGACCTTAATTACTCAACGTGGTAAATATACGAACTTTTCCTGTGGAATCCAAGTTTCTTGCGCATTACTTTATTATTTCTATTGATTTTCTTAGTTCTAGAAGTTCATCTCTTAGTGGTTGATCTTCGTCACCTTCCTTGGGTTTATAACCTTTACTTCGTTTATTGAAAATTTTTTTACTTAAATAAAGTTCTATCTCTAATATCCTAGAAACTATTTCATCTTGATTATTAATCTTTATCTTTATTTAAATCCTTGGGGGGTTTGCCATCTTTGGCATCCATATAACCATCATAAAACCCCTCAACAAAAGGTTTAACATGTAAAACTATTGTTATCAATAATGCTATTAATAATATATTATTTACCATCCTATTAAAACTTATTACGGTCCCCGCCTTTACCTCTCCCGGTGTTTCACTTTAGTAGAAGACACTCAAACCACTGCGCCAAGCTGCATCTTATGCGGCCATAGCTAAGTTAGCATAATTGCCAGTTAAAATGATATTAATTTCTTTTCGTGTCGCTAATATCCAATCAATTCCAGTCACCCCCATATTGTAAATACCTTTTTGTGGAGGTGGAGGTATCGAAACCTCGTCTTGCAATACCGCCAAACACAAATGCAAGCGAAATCATATCAAGGATAAATATACAAAAGATTTTTTAGGAATCCAAATTATTCACTATAAATGGATATCGGGGTCAAAGGTTATACTTTGAATTTTTGTTTCCTTTTCTTGGTATTGGTCGTATAGTAATCCTTGTTGTTCACTATAGGCAATATAAATCTCCTTAATTAATTCATAGGGGGGATCATATTTTAAACTATTTTCAAAGTAATGTAAAAGTCGTCTAGCCCCTCTCAATTGTTCTTCAGTTTTACAAGATTTAATAACCTTAACAATCCAAAAACCTATACCATATTTAGTTCTTCTTTTTGTCATTTAAAACAAATTAAATACTTTCATTAATATAACTAATTGTAATCCTAACACAGTTAAACCTGTAAATGTCCTTATAAATTCCATTAAATGGTTATATTTGTCAAAATGTCTTTCTATTTTTTCCCTCATATTTTTATCTTTTTGTTATTGATGCTATTAGCCCTGTAAATGTAAGTGTTATGCCACAAACTATTGCAGATGCTCTAGGTCCTTGTTGGTGGAATTTTTTAACTTTCCATATCCCATCATTATCCCTAAACCTTTCAGGTCTGGTTGCAAACCCACCTACCATAATAGAAACTCCTCCTAGAGTCATCATTAACCCATAGTTATCGTTACTACTAGTTGCTCTATATTGAGCTTGTGTTGTATTACATAAACATATTAGTGCAATTCCTATTATTATTGTTTTTATTATTTTCATGTTATTAAATTAAAAATTATTAGTAATATTATTAATGTCCATATAAGTTGTACTATACCCCCGGGAGTTTTCATTGGGGTTTGTAAATGTTTTTTTAATAGGATTTTGTTTTCATCGTCCATTGGGGGGAAGTTGTTTGAAACATAGGATAAATAAATTAGTATCAATATTACAACTACCATACTCATTTTCCTTAAGTATCCCCGTTTAATTTTGAAATTGCCATATCTAAAGTTTTACTAATAATTTTAGTAACTCTGTATGGGTCCATATTAGACGCAGGTCTTCTGTCTTCTAAATACCCCTTCCAATTATCCTTTACTACACCTATTGGTATTCTAATAGAAGCTCCACGATCACTAACCCCATAACTAAAATCATTTATGTGTTGTGTTTCATGTTTACCTGTTAACCTTAAATTGTTATAGTAACCATATTCTTGAATATGTTCCTTGTGGTAGAATGAAAAAGTGTCACAAATACCCTTAATCATTTTTTCACCACCCTTATCTCTCATTTCTTTTGTAGAAAAATTTGTATGGCAACCACTTCCATTCCAATCACCCCCAATAGGTTTTGGGTGGAATTCAACGCCTATATTATATTTTTCTGTTATTCTATGCAGCAGATACCGGGATAGCCATAAATCATCAGAAGCGTTGATTTGACCGTGTCCAAATAGCTGATACTCCCATTGGCCTAACATAACTTCAGCATTTATTCCAGTTATCTTTAATCCTGCATCTAAACAAGCATTCAAATGCTCTTCAACTATTCTTCTACCTTCAATATTTTCATTTCCTACGGCACAATAAAATTCACCTTGGGGTTTTGGGTAACCATCTGTTGGGAATCCTAAGGGACGACCATCTTTTATTAGTGTATATTCTTGTTCAAAACCAAACCACAAATCTTCATTATTATTTTCAATTTTAGCTCTAATGTTAGATTTATGAGGTGTTCCATCCGCATTTAATACTTCACACAAAAGCAAATACCCATTTGTTCTTTGAGGATCTACAATTGCTTTAAATGGGTGAAGAACACAATCAGAATTATCCCCATCTGCTTGTTGAGTTGAACTTCCATCAAATGACCAACTATCCCATGTATATTTTGTAAGGAAATAATCTTTAGTGAAAATTCCTTCTTCCCATTCTACTATTTTGGTTTTACTCCTTAAGTTTGGGGTTTCATAACCATCCAACCAAATATATTCTAGTTTGACATCCATATTTTACTTTTTATTTTCATTAGGTTCTTCCTCATAATACATATCCATTTGACTAAACCTTGGATCATAAAGAGTCCAATTATCATGTAGAACATCTATTCCTTGTTCCATCATTTCTTCTATATAACGTTTTGTATAACTCATTTTTTATTTTTTTAATTCTATTAATTTATGGACAATTTCATCAATATGTTTTTTAAGTGAAAGTTTATAAGGGTCATCCTTCGGTAAGGTATTATAAAACTTTAATTGGTTTGATAAATAATCATTTAATTTTGCTATTTCTTTTTCTCTATTTCCCATTGCATTATACTATTAGACATCCTAGGCATGCTCCAATCAAACATATTGATAAATATAAAATCACCAGTAGTACAATATCTTCTTTACTTTGATTTTTCATTTTTTTCTTATCATAAATGCGTTTTCATTTGCAATCCAACCACACTTATATATTTGATATTTATTTCCTTTGTATTCAAAAATTATTTTATCTTCATCAAATTGGTCTACTTCAACATCTTCTCTAAAAAGACATTTTACTGAACCTTTCCCATATCCAGGTCCTATATTACCTTCCCAGTATTGCCATTGCCAGGCATGATCTTCTACTTGTAAAGCTAATATTTGCTCTGTACCTACAGGGAATTTGTGTTTTGGGATTGCAAATGACCTTAATACTTTTTCACCATACATTGGTGAATTTTTATCAGTGAATTCCTTTTCAAACCTTAAATCCCAATGCAAGCCAGCTTTAACTGCATTGTGTTCTTGTATAACCATTCTTTTTTCCATAACCTTTATCTTTATTTGTTAAACTAATTCAAGTAAATTAGGTGAAACTTTCCAAATATCCCACATATCATCAATCTTATGAACTTTAATTGATTTTTTATTAATTTTATTTATTACAAATACAAAGTTAGGGTTTGATTTTTTATGAACAATTTTAACCTTATCTCCAACTTTAAAATTGGTAGTTTTTGTGGGTTTAATTGTTTTTTGACCTTTTTGGGCAACCATTTTACCCCGAACTTCATTATCACTATATCGAAGAGTTCCTAATGAAATATTACAACCATATTTTTCTCCAAGATCCTTAATTGCTTTTTGGAAATCTACTCTAAATAATGTAACTGTATTTTTATCGAATTTTTCTTTTATATTACTCATAACCTTTATTTTAAATTAATGCTGACGCTTAATTGCTCAACATGGTAAATATACGCACGATTCTTTGGGGATCCAAATTATTTCGCAGAATAATGTACTGGATGTTTAATTGTTTGTCATTCTATTCAGAATAACATACTCAATTATTTTATAATTATGTTCAATTAATTTATATAAAATAAAATCACTGTGAGATGCTGCTTCCTCTAATTTCATATCTTCTTTGTTGTGGAGTTTGAAGATATCAAGAGCATTCATTTTATTTAATTTACAAAGATACTTTTCATCTTCTAGTGAAAGTTTGAATTCATCCATACAATTTGTTTTAAGTATTAACAACCTTAATTATTTACAACCACAATGTACGAAGAAAATTTATACACCCCAAATTTTTCAACATACTTTACCTGTTTCTTTTCCTTTTTAGTTTCTTTACTTTAATTGTATCTAAAACTTCTACAATTATGGTATCTGGGACATAAACTGGTTTGCAGATTATAGTATCTCGATATTGAATATGATATATTATTGTATCTCTATTAATAATTTGTTTTTCGAGATGATCTTTTATCTGTGTTTCATAAGCTACACTTTGTTGTTGAAGAACTTGAATTTGTCTTTTTGTTAATTCTTCATTCTTTAATTGTTTTTGGATTTGTTCCATCATCCCTTTTCTTATCTCTTTTTTTAATTCTAAATCTTTCATAGCTTTATCTGCTATTTTTAATATAGAGTCATTGGATAAGTAGGGAATTGAATCCTCTTCGTATGCAAAGGGATCAATTACAATATATTCTTTTATTTGTTTTGGGTTAGGTTGGTGACAAGAAAGAATAAATAAAAATAATAGTAGTAATGTTTTTTTCATTTTTAATCCTTTTCCATTGTAGCTAATTCTATAATCTTGGTCTGTAAATCAGCTACGTCTTTTTCCAATTTTGTTATCCTTTCAATTTTGTTTTTTTCACTATGCCTACAATTTTCTAATATATCTTCTTGGGCACTTCTAGCATCAATATAAAGATAACCCATACCTACAATACATAATAAGGCAATGGCTGCAAATGGATTCTTTACAAACTCAGCAAATGAAAATGGTAGTTTCATACTATTAAAAAATTACCCCCCTCTCCCCGTATCTAATATTTCCTTCCCCCCTATTCCCCTCAGGTATAAATATTAAAAAATTTGTTTTTATTATGATATTATTTCAGCATCTTTAACTGTTTCACAAAACATATAATGAGTTTGAGATTTTAAAACATGATCTGCACCTAAATAATCTCTCCAGGCCTTAACTTTATCAATCCCATGTTTTTCAAAGTTATGAAGTGGGATTTGTCTTAATATAATATAAAGATTTCCTTGATGGGAAAAGATTGGATTAAACATAATTTTAATTTTTCCACAGTACCTGAATTAGTACTAATACAGTTGATAATAGGAGGGATATTGATGTTTTGGCATTAATTCCTTCATTAAAAAAATAATGTAATAATAGAGCATAAATAACCATCCCTAATCCAAACCCAATAAATCTACCAGGCCATAATTCTCCATTAAATCCTTCTACTATATGTTTGGTTCCCCATAAAAATAAAAGGGAAACTGGAGCTCCTATTAGAGCTACCTTTAATTCATTATTACTAAACCACTTCCATAAAAATTGCCCATTCATTTGAAAAAAAACTATTATATGAGCCATTAAAAAGAATAATGTTCCTAATAAAATCGATTGTAAATTCATATTAAATATTTTTCAGGGTCTGTTGTTTTTCCATCCCTACTAATTTCATAATGTAAGTGGGTACCGGTTGAAAACCCAGTACTTCCAACTGTCCCTATTTTTTGTTTATCTTTTATTTTATCTCCCTTTTTAACAAATAATTTATTCATATGGGCATATAATGATTTATAACCTCCAATATGTTTAATCTCAACACATCGACCATAACCTAAACGCCATCCGGATCTTACTATTGTTCCTGATCCTGTTGAGTATATTGTATCTCTATAAGTTCCTTCTAAATCAATGCCTTGATGTTTTCTCCAAACTTTTAATATTGGATCTTTACGTATACCAAATTTGTCATTGATAATAATAGTATCCAAGGGAAAACCTAGAGGTAAAGAATCTAATACCGTATTTAATGAATCTACCTCTTGTAACAATTGATTATTAATTTTATGTAAATTATTCATCTTGTTTGTAGTGTTTTTTTTAAGATTATTAAACATACCAATACCCCCAAATATAAGAACTAAAGTAATCCCTATAAAAGTAGAAGTTAATACAGAATAATTTGGTTTAGGTAGCATGTTTTGGGGTTGGAATTATAATAATAAATTATTATTTTCTAACATATTCCAAAATCTCTTTAACCATACCCCTATGGCAACACCTTCTAATTTATCCTTTTCGGATTTACCATTAGTATATTTTACCTCGGCAACAATAGCAATGCAAGCATCTAAAACATCTCGTGCTTCATCTTTATTACCTTCTTTAAGTAATTCTTTAGCTTTATAAAAACCTTTTTCTAGTAAGCCATCTCTGTAAGTATATTTTGGTTTATTCATTTTATTTATTTTATACATTAATATTTAAAAGGATCATTTGTTTTTCCATTCTCATCACCTTTAATCTTTATAACTTTAAAGAAAAAATAAAATGCAACACAAAATAGTGTTGTCCAAAATATAAATTCATATGGATTTGACATTATATCGTTTATTATATTTTCAATCATTTTTTTATTTTAAAATGGTAATTTTTGATCTTTTTCCTCTTTTGAAAGAGGTTTACTTATATCATCCAACTCTCTTGATGAAAGTGAACCAAAGGGTTGTTCATCAATTGATAATACTAAAATATTATATGCTTTCTCATCTAAACTAATTTGTTCTACTAAATCATGGGCTTTTACTCGAGCCATATGATCATTTTCAGCATAAACATGCATATCAATTGTTACTACATATCTTTTTTCCATTGATGGATCTCCTAAAAATTCTTTTGACATTATTTTTAATTTAAATTGGTTAAACAAATTGATCCTATGAATAACAACATACTTGTCATTGCTAATAGACCTATTACGAACACTACATCCTGTGCTGCTTTTGAAGGATTTTCTTTAATATATTCTAACATAAATTTTACCATAACTTTTATTTTTTTATTTATTATCTCTTATTTTAATTATATGTTTACAACCTTTTTTCTTGTCTTTTACTCTCCAAAA
>TARA_R110002020_G_scaffold102288_1_pt1 | contig 10300 bp, 7 predicted proteins | sample TARA_R110002020 | Tara Oceans TARA_R110002020 (sample SAMEA4396489) | marine metagenome | biome: Westerlies Biome; feature: [MES] marine water layer (ENVO:01000295) within the mesopelagic zone...; material: water (ENVO:00002006), including particulate matter (ENVO:01000060) such...
GTTGATATAAACAATAAACTCCATGATCTGAATGTGGAAATGGATAAACTCAGGGCAAAACAGATTGAGTTAGTATCAATGAGGGAGGCAATTGATTATGAGTGTCAGAAAGCAGAGGCAAAGGAATCTGCTGATGATTGTGATAATCTCTTTGAGCAGATGTTTGGATAGATTGTTAGTTACCTGTAAAGTGTCCTTATAGTATAAGGGATCAGTCTTCTCTCCCCCTCTTCTCTCCTCACAGGATTGTTTCAGGGTGATTGCTTCACTGACCCAAAACTTTTCTCTCCTCAAAATGAACTCCTATTCCAAACTTCTTGCAACCATTGATACACTCAGGGCAGAAGGATTGCAACCAAAGGTTATCAAATTGAAGGCAAAGAAACCTGCCAAAGCATCACTTCATTACACAAAGTAATTAAGTAGATTGTTAGTTACCCCCAAACTGTCCCTCTAGTATAAGCAACCAACCAACCATGAGAAAGATTGAAACCCAGATGAATCAGGCAATCAAGGATAACAAGAATTGGTCATCAGGAAATACTCAGGTTGTGACCAATATGGGTGTCTCCACAGTATATCTTCATGGTAACAAGATTGCCATGATTGATGACACCACCATGACAATCTTTGATGGTGGATGGCAATCTAATACCACAAAATCCAGACTGAATGCACTCTGTGATGAATTCTGCATTGCTGGTGAGGGAGTTTTCCAGAAAGATTTCCTCTGGTATGTGAGAAAGTTTGTGGGATGTATCAATGGAAAGAGTATCTTTCAGAATGATGATTTCACCTCTGGATATGTCTTCTCATGAAAATCATCCTCCTAGTTATCATTGCTGCCCTATTATGGAATAGTAATGATGCAAGACAATTCACCTCTGATAGACTTCAAGAGGCATCAGACTTCATTCAACCAGAAACACAAATCAGGATCAAATTATGAGGATCTGTCTACTCGTTATCTTCACAATCCTAGGTGCTAATCTAATGATTAGTATGCTGAATTCTGATATGACTCAGAAGATTCAGGAGAGGAATGAAGCACTAGAAAGACTCACAAATCCCCCCTCTAATCTCATCAAATGACATCATCAAACCTCAGTAAGATTGCTCCCAAGTTTCGCACCACTGGCAACATTACTGGCAACTTTGGAAAGACAAAAGTAAAGGCAGGAAGTAATCTCACCAGCATTGGATTCTCAACTAAGGATAACATCAATGTGGTAAGAGAGAAGGATTACATAGCAAGGTTATATGCTGCCCTTGATATTACTGATGATCCTAAACTTAAAAAGTTTCTCTATACTGAGATCAAGAAGTATCTGGTTAAAACTAATCAGTGGGGGGATACTTAGAGAGGGGTTAGCGACCCCATCCCTTGACTATGTGGGGCAAATGAGTTATACTTATTCTATCACAATGTGCCCCACATAGTAATGCCTTTCTCCTCTAAGTTTCCTAATCTGGGTAAGACTGTGAAAACTAGAATTCCTGAATCCTGTTATCACCATGTCATCACATTGCTGGATGAATATGAGAGGATTGCAGAGATAAAAGGCACCATGTTTCTGTCAAGAATGCAGGGTAATCTGGAAGATCATTTGATTAATATTAAATGATTATGTGGGGCACATAGGATGTTAGTGTGGGGCACACATCTGGGGCACATAAGTGTATTTGGGGCACATGGAATTAATGTGTGATTAAATATACTTAGGTTTAGTGATCTAAGGCAGCAGTGTATCACACTTCCCCTGTAATGTCAATCCCTCTCAGACACTCTGAGAACCTGCACAATGCCCCTTTACAGTATCACTGATGTCTGCTATATTATAAGGGTGGAGGACGGAGATAACCTTAATCTTAACAGTCCTTGGTATGACTCTAAACTGCCAACATTTCACACTAAGTAACACAAACTACTTTCATCATGACACGCACTATTGCTCTTGGAATGCTGGCACAGGGTAACACTGGGTCAGAAATCTTGCAGATCCTTGATGTTATTCAGCAGGATGCAGATAATGGTGTGAATCTTGTACAGAATGACACCAGTATTACACTGGAATTCTGATACCTACTGTGTGCCCCACATAAACAACTTATATGGGGCACATATGTGGGGCATATATAAATCTATGTGGACCACACAGATTGACACATAAGGGGCACATGTGGTAGACTGACAGTGTTGTGAATATGACAGTGTTTTATGGGGGTAAGCGTTGGGGTCTGGGGGGCGTAGTAAACCCTAAGAAATAATAACCCCCCCCCTACGAAAAAGACCGGTCTAGGGCAACCTACAAAAGTATATACCCCTGAGACTTATATCAAGTCTTTTTGTGCGCCCATATATAATTTCAAAACTAAAACCACTTTATGCAAAAAAATTCCCCAGAAAAATTTTACCATATTTACTTGAAGGGAGAATGTGTTTATAACTGTTTAAATGAAAAGAAGTTTACTGATATCTACAATACCATGCGTGAGATGGTGGAACTATTAGACACACAGTATGTTGTGGATGACATCACCTATGAGGTAGTGGAGACCCTCAGGACTGTGGAGGAGAGTTCCTATTGACAGGGACTATATAAACTGCTAAACTGACATTGTAGTGAATTATCAATCATGGCAAAAGGATTTACTGTAAAAGCAAAAACCCCAGAAAGGAAGAAAGGACCAGAGTGGGACTATGATGCTATTAAGGCAAGGATGAAGGGTAAGACGATTGTATTCTGTCTACCTGGACGTGGTGTATCATATACATTTTTAAAGAACTTTGTACAACTGTGCTTTGATATGGTACAGAATGGAATGAGTATTCAGATTAGTCAGGATTACTCATCCATGGTTAACTTTGCACGTTGTAAGTGTTTAGGTGCTAATGTATTGCGTGGACCAGATCAGTTGCCATGGGATGGTAAACTTCATTATGATTACCAACTATGGATTGATAGTGATATTGTATTTGATACAAGTAAGTTCTGGCAACTGTGTGATCTGTCCCTGAATGCTGAGGGAGAGGAGAAGGGTATTACAGCAGGATGGTATAGTACAGAGGATGGAAAGACCACATCAGTAGCACACTGGTTGGATGAGGGAGACTTCAGGAATAATGGTGGTGTGATGAATCATGAGATGGTGGATAGCATTCAGAATCGTAAGAAGCCATTTACTGTTGACTATACTGGATTTGGATGGGTGATGATTCAGAAGGGTGTATTTGAGAATGAGAAGATGAAGTATCCATGGTTTGCACCTAAGATGCAGGTATTTGAATCTGGTGCTGTACAGGATATGTGTGGAGAGGATGTCTCATTCTGTCTGGATGCGATTGAGGCAGGATATGAGATCTGGTGTGATCCACGTATCAGGGTGGGTCATGAGAAGATGCGCGTGATCTGATAATATTACAATGATTATTTAATTAGGAGATTATTATGGCAAAGGTAAAGAAGTCACTGCTTGGTACAGATTTTATTGAATCCCAACCCAAGAAGACATCACAGGGACAGGGGAAGCATACAAAGTATTCTGCATCCAGCAGGGGACCTTCTAAGAAGCGTTATAGGGGTCAGGGTAGGGGATAATATTACAGGGGGGTCAGTGACCCCCTTTTTTTTATTAATTTATGTGTATAGATAAAACATCGCGGAACTCTCTCTTTTTATGGCATGTTTAATTTGTAACCTTCCTAATGTGGAGGTTTATGTAAGAAAAGAATATCTAACTGATCATACCTCTGGATGGGGTGAGTTTGTAAAGGGTTGGTGGGTATCAGCAAAGAGCATACCGGGTAGGGCATTTTATTTTGAGACCTATCTACCAGAATATGCTGCAATGTATGATAAACTACCTATCAGTGCATTTGTATCAGAACCAAAGACACCTGATCCTGATATGAATCTGTTTAACCTACAGTTCTGGAACTGTATGGACTATGGGATTGTAGCCATTCAGAAGCAGTTCATTGGGTCAATGGACTATGAGGTCTTTACAAGGGACCACGGCATCCAGAAGGGCACATATGTGTGTACTATAGACAACTACCACCAGGACCCTGATATTGTTGATTACAGCACCTCTGAGATACCATCAGAGCACAAGTCACATAACCTGATTGAATTGAATAACGGTCAGTATTGTTTATATCCTAATAACAGGACCCGTATCTTTGATAATAGTCTGACACCTGATAATCCTAAGATGCCTGACTTTAAGGTATCAACAGAGTTCTATCAGGTTGAGAATGGTCATGATCGTATGGGACTTGGTGATGAGGACTCATATTTCTGGAAAACAACCAAGGAAAGGGAGGAGGTAGAACCCCTGAATGAGGATCCTATCGATACATATCATTCACAGGATGGTAGATATGAGGATGTTCAATAAATCCTGAATAACCCCTATAAATAAAAACATATCCTAGTGTCTAATTGTAATGCCTGTTCAGAGGGTAAGTAAACCATTTAAAGACATAAGTGCGACGTTTCAGTCCAACCCTCTGAACAGGGATCTAATTGGTTTGAAGAATGAGAACTCTATTTCAAGGGCAATACGTAATTTAATATTAACTGTACCTGGTGATAGACCATTTCAACCTGATCTTGGATCTGATGTTTATGAATCATTATTTGAAACTTTAGATCAAATTACAGCATCTAATATCCAACAACAGATTGAAACTACAATTATTAAATATGAACCTAGGGTGAAATTAAATAATGTTACGGTGAATCCTAATATACCTAACAATTCCTTTGATGTTGTTATAAACTATAAAATCATTGGTATTGAAGCAGCACCACAACAAATTTCATTCGCCTTAGAGCTAACCAGGTAAATGCCTTTAGTAAATTTCAGTAATCTAGATTTTAATCAGATCAAAACATCCCTAAGGGATTATCTTAGTGCGAATTCAAGTTTTACGGATTATGATTTTGAGGGTTCTAATCTCTCAACAATTATTGATCTGTTAGCATATAACACATATATCAATTCCTATAATGCCAATATGGTGACCAATGAGATCTTCATTGATAGTGCCACATTAAGAGAGAATGTGGTATCATTGGCAAAGAATATTGGATATACACCAAGACCAAGAAGGGCAGCACAGGCAAAGGTATCATTTGCTGTTGATGTCAGTGGTACTACAACTGTTGCTGTTACCTTAAAGAGGGGTATTGTTGCTGTATCCGCATCAACCTTTGGTACGCAATCATTGACATTCTCCATACCAGAAGATATTACAGTTGGTGTTAATGATGATGGATTAGCATTATTTGATGCTATCACAATATATGAGGGCACTCATCTCACACAAAGCTTTAATGTAAGTTCAAGAGTACCTAATCAAAAATTTATTCTTCCCAATAGTGGAATTGATACTAATCTGATTAGGGTAAGTATTAGGCAATCATCTGGGTCAAATATATTAAGGGAGTATAGGGAATCAAAGGGTTTATTTGAGATTGGTTCAGATTCACCAATTTACTTCCTACAGGAGGTGGAGAATGAAAGATATGAGATATTATTTGGTGATGGCATATTTGGTTTACCAGTAACAGAACCAAATGTGATTGAGGTTGGTTTTATTATATCAAATGGTTCTGAGGGTAATAATGTTTCAAGACTGACATACGCTGGTCAGTTAGTTAATAATAATGGTGGTGCATTGACCAATAATATTACAACCATGGTTGTGGATCAACAAAGCTTTGGTGGTGCTGATATTGAGGATGTGGAGTCAATTAAAAAGTTCTCTACACAAATTTATGCTTCACAGAATCGTGCTGTTACATCAGTTGATTATGAGACAATGATTCCTAAGATTTATCCAGAAGCAGAGTCAGTTTCTGCCTTTGGTGGGGAAGAACTGACTCCACCTAAGTTTGGTAGGGTGATGATTGCTGTCAAACCAATTAATGGTGTATTTTTATCATCAGCAATCAAAGAGGATGTATCAAGACAATTAAAAAAATATTCTGTTGCTGGCATTATCCCAGAGATTGTAGATCTAAAATATCTGTATTTGGAGACAAATTCTTTTGTCTACTATAATGAGAATAAAGCACCAGGATCTACAGCTGTCATTGGACTTGTTAGGAATAATATCAATCAGTATGCCAATTCAGTAGAATTAAATAAGTTTGGTGCTAGATTTAAGTATAGTAAATATCAAAATGTAATTGATAATAGTCATGCATCAATTACATCAAACATCACAACCATCAATATGAGAAGAGATATGCAGGTTGTGTTAAATACTTTTGCTGAATATGAGATTTGTTTTGGAAACAGATTTTTCATAAAGAATCATGGACATGGAACACATGGTGGTGAGATAGGTTTAAATATTAAGTCATCTGGATTTAAGGTAGCAGGTATCTCTGATACACTTTATCTTGGTGATTCCCCAGATCAATCATTGAAGAATGGTACATTGTTCTTGTTTAAATTGAATTCTGAAACTGAATATGTAATTGTAAAACAAAATGTGGGATCAATTGACTATGTAAAGGGTGAACTAATGTTATCTCCAATAAACATTATTTCTACCGTAGTAAATAGAGGTGAACCATTGATTGAAATATCTGCTGTTCCATATTCAAATGATGTTATTGGTAAGCAAGATCTCTATCTACAACTTGATCAATCTAGAGTGCTAATTAATGCTGTGACTGATGAAATAGCCTCTGGTGATGATGTATCTGGTAGTAACTATATTGTGACCTCTTCTTACTCTAATGGAGAACTAGTAAGAGGTAAACCAGTGTTATCAACACCAACTACAATAGTTACTCAAGAATCAACTACAGAAACACCGGTGGTATCAACTCAACAAACAGTGACTGTTACTACTGGTATGAATGGGTCAACTACATCAAATACAAATACATATTCTTACTAAGAAATGGCGGTAGATAGAGTACAAATACAGGATGTTCTTGCATCCCAAATCCCAGCATACATTAGGGATGACTTCCCACTACTGGTCAGTTTCTTAGAAGAATATTATGCTTCTCAAGAATCACAGGGTGGCGTTCTTGATCTGATTGAGAATCTTGATCAATATGTCAAGGTTGATGAACTTGCCGCAATTAAAACAGAATCTAAATTGGGTTCTGATTTATCAATCATATCAAATACAATTACTCTTAGTGCTGATACTAATTTTACATATAACTTCCCTGAATACAATGGTATTATTCAGATTGATGATGAGATTATTAGGTATGGAAATAAAACTGCTACCACGTTAGAAAATTGTGTAAGAGGATTTAGTGGTGTAACTGACTATACTAACACTCTTACTCCTGACAAACAAGTATTTAAAGAAACTCTCCCAGCAGCACACAAAAATGGTGCTATTGTAAAAAATTTAAGCGTCTTGTTTTTACAAGAATTCTTTAATAAATTAAAAACACAGATTGCTCCTGGTTTTGAAGGTAGAGATCTTTCTACTGGTCTTGATCAGAGAAACTTTGTAAAAGGATCAGATAGTTTCTATAAAGCAAAAGGAACTGATGAATCATTTAAGATCCTATTTAAAGCAATCTATGGTGATGATGTTGATATAGTAAAACCAAATAATCAACTCATTAGACCCTCTGATGCTAATTACTTAGTCAGTAATGATTTTGTAATTGAATCATATGTTGGAGATCCATTTGATATTAAAAATCGCACCATTTATCAAAAATCAACTGGTGCTAGAGGCACTTGTACTAAGGTTGAAAAGTTACAAGTAAATGGTGATTTTTATCAAATATCAATTGATACTGGATATCAAAGAGACATAGATGTTGATGGAACAATATATGGAAAATTTGAACCTAACTCAAAAACAAAACTTCTGAATCCAGTGGGAACTGGTGCTACTTTCCTTGATGTTGATTCAACAATTGATTTTCCAGCATCAGGCAAATTATCACTTTTTGACACATCAGGCAATGAAAATATCATTACCTATAATGACAAGAATCTCACCCAATTCCTTGGCATCACTACTACCACTAATAGTTTCAATAAAGCAATTGATGTAAGAAAAGATGACTATACTTTTGCTAAAACTGGTTTTGGAGATGATAATCAAGTAAGATTTAGAATACTTTCATCACTTAAAGAAGTTGAATATGTTGATGAAAATTTTGGATTTAGTGTAGGTGACAGAATCAGTCTCAAATCTCTTGGTGTAGATGATTCTAAAGATGATTGGTTTTATAATATAAAATTTAATTTAGAAGTTGCAAGTATAACACTTTTAAATAATTCTAATAACATCTATCTGATTGATTGTTTCGAAAATCATGGACTGAAAAGTGGTTATAAACTTATTCTTACTAATAAGGATTTAAATACAACGTTCAATTGTGAAGTATCATCTGTAAATTCAAACAAATCATTTAATGTTGAATTGGAAAGTACAATTCCACCAACGACATTAACACAAAGATTTTCTGTTGAGAATCAATTATTGAAAGGAAATTCTTCCAAACTTGCCATAAGTGATTTTAATGCTAATGTTTTAAATGTATATTTAAAGGAAAGTAAGTATCTCTTAGCTTCTAATAGTATTCCCAACTATGAAGATGAGATTAGATGTGATAATAAAATACTAACTTTCACAGGAGCAGCAAACTTTGATATCATTACATTAACAAATTCATTAGATCATGGATTGTTTACTGGTGATTTTGTTTATTACAGTGGTGATGTACAAACAACTACCATTTCATCAGATGGTGATGGTCCAGATATTGTAGATACTACGACAAGTAAGTTTACTAATGTTGATGAGGGCATATATTTTGTTGAAAGGATAGATGCTTTTAATATCAGACTGGCAAAAAGTAAGGCAGACTTACAGAATCAAAAATATATCACTCCTGCTGGTTCTGTAACAAACAATAAATTTACATATTATCCCTTTTATCAGAAGAGTATTATAGGACAAAAAATTTTTAGGGAGATAGATAAACCAACTCAAGAAGCAGGATCCTTTACCACAAAACCTGGTAAAACTGGTGTTCTGATTAATGGTGTAGAAATTGAAAACTATAAGTCATCTGATATCATATTTTATGGTGGCATTGATTCATTTAAGATATCAAGTCCTGGTAATAATTATGATGTCATTAATCCACCAACACTGAGTATTACTGATGCATATGGAAGTGGCGCATCTGGCAAAGTATGTGTTGAGGGATCTTTATCTGAATTAAAAATTTTAACTGCAGGATTTGATTATCTTGAAGATCCAACTGTAAAAATCGTTGGTGGAAGTCCAACATCTCATGCTGAGACATTTATCAACCTAACCAAAACTGATCATATTATTTCATTCCAAGCAGGTATTGTATATAATAATCTTGATGGTGGTGTTGACCTTGTAAATGATATTATTGGATTTACAACGTTCCATAATCTCAGAACTATTGAGCAAGTAAGATATGATTCAAATAAAGATCCTGTTGTTGGATTGAGTACCAATTCAACATACTTTTCTAAGATTGTTGATGGATCTAGAATTAAACTGTTCTCAACATTTGATGATGCCAATCTTGGTATTAATACTATTAGTCTTACTGGAATTGGCAATGGTTTACAAACCTTTTCTACAATAGAGAAAAAGAAAGTAATTAGTAATATAAATGTAGCAAATCCTGGTGCTGGTTATAAAAACCAGGAGAGGACAGTATCTACTTCTGGTATTAGCACAGCATCAAATATTATTACCATCAAAAATCATGGTTTTAAAACTAATGAAATTATTTGTTATGAGAACAAGACTACACCCATTGGTGGTATTAGTACTAATACAGAATACTTTGTTGGTAAGATTGATGATGATAGTTTCAAATTGTATGAGGTAGGAACTGGATCTTTTGATAGAAGATATTACATTGATAATGAGATTGTACTTGATATTACTGGTGAGGGTGATGGTTGCTTTAATTACAAGCCCATTGTTGTTACTATTGAGGGAAGAGTTGGATTAGATACAAGTTTTGGGCAGCAATTCAATGCCACCGTTCAACCAATATTCAGAGGACAAATAACAAGTGCTGATGTAAGTTCATCTGGTGTTGGTTATGGATCGTCAGAGATTTTAAATTTTGAAAGAAAACCAAATATTATTCTTAAATCTGGAACTGGTGCTCAATTAACACCAGTTGTTCAGAATGGATCTATTACTCAAGTTGTTGTAAATCAAGGTGGTAGTGATTATAACTCACCACCCAATCTTTCTACAACATTTGGTTCTTTCTGCAAATTGACACCTATT
>TARA_R110002020_G_scaffold59676_2_pt1 | contig 10299 bp, 7 predicted proteins | sample TARA_R110002020 | Tara Oceans TARA_R110002020 (sample SAMEA4396489) | marine metagenome | biome: Westerlies Biome; feature: [MES] marine water layer (ENVO:01000295) within the mesopelagic zone...; material: water (ENVO:00002006), including particulate matter (ENVO:01000060) such...
TCTTCGATGCGCTGGTAGCAGCGCTCGACCGCCGCCACGAACAATTCCTCCTTGGTTGGATAGAGCTTAAAGACATAGGCCTGGCTGATCCCGGCCAGCGCGGCCACGGCCGTGACCGGGGTGGCGCTGAAGCCGGCATTGGCAAAGGCGACAAGCGCCGCCTCGACAATGGCCTCTCTGCGTGTGTCCGCATCGGACAGGTTGGTGCGTTGTTGTTTCATGGTGAGTGAGTACATACTCACAATTAGGCATGGTGTCAATAGCCGCAATAGCCGGCGGTCCAAAGGGGGCAGTCGCGGGTGGAACAGCCTGAGGGAACGTGTTCGGCTTCACGCCGGCGCCGCATGATGATGATCGTCGGCACCCGCGGCGTCATGGGTGGTCCGCTCTGACGCGGCAAGCGCCGCGACGCCGGCAGGCATGGCCCGAGCCGCCGCTATAGCGGGGCCCATTCGTGCCGCAGGATCGCATATTGCAGGGTATTTTCGTAGATCGGATGGCCGGCGCTGTCGCGCTGGAAGGAGACGAATTCGCGGAACAGGCCCTCCTCGCGCATGCCCAGCTTCTGGCAGAGCCGCCGCGAGGCCGCATTGTGATCTTCCACATAGGCGTAAATGCGTCGAGCGCCCTGATGGGCAAAGAGGTCGGCGCATAGGGCGCGCGCCGCTTCGAAGGCATAGCCCTGGCCGCCAAACCGCGGATTGAAATTCCAGCCCACCGAAAAGGTATCGGGCCGGTCATCGGCTTGCGCATCATGGTGATGTGCATCATCGGCATGCACGAACAGATCGCCGATGAGCTGGCCGGTATCCCTGAGGCAGACGGCGATATATTCATCGCCGCCCGCGCGTTTGACGGCCTCCTCTTGGGCCGCCTTCAGGTCGGCCAGCCTGAGCGAAAAAAAGCAGCTGGCGGTCGGCGTCTGCAGATAGTCAAACAGCGCCGCGGCATCGCTGGCCGCAAAATTCCGCAGAACCAGGCGATCGGTCTGCAAGGTCTTCATGCAATTGCTCCTTTCGGGAAACGGCGTCGCCACAGGCTCAATGGGCCGTGTTGTGCGGGCGGTAAAGGGGCCAGCCCAACGCCCGGCGGTCAAACGCAAGGAAATCGCGTTTGCCATCGGAAAATGGCGTCTGCGGGGCCTGGCCAGCCGCCCGCAGAATCGCGCGCCGCGCCAGGGGCAAGTCGGGGGACGATGGAGATCGTCCATGGCGGCCGGCGCCCCGCTGTCTTGCTGAGCGCGCCGGTTCGGCCGAGCGCAATGGGTGCTGGTCCGTCGCCTGGACGGACCAGCCGAGATGACGGGGCGGCAAAGGAGGGCTTGCGTCCGGGGTGGCGGCCTGCATAAGTTCAGAAGACAGTTTGTCGACAGTTGGATGGCGGGCATGGATCTGGACAGGCAGGCCCTGGCGGGCGCGATCGCGGCAGGCTTTGCCGAGCAGGTGACCTGGTTGCGCCGGCTGGTGTCATTTGACTCGACCCGGGGCAGAGAGGCGGCCTGCCAGGACTGGCTGGCCGGGGAATTTTCGGCGCGCGGCTGGGCGGTCGACAAATATGCCATCGATATCGACGCCATTGCGCATCTGCCCGGCTTCTCGCCGGTGGTGGATGCCGATTATGCCAAAGCCGTCCAGGTGGTGGCGACGCATGATGTGGCGCGGCCCGTCGGCAAGAGCCTGATCCTGCAGGGCCATATCGATGTCGTGCCGACGGGGGCGCCCGAACTCTGGGCCCGTAACCCGTTCGAGGCCGAAGAGCAGGATGGCTGGCTTTACGGCCGGGGGGCCGCCGACATGAAAGGCGGCGTATCGGCCATGGTGTTTGCGCTCGATGCCCTGCACCGCCTGGGCTATGTGCCGGGGGCGCGGGTGCATGTACAGACCGTGAGCGAGGAGGAATGCACCGGCAATGGGGCGCTCTCGACCCTGGCGCGCGGATACCGGGCCGATGCCGCCTTCATTGCCGAGCCCATGGGCCACACCATCGTGCGGGCCGAGCTCGGCTCGGTCTGGTTTCGGCTGCGCATTCTGGGCCGGCCGGGCCATGTCCTGGCCAGCGTGGCCACCGGCGCGCATGCCATCCTGGCGGCGGCCGAATATATCAATGCGCTCAAGGCGCTCACCGCCGAGATCAATGCCGGCGCCGCCCAGCATCCCTATTTCGGCGCGATCAAGGACCCGGTGAAGTTCAATCCCGGCAAGATAAGGGGCGGCGACTGGCTGGGATCGGTGCCATCGTGGTGCGAGCTGGACTGCAGGATCTCGGTCCTGCCCGGGCATAGTCTGGAGGCCATGCGCGCCCGCGTCACCTACGCGGTCCGGCGCTGCGCCGAGAGGATCGAGGGCGATGTCCCCGTGCTGACCTGGATCGGCTTTCAGGCGGATGGCCATGTCTTCGCGCCCGGCAGCGCGGCCGAGGCGGTGCTTGCCGAGATCCATCAAAGCGTCATGGGCGAGGCGCTCGAGCCGACCAGCATGACGGCGACCAGCGATACGCGGTTCTACGATCTCTATTACGGCATTCCGACGCTCTGCTACGGGGCCAGGGCGGTCGGCATGCATTCGCCCGGCGAGGCGATCGAGCTCTCCAGCCTGCAGAAAACCACCGAGATCATCGCGCTTTTCGTGTCGCGGTGGTGTGGCCTGATCAAAATATAGGCAGGCAACAAAAATCGTCACAATGCCGCATGTGCTATGTCGACAAATTGCATATTGGTTGCTAGTACAGCTGAGTTCTCGTGGATGAAGTGAGAAAGTGGGACGCCGTGACCTTCGTCGTTGCAAGCAAATCATGACGGTTCAGCCGTGCTGCGGTCGGGATGTGGAGCGGTCGGCATGACGCCCGATCTCGAACACGCCTTTGGCCTGGCCCAGGCGCCCGAGGGGGCGCTGGCGGTGTTTGCCTATTGCCGCGAGGGCATCAACCAGGCCGCGCCATCGCTGCTGACCACTGCCTCGGTCTATGACCTGGCCAATATGCGCTCCCGCCGCGTCTGGACGGACGATCCGGCGGCCTATCCGGCGGGCAATTTCAAGCGGCTGGATCGCAACCGCTTTTTCGAGCTGGTGATCGAGGGGCGCCGCCCGTTTCACTCGACCAGTATCGAGGAAATTGCCGGCGTGTTCTTCGACTGGGAGAAGATCCAGGCGCTGGGCTTTGAATCCAATCTCAACCTGCCGGCCGTCGCCAATGGCCGGGTCATCGGCACCATCAATCTGCTCAACCGCAAGGGCTTTTACACGCCCGAGCGCGTGGCCGCGGCGATGCGCTGGCAGCCGGTGGCCATGCTGGCCTTCCTGCTGCTCCAGCAGGATCCGGGCATCGCCAATTTCCACGGCGATGCGGTGGACGGGACGGGGCTGACCGAGGGCTGACCCATTCCTGCCGGCCTCGCCGGCAGCAAGAGCAAGTGGCCCGCCAAGGGCCCATCAAGGAACGCAGTTTCGGGCCGGGGCCCAGAAAATGGAGAAGACAATGAAGAATACCAAGCTGATTGCCGCAGCGCTGCTCGCATCCACCCTCATTCCGCAGGCCGCCATGGCCCAGGATCCCATCCGCCTGGCCTTCCTCGCGGCCTCCAGCCAGAACGGCTATAATGACGCGACCTGGCAGGGCGTGCAGGCGGCGGCTGCCGCGGCGGGCAATGTCGAGGTGGAAGTGTTTGACGGCGAGTTCAACGCCGCAACGCAATATGCCCAGGTCGAGGACATCATTGCCGGCGGCCGCTTTGACGGCATTATCGTGGCGCCCAATGACACGGTGGGCATTGCCACCGCCCTCGAGGAAGCCACCGGCGCCGGCCTGCTGGTCGCCTCGGTGCTGTTCCCCATCGGGCCGGACCTCACGGTCATGACCCCGCAGGTGGCCGGCCTCACCACGACGGTCGCCTCCAACCCGGTTACCGGCGCTGCCGCCCAGGCCGAAAAGGTCGTCGAATTCTGCGCCGACAAGGATCCATGCAATGTGGTCGTGATGATCGGCCAGCTGCAGTTTCCCTTCGACAACCTGCGCAATGACACGTTCGTATCGGTGCTGAGCAAGCATGCCAATATCAAGATCGTGGCCACCGGCGAGGGCAATTACAGCCCCGACGCCTCGCTGACCGCGTTCCAGGACATTATCCAGGCCAATCCGCAGATCGATGCGGTGCTCTCCAATGCCGACCAGCATCTGCTCGGCGTCGAGATCGCACTCGATGATGCCGGCATGCCGATCGAGCCGATCTTCCTGATCGGCGGCGGGCTCAACCAGATCACCGTCGACAAGATCAAGGAAGGCGTCTTCGACGCGACCCTGTCGGGCTATCCCTATTCGGAAGGCTTTTTCGCCGCCGAAGCGCTGATCGCGGCGGCCAAGGGCGAGACGGTGGAAAACTGGATCGATCCGGCAACCAAGGCCTCCAATCCGGCAATCGTCGACAAGGCCTGGCTCGACGCCAATCCCGACTTCACGGCCGAATGGGAAGGCTGATCGAGCCGATCAAGCGGTGCCGTGGCCGCGCGCCACGGCACATCCCGTCCCGCCTGGAGGCTGATATGTCCATATCCCAGATTGCCGTCAGTATTCGCCATGTTGCCAAGTCGTTTGGCGGCACGCGCATTCTCGATGCCATCAATGTCGATATCGAAGCGGGCACGGTGCATGCGCTGGTGGGGGAAAACGGCGCCGGCAAATCCAGCCTGGGCAAGATCGTGGGCGGCTATTACACGCCCGACGCGGGCGAGGTCGCCGTGCAGGGCCGGATCATGTCGAGCTTTTCGCCGCGCGAGGCGCTCGCCGCCGGCGTCGCCATGATCCATCAGGAGCTGCAGCTGGTGCCCGATCTGAGCGTGGTGCAGAACGTGTTTCTGGGCCGGGAAAGTGCGCGGGGCGGCGTGCTGGTCAAGGGCGATATGGAACGGTTCGCCGCGCTTGAAAGGCTCTGCGATTTCGGCATCGATCCGCTGGCCAAGGTGGCGACATTGCGGATCGCCGAACGGCAGAAGGTCGAGATCATGCGCGCCATTGCCCGCGACGCGCAGGTCATCATCATGGACGAGCCGACCTCCTCGCTGACGGAAGACGAGGCCGACCGCCTGCATGACGTCATTGGCCGCCTCAAGCGCCAGGGCAAGACGATCATCTATGTCAGCCACTTCCTCGACCATATCCTGGCCAATTGCGACAATGTCACCATCATGCGCGATGGCAAGGTCGTCCGCACCTCACCCATGCAGGGGGAAAGCAAGAAGACGCTGGTCGATGCCATGCTTGGCGAGGAATCGGAAATCCTCTGGCCGGCGCTGCCGCCGCAGCCGGCGGCCCATATTGCTCCGGTGGCCGAGCTGCGCGGCGTCTCGACCCATAGCGGGCTGTCGGACATTTCGCTGCTGGTCCGTCCGGGCGAAATCGTCGGCCTGGTCGGCCTGGTCGGGTCCGGCCGCACCGAGGTGGCCCGGGCCATGTTCGGCGCCGATGCCATTACCGGGGGGCAATATCTGATCGACGGCCAGCCCTGCCAGAACGGCCTGACGGTGCGCGGGGCGGTGGAACGCGGCGTGGCTTTGGTGCCGGAAGACCGGCGCAAGCAGGGGCTCGTGCTGACCCAGCCGACGCGCTTCAATATCAGCCTTGCCACCTTGCCGCGCCTCAGCCGCTTGGGCGTGATCAATACGCGGCGCGAAGTGGCGCAGACCAAGGAGATGATCGGCCATTTCGGCATCGTGCCGGGCGCGGTCGATGGCAGGGTGGCGCGCTATTCGGGCGGCAACCAGCAAAAGGTGCTGCTGTCCAAATGGGCGGTGGCCAAGCCGCGCCTGCTGATCCTCGACGAGCCGTCGCGCGGCGTCGATATCGGCGCGCGCCGCCGCATTCACGACTTCATCGTCGACATGGCCAGCCAGGGGGTGGGCGTGCTGCTGATCTCCTCGGAGCTGGAAGAAGTCATCAACCTCTCGCACCGGGTCTATCTGCTCAGCGAGGGCCGTATTTTCGCCGAGGAAGCGGCAGCGGGCATGAGCGTGGAATCCGCCCTGCACCGTGTCTTTCTCGAACAGAACCGCAACCACGACCACGAGGGTGCTCGCTAATGTCCGCCATTGCCCCGACCAAAGTCCCGGCCAGCCGCACGATCCGGCCGGGCGACCTTGTCCGCCAATATGGCGTGCTGATCATCATCGCCGTCCTGCTGATCGGGCTGAGCCTGCTGTCGAGTTCATTCCTGACGCCGCGCAACCTGCTCAACATCCTCAACCAGTCGACGCCGCTGTTCATCATCTCCTTTGCCCTGACGCTGGTCATCATCGGGGGCGGGTTCGATCTGTCCACCGGCGCCATATTCGGCGTGGCGGCAGTGGGGGCAGGATGGGTCGCCATCAATGTCGATCCCTATCTGGCCATTGTCGCCGCCCCGGTCATCGGCCTCATCCTGGGGACGACCAATGGCATCATCATCACCGCCTTCAACGCCCATTCCTTTCTGGTCACCCTGGCCACCAGCCTGGTCTATCGGGGCCTTGCCATCCTCATCACCAATGGCAAGATCATCCCGGTGCGGATCGACGAATTCGCCTTTCTGGGCCGCGCCAAGCTGAGCGTGCTGCCGGGCGTCGACGTCAATGTCGCCGTGCTGGTCATGCTCTGCTTCATGGCGCTGATGATGTTCATTCTCAACCGCACCACGCTGGGGCGCGCCATCTTTGCCGTGGGCGGCAATGAGGAGGCCGCGCTGCTGTCGGGCATCCGCACCAGCCAGATCAAGACCATCACCTTTGCCATTTCCGGCGCCGCGGCGGGCCTGGCGGGCGTGATCACCGTGTCGCGGCTGTCGATGAGCGAGCCGCAGGCCGGCACCGGACTCGAGTTCGAGGCCATTGCCGCGGTGATCCTGGGTGGCACCTCGATCATGGGGGGCGCGGGAGCAATCTGGCGCTCCATGGCCGGCGTGCTGCTGATGGCCCTGATCGGCAATGGCTTCAACATTCTCAACGTCAACCCGTTCTTCAAGGACCTGACCACCGGCGTCATCATCGTGCTGGCCGTTGCCCTGGCGGCGACAGGCAAGAACCGCTGATGCCCAATTTCTCCAAAGTGCCCGCCTGGCGGGCCGTCCCCCTCTCTGGAAGTGGCCCTCATGCCTGACAAGATTACCCGCGTTGCCACCGATGTCGGTGGCACCTTCACCGACCTGGTCTATTTCGAGACCGACCTGAGCAGCGGCGCGCAGATCGTGCGCACCGACAAGACCGACACGACGCCGCCCGATTTTGAGCAGGGCGTGCTGAGGGTGCTCGACAAGGCCGGGGTCGATGTCAAAACCCTCGATTTTCTGGCCCATGGCACGACCGTGGTGATCAATGCCCTTACCGAGCGCAAGGGCGCCAAGGTAGGGCTGATCACGACCAAGGGCTTCCGCGACGTGCTGGAAATCGGTCGCGGCAATCGGCCGGACTTCTTCAACCTGAAATACAAAAAGCCCGAGCCTTTCGTGGAGCGCTATCTGCGCCGGGAACTGGCCGGCCGCGTGGATTTCAAGGGCAAGGAGCAGACCGCGCTCGACCTTGCGGCTTTGCCCGCCATCGTCGCCGATTTCCAGGCGGAAGGCGTCACCGCGGTCGCCATCTGCTTTATCCATGCCTATGCCAACCCGTCCCATGAGGAGGCCGCGCTTGCCGAGCTGCGCCGGCTATGGCCCGAGGTGACGGCGGTGGCCTCGCACCAGATTACCCGTGAATGGCGCGAATATGAGCGCAGCTCGACCACGATCCTGTCGGCCTATGTCCAGCCGGCGGCGCAGCGCTATCTCGAGCGGCTCGAACAGGGATTGCGGGACAAGGGCTTTGGCGGCGGGCTCTATGTCATGCAGTCCAATTGCGGTGTCGATGCCATCGAGTCGATCAAGCAGACGCCCATCACCATGGTTGAATCCGGCCCGGCCTCCGGCTTCTGGGGGGCGGCCGAACTGGGCCGGCTGATCGGGGAGCAAGATGTGCTGGCGCTCGATATTGGCGGCACCACCGCCAAATGCTCGCTGATCAAGGACGGCAACGTCACCATCAAGACCGATTACTGGATCGAACGTGACGGCAAGTCGGCCGGCTATCCGATCATGGTGCCGGTGGTCGATCTGGTCGAGATCGGCAATGGCGGCGGCTCGATCGCCTGGGTCGACGAATTCGACAAACTGCATGTGGGACCCAAATCGGCGGGCGCCATGCCGGGGCCGGCGGCCTATGGCCGGGGTGGCACCGCGGCCACCACCACCGATGCCAATCTGGCTCTGGGCCGGATCAACAAGGACTATTTCGTCGGCGGCGCCGTCCAGGCGGACATGCAGGCGCTCCATACGGCGCTTGATGGCCTGGGCGGCAAGCTGGGCATGAGCGGGATCGAAGTGGCGCGCGGCATTGTCCGGATCGCCAATTCCAACATGGTCAATGCGCTCAAGCTGGTTTCGGTCAATCGCGGCTATGACCCGCGCGACTTCACCATGGTGGTGTTTGGCGGCGGCGGCCCCATGCATGGCGCCGCGCTCGGCCAGGAACTGGGCGTCAAGAAGGTCGTGGTGCCGCGCGGCGCCGCGGTGTTCTCGGCCTGGGGCATGCTGATGTCGGACCTGCGCCGGGACTATTTCGTCACCCAGCTGATGGATGCGGACAATCATGGGGCACTGACCGAGCTGCTAGCCCGCACGCGCGATCGCGCCATGGCCGATTTCGTCGCCGGCAATGTGCCGGAAGACAGGGTGGCGATCAGCACCAGGGTGCGCGCCCGCTACCAGAACCAGGAATTTGCCGTCGAGGTGGAATTGCCGACCCTGACGCCCGATGCGGCGGCCATGGAAGTCCTGGTCGCGGCATTCCACGATGCCTATGAGCGCGAATATACCTATCGGCTCGATGCCGGCGTCGAGATCATCGGCATTCACATGATTGCCGCCTCGGAAGTGGGCAAGCTTGAAATCCTCAAGCTGCCGGTGACCGGGGCCGGGCTGGACACGGCCGTCAAGGGGCGCCGCGCCGTCGACTATGCCACCGAGGGCGTGCATGAGGCGACCATCTATGATGGAGCGCGGCTCGAGCCGGGCATGAGCTTTGCCGGCCCCGCCGTGATCGAGGATCCCGGCACGACCATTGTCGTGCATCCGAGCAACCGGGTCAGCATCGACGATTACGGCAATATTCACATCATCATCCGGGACTGAGCCATGACCCACCACGATCCCGTCACCTTCGACATCATCCAGAATGCCCTCGAGGCCATTGCCGACGAAATGTTCGTCGCCCAGCGCAAGGCCTCGATGTCGGCCATCATCTATGAAGTGCTGGACCTGTCGTCCTCCATTCTCGATCCGGTCGGTGACATCGCCGCCTCGGGCGCCGGCATCCCCGCCTTCATTGGCGTGCTCGACAAGGCCGTGAAGGGCATTCTCAAGAAATTCCCGCTCGACAGCGTTCGCCCGGGCGACCTTTATGCCTCCAATGATCCCTATTATGGCGGGGTGACCCATCTCAACGACATGGTGCTGGCCTCGCCGGTCTTTGCCGGTGACAAGCTGGTCGCCTGGGTGGCCAATATTGCCCACTGGAACGATGTCGGCGGCAATGTGCCCGGCTCGATGTCCTCCGATGCCACCGAAATCTTCCAGGAAGGGGTGCGCATTCCGGCGGTCAAACTGTTCAATCAGGGCGTCGCCAACGAGGCGGTGTTCGACATTCTCTACGTCAATACCCGCCTGCCGGACTTTCTCAAGGGCGACCTCTGGGCTGGCATTGCCGGCCTGCGCATCGGCGAGCGCCGGGTGCTCGAGCTGATCGAAAAATATGGGGCCGAAACCTATCTGGCCGCCGTCAGCGACTATATGGATCTGGGAGAGCGCCGCGTGCTGGCCGCGCTCAGGCAGATGACGGCGGGCAGCTACGACTTTTCCGAAGTGCAGGATGACGGGGCGGTGCACAAGCTGCGCCTCACCATTACCGCGGACAAATTCACCGTCGACCTGCGCGGCAACCCAAAGCAGTCCGGCTCGAAGAACTCCTCACGCGAGGGCTCGGAAATCGCGCTGCAGCTGGCCTTCAAGGATTTCACCGATCCCGATGGTCCGGGCAATGGCGGCTGTTTCCGCCCGCTCGAGGTGATCACCGAACCGGGCACCATCTTCCATGTCGAGGAGCCCGGCGCACTGGGCTATTATTCGGAAGTCGAGGTGCGCCTATTCGACATGACGCTGCGCGCCCTGGCGCATTATTTCGGCGGTGTCGTGCCGGCGGGCAATTTTGCCTCGATCTGCGGCACGGTGATGGGGGGCAAGCACCCCGATAC
>TARA_R110002020_G_scaffold7065_11_pt1 | contig 10297 bp, 6 predicted proteins | sample TARA_R110002020 | Tara Oceans TARA_R110002020 (sample SAMEA4396489) | marine metagenome | biome: Westerlies Biome; feature: [MES] marine water layer (ENVO:01000295) within the mesopelagic zone...; material: water (ENVO:00002006), including particulate matter (ENVO:01000060) such...
TCCAAGTGGAATCACCGGTCCAAGCGGTCTATCAGGGCCGACAGGAGTTACAGGTCCGGAGGGACCAAGTGGAACATCCGGCCCTCAAGGTATTACCGGTCCATCCGGTAGGAGTGGTCCAACAGGAGTCACAGGACCCGATGGACCAAGTGGCACATCCGGTCCGAGTGGAATAACAGGCCCAAGTGGGACCAGCGGAGCCACAGGAGTTACAGGTCCGGAAGGGCCGTCAGGAACAAGTGGCCCTCAAGGAATAACCGGACCATCGGGGACGAGTGGTGCTACCGGTGTAACGGGGCCGGAAGGTCCGAGTGGAACGAGTGGCCCACAGGGTATCACAGGTCCGAGTGGAAAATCAGGTCCAACAGGAATTACAGGTCCGGATGGACCCAGCGGAACCAGCGGACCATCAGGAATTACAGGCCCCAGCGGTAGGAGCGGACCAACAGGTGTGACCGGTCCCGAGGGGCCAAGTGGAACGAGTGGCCCAAGTGGGATTACCGGTCCGTCAGGCACAAGTGGTGCTACCGGAGTAACCGGTCCCGAAGGGCCTTCAGGCACAAGTGGTCCAACAGGAGTCACCGGTCCAAGTGGTCGGAGCGGACCAACAGGAGTGACCGGTCCCGATGGACCGAGTGGCACATCAGGTCCGACAGGTGTAACGGGTCCGTCCGGTAGGAGTGGACCGACAGGAGTTACAGGACCGGAAGGACCAAGTGGAACATCAGGACCGATTGGAATAACGGGTCCATCAGGAACAAGCGGTCCTACGGGCGTAACAGGCCCCGATGGACCATCAGGAACAAGTGGACCAAGTGGTATCACAGGACCGTCCGGTAGGAGTGGTCCAACAGGAGTCACAGGTCCGGAGGGACCCTCCGGAACGAGTGGGCCATCAGGTATAACCGGACCGAGTGGAACTTCGGGTGCAACAGGAGTCACCGGTCCCGAAGGCCCCAGCGGAACAAGTGGACCGACAGGAGTTACAGGACCGTCCGGAAGAAGTGGCCCTACCGGAGTCACAGGCCCCGAAGGGCCTTCCGGCACAAGTGGGCCACAAGGTATTCAAGGGCCGTCCGGCACATCAGGCCCCACAGGTGTAACCGGTCCCGATGGACCGAGTGGAACGAGCGGACCTACCGGAGTAACAGGCCCCGATGGTCCATCAGGCACAAGTGGTCCAACAGGAGTTACCGGTCCCGATGGCCCGTCAGGAACAAGCGGCCCTACGGGTGTAACAGGCCCGGATGGGCCTTCCGGAACAAGCGGACCAACAGGAGTCACCGGCCCCGATGGGCCAAGTGGGACCAGCGGACCCACGGGCGTAACCGGTCCCGATGGACCGAGCGGCACATCCGGTCCCACAGGAGTTACAGGTCCCGATGGACCAAGTGGAACTTCAGGCCCCACAGGTGTAACAGGTCCCGATGGTCCGTCAGGAACAAGTGGCCCTACCGGAGTCACAGGCCCCGATGGGCCTTCCGGCACAAGTGGCCCTACGGGAGTGACCGGTCCCGATGGACCCAGCGGAACAAGTGGGCCAACAGGAGTCACAGGTCCCGATGGACCGAGTGGCACATCAGGACCCACAGGTGTAACCGGTCCGGACGGACCGAGTGGAACGAGCGGACCCACAGGAGTGACCGGCCCCGATGGTCCATCCGGAACAAGTGGGCCTTCCGGAATTACGGGACCGAGTGGAAAATCCGGTCCAACAGGGATTGCCGGTCCTTCGGGTGCTGCCGGTCCCAGCGGAACGAGTGGACCTACCGGAGTTCAAGGCCCCGATGGACCAAGTGGAACGAGTGGTCCAACAGGAGTCACCGGTGTAACAGGCCCAACAGGTCCAACGGGCGGAGGCGGAGGCGGAGGTGGATTCGGAGCAGCCACATTCAAGTGGTCTGAGAAACTTGACCCTTCCGGTTCAGGATATATGCCAACGACTTACACCAACCACTTGGACCCTAACTTTGCTAAGATAGGTGGTTACGCATGGGCGATTCCATTCCCCGGCGTGATTAGATGGCTTTCGGCAAGTTCTGATTTAGCGGACAGCCAAATAATGGCTTTGGAAGTTTGGCGAGCAGGTGCTCCACTTCACGCATGGGTTCTTCCTCCCCTTCAACCAATTCCAGCATCGGCCGCAGCAGGGGCCGGATTCCCCAACGACTACGATGCTGCCGTCTATGAGCCACTCGGAAACTTAACAGTTATCTCGGGTGACGAAATTAGAATAAATGCTCGTAACGCAAATCCGGTTGCGTCTGCCAATATAGCGTGTAGTGTTGGAGTCATCTTCACCAGCAACACCGGAACCGTCACCGTCAATTCGTTCGCTGTGGACTATGTTCCGAGATGATACTTGAGAACCATTAAGTAAGTCCAATACCCATTCCCTCTTATGGTCAAGATAGGGCTACTCATGACTCTTTATAACGAAGAAGCCAACATTGAGCGGTGCTTAGACACCATTTCACCCTATCTTGACTACTTTTGTATTGGGGTGGATGAAAAGACCACCGACAACACAAAGCAGAAAGTTTTAGACTATTTTGAGGGTAATACCCGAGGCAAAGTCTTTGACTCGCCTTGGGCTGGGTTTGCTGATGCTCGCAATCAATGTTTGGACCAAGCAGACTCGTCCGCTTGTGATTTTTACATTTACCTTGATGCGGACCATACCTTGGAGGTCATAGATGCTGAATGGACTTCCAAACTTTCCACCGAGATGGATGCCTATATGCTATCAGTAGTGGGCGGCGGCATGACTCATTGGCTTCCGTGGCTTATCAATTCTAAAACTCCCTATCATTGGCGTTCAATCGTCCATGAGTTTATCGGTTATACCGGTGACGGTCAAGAGCAAACAGGAGGGGTCTTGGATACAATCAGTATCACTCATCACTACGATGGAGGAGGCCGAGCCAAAGGAGCAGAACTCTATGTGAAGGATAGAGATACCCTTCTTCAAGCCTTCAATGAGGAAAAGGACCCTTTCTTACTTCAACGATATACATTCTATTTGGCACAATCGTGCAAAGATGCAGGGAGGGCGTATTGGCCGGATGCGATTCGGTATTACAAAATGAGAACTGCTATGGGTGGTTGGGATGAGGAAATCTATGAATCGTGGTTAGCCATTTGGGAGATGACGAAAGATACAGACTATCTATTCAAGGCTATTGAAACTGTTAAGCAGCGTCCGGACGCATACTTCAAATTATTAGTCCACGGTAAAAGTTTGGGGAATTGGAAATTGTTACGCAAGGGCCTTGGGTTATACGAAGAAGTGGAGGAGTGGAATACCATTGGGCTTTTCATGCACCCGCAACATAATTGGATGGTTGATGATTCCGCAGCAATGGCATATTACGAGTTAGAAGATATGGATAAAGCCTTAACAATCACCAAAACATTGCTTGAAAGAGATGATGTTCCGGAAGGAGAAAAGGCAAGATTACGCAATAACCTCCCTTGGTTTGATTGAAATATAAATGAGCAATTGTGCCAACTATTAAATGGTCGTGAAGACAAACTATCATCATGACCGATGAGGATAGAGTCGTTGTTCCCACAAAACGAATGACTGTGACCCGATTAGGCCACAAGGTTGATGAATTGCATGAATCCGTGGATGAAGTTAGCAATGACTTGGCCGAAATCAAAATGGTCTTGAAGTCACTTTTAGAAATTACCTTGAATATGAACCCGCAAGAGAAGCCACCCGACCCAACGGATGATGGGCGGATGTTTGGCTAACTTCTCCCCTCATATCATACGAAGTCTAACTTTAGTTTAGTTTGTTCCATTTCATCATTGTCGTCAAAGGTTTGGGAAACCCAATCACTCACATGGTAGTATAGTTGTTCAATGTAGTTATCGCAACCATACTTTTCAACAAGGTCGTTCATCAAGGAATCGTATTTCTTGACTGAACCCTTAGATACAGTAAGAATGATTTGGCCATCACAATAAACAACCTCGTGTTCACCGGTCACCGATTCTTCGGCAGACTTTTCCGAGAGTAAAGTGCGGCAACGCCCACTAATGGGTGGTCTTCTATATTTCGCTCCACACTTAGGACATCTAACCTTCTGCTGTCCGAAGGCACGGAGATTACCTCGCATATCTCTAATCAAGTGTCGGTCAATCAGTTTAGAAGCCTGTTGTTCGTTATCAACGGCATACAGCAAATCACCGAGAGCGAATTGAGCCATTGTCTTTTGGCGCATGGATTCAAGTTCTGTATAGGGATTGATTTTAGGTCCCGCTCCACAATCGGTTGTATCGTGCGTGAATCCAAAACCGCTAAGTTCCGCTGGACTCCCTAATCTCGTTTCAACAATTTCAACACCTAACTTTACAGAATCCTTAGCGTCAGGGTAGGATTGAGTCCCCTCATAAAATGAAATAGGGTAACTCATAGATGTATCAACATTGAGTGCTTCCTTATCAATCTCACTTGGATTGATACGCATTGTAAGAATCAAGGGAGCATCCATCTTACCTCCACGATGACCTGCAAGGAAGGCCCGACTAAAGTTTAGGATTCCGTCAAGCAAGAGAAGGAATGCGTCAATATCCCCATCACAGTTTCGGCGTTTCGCCGCATGGAAGAAGGGATGGCCATAGTGACCCTTAATATCTGCGAATCCGATAATACGACAAACGATAGCCCCGCTCGTGTGCGGTGCAATTCCCATTCCCAAATGACCTATCAAATCTTCGGGATTCTCCACATTGTAATAGGCTTGCTCCCCATACTGTCTAATCAATAAGTCGTCTAAGAACTTGGTTGCCTTCACAAGATTGTCTGCACAATTACTCGGCAACACCACATCTTGAACTCTCAATTCACAAGTTTGGTTTTCGTCTGTTAGTGGCTCCCCGAAGACATCGTAAGTATATCCTAACTTATGGGCTGCTTCTATACTCATTCCGATTTCAACGGGTCGGAAGTGAGTCATGGTAACATCCACCATATCCCATCTCAAGGTTCCATCACGGAATACCGATACTCCGTGCTTGTATCTCAAGACACCCTTCAACATGGCTTCCGGAGTTTTCTCCACACTCGTCATACCTTTGACTCCCTTGACTTCCGGCGTTCCCAATAAGTCTGCATCTTTGAGGGCTTCCTCCCACAACTCGTTGAAGCCTACCTTTTGTTGCTGTAACTCCACAAACTTTGTCTTTCTAAAACTGCCGTCCGGATTCTTGAGGAATCTTTGCCAAGTTTGGTCACCGGTTTCCTCGTCCTCTCGCAAGCCAACTTCAATCTTGACTTTCTTGGCGGCTGCATCTCGCATCAATCTTTTGTTTCCCACTTTGAATCCAACAGGGAAAAGTCCGTGAATTGCTGGTTTCATTTCTCGTGGTTTTGAACCTTCCGGCTTACCCATTCTTGCTCCAATTCTCAATGTGACGGCTGAACGAGCCTCCACATCCTCGGGGAGCCTCATATTTACCCATTTTAAGCCGTCCTGTGGCGTTTCTTTGCTATTTGGGGTCCGAGATACCAGCCAACCCCAAAACACGCCCTTATCGCCTTGTAATTTTCCTTCGGAATCTATGTCTATTCCGAGTCTATAAATTACATCCCGAGCATCTTCGGCCACAAATATAGATTGTGTATGGAAATCAACCTTTGTGCTTTCTGCACAGCGTTCTATATCTTCCACTTCAACCTCGTTATAGAATCCCATGTATTCGGGTGCAAGGGGAATCCCTAACTTTTCGGATTGCTCTAATGCCTCCATGAATGTGGTCGGATAGGACGCAGTATGCTGTTCTATAACTTGTTCGTGCCACTCTTTTACATAAGGAGATGGTGCAAGTGTATGATTGTTTTCCAAGAACTCACCCACAGGGACAAGTAACTCTCCTATATCCCAAATCTTTGCTATCGGCCAATCAGGGTCAGTCGGTAACCCATCAGGCAAGTCCGCAGGGTCTTGAATCCTTTTACCGGACCCGTCTGTGAATTGAACATACGGCCCCTCTATTGTATCGCAAGGTGTAACCACCGTTCCTTTTCCGGGTCGCTCATATTTTAATTGAGTGCCGGTGATGAAGAATCCCGCCACAACCTTCATGGTTGCTGGATGCACAGCCGTAGTTGCTAACCCTGCTAATCTTGACCGTCCATATCTAAGTCGGAACCCGCCTACTTGCATAGGTTGTGAAAAGATTGGTCGTCCCGCCACCATATCTGCCAAATACTTTTTGATAGGTTGGAGAGTCTTAGGGCCATCATCTTCCTCCTCTTTGTTAGGGGCGAATTGTCTTAGCCATTCCCATTCGCTAAAGCCGAGGGCATCGGTATATTTGAGAATCTTTGGAGCCTTCAATACCATACCTTCACACAACACGAGTAAAGCCCCTTCCCGACATTTGTTTGTTGGGACACGGGGCAAATCTCTTTGACCGGTTACTTCTTCACCGACACCTTCTCCGTCAAGATAGACCGGACAATTATTACATAGAACTTCAATTTGAGGATTGGATGGTCGGTATTGCAGACCACGCCCATACTTCATGACTTCTTCCTTGTATCTCTCAATTTCTTCAAAGGTCATTTCGGGAGGTTCTAATCCGAATTGACGGCGAAGAATATCTCCAATCAAAACTGATAATGCTTGACCGGTTCCACCGGCTGAACGGATAGGACCTGCAAAGTTAATCGCAAGACTTCGGCTTCCGCTGGCATTGTCTATAATCCTACACGACACTACACCTTCAAGTGGAGCAACAAGGATTCCTTCGGTTAGCACGGCTAACCCTGCACAAATACCATGATAGATACAAAGTGCCATTCTTGTTGTGGTTGTTTTCTTGATGTCGGCAAAGTTTTCCATTGCCTCCAAAGTTTCTTCCCAAGTCTTAGTGAGTATATCCTTAGTGTAATCCAAATGAAGACCGCTACCCTCACATGAGTGGCAATCCCTCGTTCTATATCCCTTTTTGAGAGTTCCCTTCCCATCACAAACACCACATTTAGAGGTCTTTGCATAGAGGAATGTTTCGGCGCAAACAATCTTGGCGAGGTCCAAAGCCACTAACTCTCTATTCCCTTCGTGCAATTCCGTCAGTTCTCGGATTTGTTCTGCCGTCTTTCGTGGATGTAAGAAGTTCAAAAGTTTCTGTGTGCGGTCCGCCAAGTCATTGGCTTGAGGAATCTCAACTTCCAATTCAGGGTCAGCCCCTTGACTTCTGCATCGGTTAGCAATAGCATAGAGTTCGTCTGTATCTTTTTGAAGCATCTCATAGTAGGGTTCATAGTCCACAACTTGAGGTTGCTTAACAGCACGGCTCATAATTAGGCATAGGTGCAAGCACCTATTTCAAAGAACCATTAAGTAGGAAATTACCATATCACCCCTTATGCGTATCGCTTATTGGACCGGTTATTCTCCGGTCTTTGCGCCTCATACGGTAGTTACGGAGGATTGGGAACTTCCCGGCGGCGGATGGGGAAGTGAGAGGTCATTAGCACAAATGGCCGTTGAACTCGTCAAGCGAGGTCACCATGTTGAAATCTTCTGTTGGAGGGCAAGACCCTTACCAACCATGAACGCTCTTGATTTTGATGTAGTCATTGTTCAGCGTTACCTTAACTATTGGCTCTATGAAGAATGTAAGCAAGTGCCTACCGTATATTGGCAACATGATGTAAGACCGCTCACAGGATACGAGAATACTGTTATTTATCAGGATGGCAAACAAACCTATGCTAACTTGGTGGAAGGTGGGCTTTGCTCTAAAACAGTCACACTCACCCCATCTCATACTTATGGGATGATGCAACATTACAATATCCCACACCACCACTTCAACGAAATAGGTCATGGTTTAGATGTCCCTAAACTTGATACCAGCGGAATTGAGAAGGTCAAGAATCGTATGGTTTGGATTTCCGGTTGGAATAGAGGTCTTTGTTCTGCCTTAGAAGTCATTAACAGAATAGACCCCGAGAAGCACGGTAAGATTTCATTTCACATCTATGGCCATCAAGCCGAGTTTGAGGATGATGAGAATGCTCCATATCCCGGCCGCACCTTCCGATTCTTTGATTGGAGAAATCCATCACTAAGACAACTTGTGGACGACTCGCCTCATGATATTGAATTATTTGGATATGTGAGTGATGAGGAAATTGAGAAAGCGTGGGCCGAATGCGACATCCTTCTATATCCTACCGACTTCGTGGAAACATATTGCATTTGTGCCTTGGAAGCCCAACGAGCGGGTTGTTTCATTATTGCATCAGACCTTGGTTCCCTGCCTCACACCATCGGAGATAGAGGAGTCCTCGTTCCAAAGCGTGGAGCCGAAGGCGTTGATATGGAACACAATGATTACATTAGAGTCGTGGCTCAAACTTTATCAACCTACATGGATAATCCGGAATTAACCATCCCTTACAGGGAAGCCGGAAAAGCATGGGCTGATGAACAAACTCTTGAGAATAAAGCGGATGAATGGATAGCCCTTTTGGAGTCTGTTATCAAAACAAACGAAGAAAAGAAATCAAGGGACTGATTTAGTAGTCAGCCATTCAAGGTATTCTATAACTTCCAATACTTGGTCGTCCGGAATCTCTTTGTAACTGCAACCAAACTTATTCTTGACGCATAACGCCGCATGAGCATAAGGATTACGCCCATTAGGATGGCGTGAGGATTCAGGAAGTCTGCCTACTAACAAGTCACCTGTGGTTTGGATGGCTTTCCAAACCGCTTTGCGGTTTGCTTCATTCATCTTCACTCGGATTCGTCATCAGTCATGGCGGCCGTTAGGCGAGCAACGAGTTCAGCCTTCTTACCGTTTGTAGCAAGACCCAATTGCTTGAGTTCCTTCTTCAAACCCTTGACGGTCAATTCGCTAAGGTCAATGGTGATTCCAATTTCTTCTTCAATCTCGTCTTCAACAGCGTCCTTGATTGCTTCGGCAACATCCTTGCCTTCTTCTGCGGCTGCGAGAGCATCCTCGGCAATATCGCCAACGGAGTCTGCGGCTTGGTCCACCAACTTCTCCACATCTTCTTTGGAGAGGTCAATACCGGTGAGGTCTTCTATTCCCTCATCAACGGCTGCAATAATCTTGGCCTTGTTCCTCAAGTAAATGTAGGAAAGGAAAGTGAATCCAGCACCAACAGCGGTGTATATGGAATACTCGGACATATCAGTTTGGGTTAGCACTAACGACATACCGGCTAACGCTCCGGTAAGTAGTGCGGCGGGCTTCATTCTATCGGGACTATCACTTGGAGTGTCGGTCATGGCTGTTTAAGGTAGTCACTTCCTACTTAAAGGATTACACCGCTTATGCGATACGCTCGTCTGCAACGCTATATTTGAACGGTAAGTTTAGTCCCGGAGCAGGTGGGAAAACATCTAATCCACCCTTCCGTAAGAAGAATACTTGGAAGTATCCATCAGTATTCCGCTGCCGTGTTACTCTTGGGTCGGTCTTGGCCACGAAGTCAGGAATGTTTGTGAGGGTGGCTCGGTTATCATCCACACCTGTGTTGATTTTCTTATCCAAGCGCAAATCGTATCTCTCCATCATATCTTCCAAAACTGTGAGATTCCCAAGTTGCCCTGCTTTGTCTAATCTCCCACTTGCTAACGCATGGGCCGTAACTTTTGCATTCTTCACGAAAGTTTTAGCAACATTGGCATTCGTAATAGACGGGGCCTCCAAAGTTTTCTTCAAGAAGGTTACTAAGGCAGGTTTCCAAAAGGCTGCTGCACCAGCAGCACTCAATGAACTTACAAAGTTATTCAAATCGTATTGCCACCAAATGTCGGCATAATCTTCATCCGCTTTCTTTTGGTTTCTTTGGGCCTTGGGTCCAGCAGTTTGTCCGGGCCTTCCCTGCAAACTTTCATCCAAACCAACTAACTTTCCATATACAACGATACTGTGGTCATACAATGGCACAAAGTTTGATTCCCAACGGCTCCCAACCTTTCCAATGATTGGCACTTGCTTACCTGTCCCGTCATCAAGAGTTTGATTCCGCATAGCACGGACAGTCGTTCCGGCTCGCTTGGCTGCCGCCGTAGCAGAACGGCCTTGGGCCATTCCACTCAAAAATCGGCGGACACGAGCCTCCATCGGTGGCTCAATTTTGTAGCGACCATAGGCTACCTTTCGGTATCCAATGTTCTTCAAGGCCAACCATTTCAATACGGTTCCACGAGTTGTTCCCACATTACGAGCGGCAGAATACAATCCCTCGTTGAGAGTGAGCATCCTATCAACGGCAAGCATGGCTCGCCTTTCCATCTCC
>TARA_R110002020_G_scaffold557_1_pt1 | contig 10294 bp, 7 predicted proteins | sample TARA_R110002020 | Tara Oceans TARA_R110002020 (sample SAMEA4396489) | marine metagenome | biome: Westerlies Biome; feature: [MES] marine water layer (ENVO:01000295) within the mesopelagic zone...; material: water (ENVO:00002006), including particulate matter (ENVO:01000060) such...
TTTAAGGAGAAAGGACCTAGATGGTTACTTACCTAAAGCAGTAAGAGCAGAAGCAACAGTAAAACTTAGTAGTGTGTTTGTTAATAGACAACCATTAAAAGGTTTTGATATAGCTGATGAAAAAAGATTTCTAACAGGAGTTTTAGATGTTAATCCTGATCATGTTGATTGGCCTAAACATTCTAAACAATTCTGGGCAGAACTTACAATTCCTGTAGGCTTTACAGGAGTAGAGTTAGAGATAGGACAAAAAGAGGATGGAATTCCACTAAATATTATGGATTTTATTAAATATAATTTTGCAATTAAACATCCTTACGTAGCTTTAACTAAAGAAGAAATGGTAAGTAATTTTGATAAAAAATTCTATATTCAAGATCTTTCAAGGGAAGATAAAGTTAAAAATAACGCTATCAAACTTAAAAAAGATGCAGATAAAGAATTTATTAAAGTTTCTTCTACACTTAGTAATATGAAGAGAATTTTAAGACTTATGTCTAATACTAATCCAGATAGGATGACAGAAGACCAAGTTGAAAATGCTTTATATGAAATTAAGAATAATGAACCTAAAAAGTTTATTAGAATTGCAAAAGATAAAAACTTAGAATTAAAAGCAGAGATTGAAGAAATGATTTCAGCTGGAGTTGTAAGAAGAATTGGAAATCAAATTATTTTTATTGACGAAGTTCTTGGAGATACAATAGAAGATACTGTTATTTATTTAAAAGATAAAAAGAATTCTGGGAAATTAATAATATTAAGAGCTAAACTTAAAGAACTAGCACTAGTATAATATGAATGTAACACAAATGCATTTAGCAATTCAGCAGGGAGTGGATAAGATTAATTCACTCCAAGCTGACCTGCTTTTAGGTGAAGAAATAGATATAGAATTAAATAAAAATATGTCTAGGTTTTTAAATACTAAATATGGGAAAAATAATAAATATGGGAAAGGATTTGAAGAGAGTCAGAAAAGAATTGATGATCTTCGTAGTTTAGTTAAAGAGTATTCTGCTCCTGTTATTTTCAAAGAAAGATATGATAATAACTATTGGATAGATCAATTTAAATTACCATCTGATTATTTATATTTAGTAAATCAAAGGTCAGAAATATTTGTAGATAATTGTGATCCTATTGAATACTCTCTTGATGATACTAACCCAACTGCGTATGTTGTTATACCTTTAAATAATTTACATAATGCTACATCTATTATTTCAAGTTTAGATTTAATAGCTGATCCATCGAATTCTTTATTAGGATCTGCACCATTATCAACTCTTACTTTTTCTACATATACATATCCACAAAATATACAACAACTTAAAGATGATTTGATAGATCCACTTAACTGGGGTTCAGGATTTGAAATATATTGGGAGCAGTATGGTCAATTAGATTATCCTAATTCTTTAATTGTTATTGTAGATATAAGCGTATGGGATTGGTTTAATTGGGATTCTTCAGATCCTGTTAATACTAATACAAGTTTAATTAGCAGTGTGATAGGTCAATTTACTGGAGGAACTGGATTAGAGGATGATAATAATACTATTGCTTATGGAGAATATGTTGAAGACGGCTTAGGAGCTAAAAGACTTCCTCCATTAGGGTCAACAAGAGAATATGCACTTAATAAGTTTATACAACAAGATGATATATTTAAACTTTTAGATGATCCTTTTAATACTACAAAATATACATCTCCTTTAACAACAATAAGAGGAGAGTACATAGATATTTATACGAGTGATATATTTATAATAGATAAGGTAAAAATTACTTATATAAGAAAACCCCAACAAATTTCACTATCTTTGGGGATTAGCTGCGAACTTCCTGAACATACTCATCAAGAGATTGTGGACATGGTAGTAAGCAGTATACTTGAGGGAATTAGTGACCCTCGTTATAAAACTCATCAATTAGAGGTGAGTAAGAATGAATAATTATTAATTTAAAAAATTAGAAAAAATGGCAAGACATTTAGCGATAGGCAACGCAGTAGCAGTAAGTTATTCTACAACAACAGGATTACTAGCTGATGGTGCAGTTGATATTCAAAAATTAAGTGCAACAGGTCCAACAGCAATGTTACCTGGAGACACAATCGCAGACTCATCACAATTTAGAATTGTGCAAGGAGGAGCAACACACGATATTGTAAGTCCTTGGATTTATGGTAAAGACGTTATTAATTGGAGTGGTAAAAGTTACTCAGCACCAGTTAGTCAAAGTTCAACTTTAACTTGGTCAGCAGATGCAACAAACACGTCTGATATAGAAGTTACAATTAAACTTGTAAATACTACAAACGGACAAACAGATCCTTTTGATGCAAAGAGTTACACAGTAATAACTAATGCAGCTAGTATTAATACACAAGCAGAAATTGGAGATAACTTTACAGGAGCAATGAATGCTGATTATAGTATTTCAGGTAGTGCTTCTTTAAGTGCAACTCAAACTGATGAACTTCCTTGGTTTGTTAAGACAATAACTTGGGATGCTTCAACAGTAATTACATTAATAGGATGGGATAAAGGTGAGACTATGCAAAATGGTCAAGTAGCTGAGTATGCAACATCTTTCGATATTTTCGTTGAAAATGGTGATGCAGCAGCTAATGGTGGTGTTGTAGCAAAAGCCACTGGAACTACAGCTTTTGCTGGTTACGGTGGAGGTTACTATATAAAACAAATGGAAGAAGAATTAAGAGGAACTCAATATGGATATTATAATAGACTAGAACTTCCTATTACTCCAGCTCAAACAGCAGTTGTAGGTGATTCTTATGATATGTATCATATTGCAGCTACTAAAGATGGATCTTCTGCTTCACAAATTCATGGTGTTGATAATATTATCGAGTTAAATATAGCTTTTGATAATGGAACAGCAGCTTTAACTCAAGCGTTAGAAGGAGTGCTTAATCCTTATTTGAACTCAGCAGGGTTTGGAAACGTTAACTTATAATATTAATCTTAAAAACATAAAATAAAATGGCAAATAACCCTTTAAATAATAAATATGTTGCGAGAGCAACTTGGAATGCAGCAACAACCAATTTAGCAAATAATGCTTCGGCATCTGCTACTTCTGGTTCTGTTTGGATTCCAGAAGGAGCTTTAATTACTAAGGCATACTATTTTGTAACTACAACTTTTGCGGATGGTAATGATGACTCTCAAACACTTGCGTTAGGATACACAGGTGCTACAGGAGCTTTTGTTGCAGCAATTGCAATTAGTGCTACTGGTACAAATGGTGTAGCTGCAGGACAATGGGATGCGGGAATTCATGGTACTTTAGTTGGTATGGGTGCAAACCTTGGTGCTGATTCAGCTCATGATTCTGCATTAGAAGTAATTGCTTTAAACGCAGCAACTGGTGTAGCTACAACAGCTAATGTTGAGCTTTTACTTACTACAGCTGATGATGAAGCAGTAGAAGTTGGAAAACTTGATCTTTACGTAGAATACGTATTGACTGGAGATTTATCATAATCTCTTAACTTAATAAGACTTATAGGGGGCATTGTCCCCCTATCGGTCTTTTTTTTAAAATAAAAACTTATGGCTTTACATCTACATGCAGCACCTAATTGTAAATATATATCAGTAAGATTACAGTATACAGTTACTTCACCTATGACAGTAACTCTTCAAATAGTCGATGCTAGTGAGACTGATATATCAGGTTCAGTTACTCCTAGTTTTACTATTACCTCAACATCAGGTCCTATTAAATATCCTATACCTGTATCTGATTTATCAATTACAAATGGATTAATTACTGTAAAGGCAATAGATCAAACTAATAATCCAGGTACTGAACTAGATCAAAAATCAGTAATACTACATTGTGATATTGATTGCTGTTTAACTAAACTAACCAATGAACTTATAGAATGTGCTTGTGATTGTGCGAAATGCTCAACATCTTTAGCAAAAGCTCAAAAAGTATTTTTACTGATTCAATCAGCTGATTATGCTATTATTCAAGCTAATGATGCTCCTGACGGAACAATGCCAGGATTTTTACAAGACGCAAATGATAAATATTTAAAAGCAAAAGAAATCTGTGACGAGAGTTGCGGTTGTAATTGCTAAATAATTAAAAAATTTTTATGGTACCAAAAGATCCATATATAGACCCAGGAGGGGAAGAAGGAGAAGGGCGTGAAGAAGGAAGATCTCAAGACGAAGAAGGAGGATCTCAAGACTCATCATTTGACGATACTGGGTATACAGGAAATGTAAGTCAATGGTTTCAACCTCCTCCTTTAACGATGCCAAGACATAATGCAGTATTAGCATTTACTGCATTTACAAATATTGCAGGCATTCCTTATTCTAATGTACCACAAGTTTGGATAATTAAAGCTCCAACTGGTCCAAATGGATCAACTGGATATGATCAAGTTTCATCTTTTATAGATATTACTGGAGATGGAATTAGTCCTGTTGCACATGATCTAACTAGTTGGTTTCAGATAACCTATAATGGAACTGCAGTTCAGTCTGAACAATACGCAACAGAAAGAACTTATAGAGCTTACTTTGCATCAGGACATACAGAAGACTTTACTGTATTAGTTCCAGGACAACTTCAAAATCTGTTAGGGGGAAATTTTGGACTTACTACGTATACGTGTAATACTCCAATTAATCCATTTGATTTTATGTTTACTGCGATTGGAGGCGGTGGAGGAACACCAACATTAGTTCCTACTTGGATATATGGACAAACTAATATTATTAATAATCCTAGTAATGTTTATCATAATGGATCTATTTATTATAATAATGGTAATAATTCTAGTCTAGATATTACTGCAAGTTCTTCAGCATCAGATAATTTCCATTTAATGAATGCAGCTGGAGGAGGAGGAAGTGGATATATAGCTCTTCCAGATCCAGGACAAGCAGCAGTTCAAAAAATAGCATCATTAGCAATACAAGTTGATTCAAATTCAGTGGAACATACAACCTTTTTAGGTGCTCCTTCTGGATTTTCTTGGCCTGTAATAAATTCTAATTTAAGGGGAACCGGTGATAAGTGGGAACTACCATTTATATATTTAGTTGATTATACAGAAAATTTACCTAGTTGTGCTGATCCAATTTATACAGTAGATGGTTGTACTGATGTAAATAATATGGCTTTTTATGGGTACACAGGAGAAGATTGTGCTGGAGTTGCTATACTTGCATCTATTTTACTTGATCCCTCTACAGCTACTTGGACCCCAGGCAGTTGTTGTCCTACTTGTATTAGTACTTCATATGTTTCTGATCCTACTAATTATAGTAGCCAACCCTTAATGTTATCTGCAGTTGGTACTAATCCACTTACTGTAAGTGGAACTACTGGTTATATAGATGTAACAATTTTAGATGGAGGATTTGATTCAAGTGGAGCTCCTCAAGGATTACCTACAGGTAATGCAAATTATACATATGTTGTTAAAAATCAAGATCTTCTTGATACAATGTGTGGAAATACCGCAGGATTGGGAGTTGGTTCTGGGGCAGTTAATAAGAATAGTTTTACATTTGGACACACTGTTCCCCTTAATGTAAATGGAGGTTTATTACAAACAGGTGCTATAGGAAATGCTACTTATGCAACTTCTTCTGCTCAAGGATATGTACCGGCTATAACAGGAACAACTAATAGTGAAGGATTTAGAGCGGGAACCTATGATGTATATGTATTTGACGCAAGTGGAACTGTTTGCTTAGGTAGAACTGTTGTTATTTTAGAAGATCCTTTACCAACAATTGGATGTAAAGATAGTGCTGCTTTAAATTATGATAGTTCATTTACTATAGCAGATAATACAAATTGTCATTATTGTGAAGCAACAACTGGAGAACTTATTGATGGTAATACCCCAGCTAATATAGTAGACCCTATAGCTGCAACTAGCGCTTCTCCATTTATAATAACTAATCCAACAACTACTACATCTACAGATTCTGTAATTAATATTTCAGGAATTACTCCAACTACACTTTTTCAAGCTTATATAAATAATATACTTAGTGGTACTACTCAAAATGCTGATTATATAATAGAGTTATATAAATGGGACTCACAAACTCCTACTGGTAATTCTGCTTTTGGAACTTTAGTTGGATTTAACGCAGGCACTACTATAGTTGGAAGTGCAGTTAATAATCAAAGTAATGGATGGAATGCAACTCTTGATTCTTCTACTTTAACAACTGGATTTACATATGGTTATTACAGTATAAAAGTTTATATAAGTGATCCAGATGCTACAGTAGAAATTGAAGAATGCTATGAGATTTTTGATGTAATAGTTCCAGTACCAGTTTGTTTAGATTCTTCAAGTGGTTCACCAATAGCTACAGCATCAGATAGTGTTATAGTTACAGATGCAAATTTATATGTACATGATTCAGCTCTTTGTAGTACTGTTAGGTGCTGTGATACCCCATTCTTTTTACAACATATTACTTCAACAGTATGTGATCTTAAATATTCAAGTGAAATTACTTGTACACCCCTAGCAACATCTCTTATTTATACTTTACAATATTATGATTCTGGAAGTTGGGTGAATGTTGGTACATCTACTACTATTGCAAATCCTTCATCTCCTTATAATACTGGAACAGTATTTACTAATACTATATTTAATACTTATGGGAGTGGTGATTATCGAGTAGAATGGATAAGTCAATATGCTAGCAGCCCTGATTGCATTGTTTATACTCCTACAGTAAATGTACCTGGGGGTCAAACGGGATGTATGGATCCTATAGCACTTAATTACAATGCATCGGCAGTTTGTAATGATGGTTGTATATATTGTGTAGATGGATGCATGAATCCTTTAGCAACTAACTATGATCCTAATGCAACTTGTGATGATGGTTCTTGTATTATAGATGTATTAGGGTGTACAGATCCTATAGCTACAAATTATGACCCTTTAGCAACAATTGATGATGGTAGTTGTATATATCCTCCTTGTGGATGTACTGACCCAATCGCATTAAATTATGACCCTACAGTTACCTGTGACGACGGAAGTTGTACGTACTGTGATGATCCCCCATTAACTTATACTTATACAACTACTAATGCAACAGTTATTGCAGGAACATGTAATTCAAATTTGGATGGATGTATAAATCTTACAGTAGATTCAAGTTCTTGTACAACAACCTGGACATTAGTTGAATGTTTTTTCTTTTGTGGTATAAGTAACTCAAATGTTAATTTAGTTACATCTACTGATTATAGTTATGGGGTAGTTGCTAATATTTGTAATTTAGCTGGTGGGCATACCTATACACTTACTCTAGAAGATTGTAATGGATGTTTAATGCAAATTGATATATTTGTTGGAACTGATAGCACTGAGTGTGGATGTACAGACCCCAACGCAACAAATTATGATCCAACCGCAACAATAGATGATGGCAGTTGTCAATTTTGTGGGTGTACAGATGACACTGCAATTAATTATAATCCAGCAGCAACTTCAAATTGTACTCCTGATACTTGTATATACCCAAACTTAACACCTCCATGCATACCCCCACATATAGATCAAGTTTTTGATAAACTTAAATTATGTATTGCAGATAATGGATTTAGTTATCATAATAAATTAATTATTGGATTAATTGATGATTGTTCTATAATGAATGTTTGGAAATTAATATTAATAGATTATTTATTAGGAAGAATAGGATTAGATTGTATTTACAATTGTGCAGATATAAGTACTCCTGATGCTTCAGATATATACACAAGTTGTGATGATATTTGGGTAACTGGAGGCCCTAGTACAGGATTAAATGATACAGCAGTTTCCGGAACAGGCGTTGGAACTACATCTACTGTAGCTATGTTCTATACAAGTGGAACTTTATCTCCAGGAGATATAATTAAGCATCATAATAGTGATAATATTTGGATATTTGATGGTCCACCACAAAACGGCCCACCATCACCAGTTAGTGTAGTAGGATTAGACCCAGAAAATGCTACTGGAAATTTATCAGGATACTGGAGGTATTGTAATGATAGTCTGAGGTATATAAATATAAATAACATAAATTATATAGATAAATTTATTAACTTTGCAAATACATTTTGTAGAGATTGTGAAAATAACTTATCTAGTTTTGAAGCAACAGGACGAACTACTTCATATTCAGTAAGTAGAACTGGGGTAGATGGAATAGATGGAATAGATATATAATATAAAAATAATAAAAAAATGGCAAAATTAACAGATTTAACAACGCTAGCTAAAACAAGTGTAGGAAGTGCAGATTATTTTCTAGTTACAAATAGTACTTCAGGACAGTCTAATAAACTTACAGTAGCATCTCTATTTCCTTCCCTAGTAACTACAGGGACAAGTAGTGAAGATATATGGATTAGCGTAACAAATAAAAATCAACTGAATTTTAAAGGAATAAAATCAGGAGATACAGGATTATTAACTGTAGCTACAACTTCTAATAATATAGTATTAACAGCTTTAGAAGCTGGAATAGATTTAAGTTTATGTGATAATACAACTTCAGACTTTTCAAATGGTGTTGATTTTACAGGAACTGTAACTGGAGAATGTGGGGTAACAAGCGGAGGTACTGGATTATCTACAATAGGAAAAGGAGCAATGTTTTATGCTAGTGCAAATGATGTAGTTGCAGCTACTGCAGCAATGTCTACACATGGGCAATTACTAATTGGAAATGCAACAAGTGGAATACCTACAGTAGCAACTCTTACAGCTGGTAGTAATGTAACAATTACTAATGCAGCAGGAGCAATAACAATAGCAGCTAGTTTAACTACATTAGCAGCTATATTAGATATGGCTAATTATAATATTGATTTAGGTACAGGATGGATTAGCGCAGATGGAAGTACTGATCAAGGTATAAAAGTAACAGCAGCTAAAGCATTTGTAGGAGTAACTGCAAATCATCATACTACTGACACATTAAATCTTTCTGGTGGTGGAATTGCTCTTGGTAATGATACTGCAGCATCTATTAAAATAAATGATACTACAAGTACTACGGCAGGTAGAAACCTTACTATTCAAGGTGGGGGAAGTGATAATGCTACAGCAGGAGATTTACATTTAAAAGCTGGGGATGCAGGATCTGGAAATAATAACGGGGGAGATCTTAAAATATATGGGGGAAATGATTACGGTGCTGGAACAGCAGGAGATGTTGAAATACATGCATATAATGGTGATGGGTCTTCTGTACAATCATTATCAGTTGTTGGGGGAGTTGCTGCTCCAGATGTAACAGTAAATGCAGGTAACTTAGTTATTACGGCAGCTGATAAGGGTATTATGCATACAAATTCAGGAACAGTAACTCAAGCTACTAATCATGCAACTGGAGTAACAATTAATGCAACATCAGGTGTTATTACACTTGCAGCAGTAGCTTTAGCAGCTACAACAAATGCTGAATTTGTAGTAACTAATTCAACAGTTCAAACAACTTCAGTTATTCTTGTTACTATGCAAGACGAAAATACTGTAAATAATAAACAACTTGCATGTGCTATACATACAGTGGCTGACGGAGCTTTTACAATAAGTATTGTAAATCCACATTCAGCAACTTCTACAAGTGCAACAGCAAGTAAAATTCACTTTTTAGTGATAAATCCAAATTAATATTAACCAAAACCAATAAATAGACATGGAAATAATGGAAAAAGTAAAAACAACCAAAACAATTAAAGCAACAAAAGGAGAACTAGTAAATATAATCAATGGATTATTTTCAGTTCAAGAATTAAAAGGTAAGAAATTTAGTTTACTAGTAAGTAAAAATATTGCTATACTACAAGAAGCTCTAAAAGAAGTAGAAGATGCTGGAAAGCCTTCTGAAGAATTTATGGTTTTAGCTACACAAGTAAATGAGATAGCTAATAAAAATGAAGAAGATGCTAAAGATCAAATAGATAATCTTGAGAAAGAGAATCAAGAATTAGTTAATTCTAGAAGAGTTCAAATGGATAAGGTAACTAAAATGTTAGAAAAAGAGGCTTCAATAGATCTTTATATAATAACTGAAGATGTATTACCAGAAGAAGTTACAGCACAACAAATTACTAAAATAATAAAAATAATAGAATAATGGCAATAAGAACAGAACAAGATGTAATACTTGATGGAGTAAGAAAAAATACAGGAGTGGCAATAAGTCCTAGAGCAGCTGATTTAATAGTTGATACTAATGAAAGTACAGGACCATAC
>TARA_R110002020_G_scaffold185748_5_pt1 | contig 10290 bp, 10 predicted proteins | sample TARA_R110002020 | Tara Oceans TARA_R110002020 (sample SAMEA4396489) | marine metagenome | biome: Westerlies Biome; feature: [MES] marine water layer (ENVO:01000295) within the mesopelagic zone...; material: water (ENVO:00002006), including particulate matter (ENVO:01000060) such...
ACCGAGACCTCCGGCAATGCGGGGTTGCCGGTAAGCGAGAGCCGCTCCGGTATCGCATCGATCGAGACTAACCCTACGTAGGTGCTCTCCGGTCCATCGAGGCCGATCGCGCGGCTCGTCCAATGGTACGCCGAGCCCCTCCAGGTAATGGAGAGGACCCAGGTATAGCCGGAGTCTCCCGGTTGCGGTCGGCGCATTAGACCTCCTCTCGGAGTGTAGTCGAGAGCCGAATAACCTCCGAGTAATTCTCGTCTCCCTGTACCGTATCCAACCGAAGATCGTCTCCGAGACGGCAGAGAGCAAGCTCGGATCGTCGGTTGAGAACGCGATGCCCCTCCGATGTCTGGATCGTCTCCACTCTTGGCAGGTATACGACTTGTTGGGAGCTACCTCGGAGCCTCCTGTGAAGGCCTTGCAATTGCCACGGGGTTGTGCCCGTGAGGCCGTCGGCTTCCGTCTTGGCTTGGTCGAGATAGTGAACCCCCGGATCGGCGGAGTCGGTAGAGCTTCCGAGCGTCGAGACGCCATCTACCCAAGAGACCTCGAACGCCCTCCGGACATCGGAGCCGATCGTCTCCACTTGCGTCGATCCGTCGTCTAGCTCTTGAGAATCCACAAGAGCGTCCACCGTGATTGAACGTCCCCAGCTTTGAGAATCCGGATGGAGGAACACAGGCCCGATCAAGACGCGCCCGATCTCGTGGTAGCCGTTTGGCGTGATCGTCCTCGAGGCGGCGAGCGAACGGATACGCACTCCGGAATATCGGACCCCGACGAGAGGCACGAGGATCACAGCGGAGGGAGGCACGATCAGCCCACCGGAGCCGGAAGCCGTCCACGTTCCCTTGATCTCCGCAGGATCTACGAGGAGAGCAGGCATCCGAGAGGACGTGTTCCAGACGCCTCCGATCGTCTGCTGAATCGTCGATCCGCCGATGGAGGTAGACGGCGAGAAATAGCCTCCATCAAACTCCGAGTCGCGAACAAAGAGAGCCTCCGTCCCTCCAGGGAGGATCGAGGTCCCAGCCCGAGCCCAAGAGAGACCGCCCTCCTGTATCGTGATCGTCTGCTCAGCTGTCCACGCCGAGGCGTCCTCAATAGAAGGCCACGGCCACAGTGTTTAGCGTCGAATTGAACAGCCCGATCCCGATGATATCAGAGCCAATGTAACGATCCTCGGATCCCCATTGGTAAGCGATCGACATTTGTCCCGAGGCTCCGGAGGCCTCTCGGAACGTCTCACGCGGACTAGGCTCCAGGGTAGCCGATGGCCCGTTGTCGTACGCCGTTGGAATTCGATACTCTGCCCCCGGACGGGCGACGCCTCCAGAACTGACGACGGTAACTCCTTGCGAGACGTAGGTTCCGCGAGAGGAGATCGTCCGTCCGATCATGGTGTCCGTAGTCGCGCGGATGTAGTTCGCGATCCGGCTCCGAGCCTTCGGAGCAGTGGCCGGTTGATCGTAGCCACAGAAATACCAACGCACTTGATCCGACGTTCCGGACTTGGAGATCCTCCCGGTTAGCTGGAGGCGTCCCGCTGTGAAGTGCGCGGAGATGTCGGTCAGCGAATCGTCGGAGCCGATCAGCGTGTAGGCCATGGCCTCATCTAGAGCCCCGACCGTCTCTCCCCGAGCCCAGATCCGAGCCCCGCAGGTCGTGCCGTCTTTGACAAGTGCGACGCGGATCGCCGCGGCTTGAGCAGTGTCGATCGTGAGAGAGCCAAGGAGCGTGTAGTCTCCGGACGCGGTACCGGCTCCGATCTTCTCCCAAGCGTAAATCGTCGTATCCGTAGCCGAGACCCGGATCCCATAAGACTCTGATCCGTCACTCATGACGATATCAACAGATCCCGTCATTAATTGCGGGGAGCTCTTGGGGGATACGTCGTCCACCTTGAGCACAAAAACGCCCTCGATACCTACCTCTGGATAGGCCGAGATCGCGTCCTCATAGCTATACTGATTTGTCGAAGCGGCTCCGGTTAGCTGCAAGTATCCGGAGCCAACAGACTCCGAGAGCCCAGCTGTAGCCGTCCGAGCGAAGGCAGCGGAGAACGTGTTCGGAATCGCCGTCGGAATGTAAACCTGAGACCAGCACGCCCGATCTTGCTCAAAGCCGGAAACGAGCCCGACGAGCGGAGCCTCTCGATCTGTGTAGCCTCCGAGGCTCATCGTTAGAATGCCTTCGGTAGATGCGGAGGTCAGCGAGGAGACGATCCAGATCTGGCCATTGTGCGAGGCGGAGACCATGTCGAGAGGACGCTCCGTCGAGACGGAGTTTTGCCAATAGCCCTCATCATCTCCAGGGAGCCCAGCGCCGAAGACCGGCTCCGGCTCCAAGCGGCTCCAGGTCTCTCCGCGATCGTAGGATACGAGCGCTCGTCCGTCACCAGCGGAATGCTTCATACCGTGGAGATAATAGGCTCCGTCCTCGGCGATCGAGAACGCGCATAGACCGTTCGTGATCTTCGCTCGGGTATTCGATGTCGTAGCCGTTACGCTCCACCCCGAATAGATGCCCGAGCCAGCGAGGACCCCCGGAGCGTTCTCGAAGAGTTCATAGGCCGAAGCGATCACTCTGTGCGTCGGCATAGCGTGGGAGTTGTCCTCGTCTATTCCGAGGTAGATCAGGTGGAAGCCGTCCACATCCGCGAGCACTTGAGCGAACGCGCCTCCATTGCCATCCGCATCCGTCCACTCTCCAAGCGACGTGAACGAGTAACCTCCGTCGCTTGAGGCGTATTGCCTAAAGGTGGAGCAAGTCTCGGCGATCGTCCCGCCACTCCCATCCGCTCGATCCACTCCGGCGAGGATCACGATCTCCCCGTTGCGATACGCCGCGGCGATCTTGTTCCCGTAAGCATACTCTCCAGATGCTCCCGTGTGACTGTTGAAGCTCGATGTCATCTGGAGGCTTTCGCCAATCGCCGGTCGACGGAGAGTCCAGCTCACTCCCTCGTTGGTAGACTCCATGCAGCCGATCGTCATCTGCTTGTTTACGTCGTCGATCTTCCAATAGTACATGAAGAGCCGATCGTCAGTCTCCAGGATGCAAGGCCACAGCCGAGCCCGAGCGGCTCCCGTTCCTGCCGCGTACGTGTTCAGGCGATCGGAGGGAGTCGGAGCGAGGGCCGTAGCCGAGGCCACGATCGTCGCGCGGCTCGTCCAAGCCGCCTCGCCAGGATCTACGGAGTAGACGGAGACGCCCGAAACCATGGGATTCTCAAACACCATAAGCACTCGGCCCGAGGCTAGACGGCAGAGACTAGGACGGTAGAAGACATTCCCACCCGTAGCCGGGAGGATGTGAGATCGCCGAGTCCGACTCGGAGGATCCCAACCGTAGATCGCGGAGCCCGTGTTCGTCTTCCAACGGAAGCCCGCGGGGAAGGTGCTCGGACAAGGACGAGCGAGGCCGCCTCGAACCATGGTGAGATCGAGACTCGTTCCGGAGATCGCCGAGGCCAGCTCGGAGCGCTTGCAATGTAGCTCTAGAGGGCTCTCCAGATCCTCGGCAACCTGGAGAACTGGAGCCCCTGGATGGGGGCCCTTCGGAGTCGCGCTCGTCTCCGCATCCCAGACCGAGACATTGTGATCGGGGATCAGGAGAGCTTGATAAAAGGAGCGGGTCTCGTCTGTGGGCATGAGCCTACCTCGCGAAGGTTGTTGAACGTCCCGGTCGGGTTCGGCTGGCTCTCCGTCGGAGCCTAGATGCTGCGGACGTTGGCACTCTAGCCCGATCCACTTCGATCGTATCAAACAGGCGATGCCCGTAGACGGCGACGGTTTGAGCCCCTCCGCTCGGAGCCTCTCCGCGGTTCAAGCGACCGAGAGCCGCAATAGCCTCCGGAGTAATCACGCCCTCCCCGGCTCGGAGAGTGGCCGCTCTCTCATCCGTCATCATCACACCACCGCTATGGAAGCTCGGCTTCTGTGCGGCGATCGTTGCAACCTGGAGCGCTCCAGCCGCAGCCATTGCGCCAGCTACCACGAACGAAGCAGGAGGAGCGATCGTCGCCAGCGCTTGACCGATAGCCAAGGAGGTTTGGACGATCGACTGTGCGATAGCTCCAGCTTTGTAGGCCGCCCACCACGCGCGCGCGGAGCGGAGAGCCGCCTCGTTACCATCCTCCGCCCTCTTCGCTTGCTGCTCCGCTATGAATCGGAACGAGTCCACCAGAGTATCCGCGAGATCCCAAGCCGCCGAGGCTAGCTCCTGACGACGTCGGAGCGCTTCTTCGTGTTTCTCCTCTCGGAGTTCGGCTAGCTCCTCCTCTGATTGCGCCAGTTTAGCGGCAGCAGCAAGATCGGCCTCAAGCTGTTTCGCTCGGAGGTCCGCTAGCTGCATCTCTGCGTTAGCTATTGCCTCCGTTGCAGCCATAGAGGCCGTCAGCTGATCGCCGGTTGCTAGAGCAAGCTCTCCAATAAGCTCCAGGCGTTCCGCGAGCTTGGCGTTTACGAGATCCTCTCCCTCTAGCTGTGCTTGGATCGACTGCTTTAGCATTGCGTCGAGTTGCTTCTGTGCCTGCTCTCGCTTCTTCCGTCGTTTCTCTGCTTCGGCGTCCGGCTTCTTTCCGGAGCCGTCTCCGTCCTCGTCTTCGTCTCCAAGACCAAAATCTCCCTCGTCGATCTTGATCTCCGCTCGGAAGTTTTCGAGCGTCGCTCGCGCTTTCTCTACTGCGGGAAGGAGGTTTTCAAACGGAATCAGAGCATCCGCACCAGCTAACGCGACGTCATCAAGAGCAGAGGCAGCCCCTCCGAAGTCTCCGGACATGAACTTTCCGGCAGTATCGGCGAGCAAAGATCCAAGCTCGACAAAATCGTCTTTCACGGCTCCGAGGTATTCGGAGAGGAACACACTCGAAACGACGATCCCGGAGTTGAGCTTCGGTATGTGCTTATTCCCAAGGTCCGCGATCCCGTGTCCCAACTGGTTCCACAACTCCTCAAGGACCGCCGTCTCTTTCTTCCACTCCTTCGCAGCCGCGACCGCTTCCGGTCCAACCTTGAGCCCGAATTTTTCAACCTGCTCTACGTATTCAGCGAATGCTGTACTCCCCATTGCGGCCATGAGCGCCCGCCCAGAGTCGCCCAGAGCGAGAGTAGCCAAAGCTGATCGGTTCGCGTCATCCGGAACAGCTTGGAGCATCTCGATCAGGTGAGGGAGAGCCTCCGCCGAACTCATTACCTCCCCGTTAGCCTTCCTAATGCTTCCGCCCATGATCTCTAAAGCTTCATCTAGCTCTCCAGAGCCTCTAGAGGCATCGAGGAGCCTCTCCGGAAGATCTTCGATCACTCCGTGGAAGTCGGAAAATTCATAGGCGGACCGACGCGCTACCATTTGAAGCGCTTGAATCGTCTCGATGGTTTGAGCTCCCTCCGCAGCGAGCCGAGCAAGCTCCAGCCGATCTTCCATTACAGCGCTTTTGAGCGCTATAAACCCAGCTGTAGCAGCAGCAGCCACACCAGTAAGAGCCAGCGCTCCACCGGCCAAACCCATACCAGACGTGAGACGTTCGGCAGCTTCCGAGACTAAGCCGAAGCCAGGGATCAGATCGGATAGCCCCTGGTTTATGTCGTTTGTCGCTCCATCCCACGCCTTCGCAACGTCGCGCGCCTCCTTCCTAGCAGTCCGCGCAATGTCCCGTTGCTTGTCTTGCCACTGGGAGGCCATTTTGCGGATCTCCCTTTTTTGGAGCCCACCCATCTCCTCTAGATCTTTCTTGTATTTGTCGAGCCTCGCCCGGTATTCGAGATCTACTCCGCTCGTTCTACGTGCCATCTTAAAGCGTCCTTGCTAGTCGAGCCGTTTCACGTTGAAGCTCTTCCGCTAGAGACTCAAGGTGAGCATTAAAGGGCTTCCGGATTAATTCCGTATAGGCGTGTAAATACTTTCTAGCTGGAGCCGGTTCCGCATCCTCCAAAGGTAAAGGGGGAGTGAGCCGGACTTGAGGCGCGGAACCGTATGCATCTACGTACTGACTTTTGATGTAGTAGGCCCAAGGCGCATCGTTGCCGATATATCCGCCGATATAGTAGCCCTCGGAATCGGAGACAAGCCGAGTCCCGCTTACTAATTGGTCAGCCGAATGTTTTTGATGTCCCCGGCCATATGGCCAGCCAGCCCGAGCGTTAGCATAAATCTCAGTAACAACTCGCTCCATAGACTCAAGCGCCGTTCCTGTCGTCCGCTTGAGCAACTCTCGAACATATCGGTCTTGGTCTGTGGTCATTGTGACGCTGGTTTGATCGTTTCCAAATGTGATCTTCATTGGTAGCCCTCCCGCTCCGTTAGACGAGCCCGAGCCCAAGCTCTCCCCGCATCTCCTCCCCAGAGAAGCCACGCTTGGAGACCCTTGCTCGGATACCCTTTCTCGCCTTGCCGGAAGCCCTCCGCCTCCTTGTCCACTTCATGCCGAGCGAAAAACGAGAGCATCCGCTCGATCGTCTCGTAGGAGAGAGGCCGTCTCGCTCGGATGTCACGAGCGCGAGCGATGCCGATCGCGGTTCCTCCTCTACGGCTTGGAGGCTGTTGAGATCGGAGGAAGAGACCGCGAGCCGCATTCCGGGCCATTGTCTCAGTCGGTTTGGGATTCTTCGGCATAGGTGGCCCTCGTCGAGATCTACCTAGACGGCAGCCGCTTGAGCAGACCGCCGAGCCCCTTCGACTTCCTCCGCTCTCCCTTTGGGTCTCTCGTGACTCGGTAGTAGGCAAGCAGACGCACTCGATCCTCCGCGGAGAGGTCGTAGAACCCACCGACGCCGAGCCCGAATTCCGCCTCCAGCTGTAAGACTACGAGGTCTCCGGAGCCGGAGCCTCGGAAAAATCCTCGACCTCACCCACCGGATCGGGAGAGTCCATGTCCGGCACGAGACCGCGGACGACGATCTCAAACGCCAAGTTGCCCACGCGCGCCATCTCCGGAAGCGAGACGCCGAGGCGGAGAAGCTCATCTTCTACCGCTTGAGCGTATGGCATGACCTTATGCCCCATGAGCTTCCGAGCCGAGCGCGGACGGCCCGAACCGCTCCAGGCTAGACCGAGCGCCGCTATCCCGGCGAGGTATGGATCCTCTACGCTAGCCCGGAGGATCGCGCTCTGTGCGGAGAGACTCTTCGGAGCCTCCAGAGAGACGGAGACCTCTCCGCTCCTCGTCTTGATCTCGATGTCCATTGGGTGTCTGTCCCTAGTCGGTGAGCGCTAGCTCATGGTTTCCACGATGCCATCGGCGAGGCTTCCGTAAACGGTGAAGTTTAGGGTAATGCTGTTACCGTCCTCACCCTCGGCGTAATCCTCGGAGAAGTGCACGTCTTGCATGGTGAGCGTATGATCCCCGGAGTCTCCGTAATCGGTGCCCTCTTCGGTTAGCTCAAGGTCGAACGTCATCAAGTCGCCCTTGGCGACTGTCGTGGAGACGCGAGCCGCGAAGGGCGTTCCGCTCTTGGCGTGGATCATGTCGAAGATCGTCCCGCTCGAGGTCTCGGAAAACTCCGTGAAGAACATCGAGAGCGATCCCGTAGGATAGCTCCGACGGCCCTTCCGAAGGCTCCGGAGAGAGCCGCGCGTCTGGATCTCGATGGCCTCTCGGAGGCTCTCCTGAACCCCGGAGAGAGAGAAGTCTCCTCGATCGAAGCGAACCGTAAGCTCTAGAGGCGTTCCGGTGCCGTCCTTGATCTTGAGCGTTCCGGTATCGAGTCCAGTCTTGACGATATTCGATAGAGCCATGAGTCAATCTCCTACGCCGAGATCTACCCGGCGACGGCATAGAGGTGCTGAATCGAGATCTGTAGCTCCGAGATCCGGAAGCTTGGATCCGTCGGAGCGATCCGCCGAGTGATTCTCTCCACCGCCACAGTCCCGATCCCCGAGACGGAGAGACCGTTTGCGGCTTGGATTAGGTCTCGCTCCAGGCCGTAGGCCGTGGAGATGTCCGCGGCTTGATTGTCCGCGCGGATGCGAACGAGCCAGCGGATCCGAGCTTCCGTCCGAACCCGAGCCCCAGTCTCCCCCGCGGCTCCGTTAGTCCGGCGCCGAGCTGTATCCGTGAAGTCCGTAGTCGGGAAGCCTACCGCCCACGTTTTCGAGACCAGAGAATTAGCATCGAAGCCAAGGAGCTCATAAGCATAGCGGCTCTTGTACCAACCCGAGAGACCGCCGAGAGCAGCCACTAGAGAGGCCTCAATCGTCTCGACATTCGCCGCCATTAGGAGGTCACCCATAGAGCAGCGGATCGGCCCTTGCGACCGCTGGAGGCCGTTCCGCTGTTACCGTCGTCGAACTTCGGAGCCCAACGCCTCCACGCGGCGTCTGCAAGCTCCTGATGAGTCTTGGAAGACTCCGCGAACGCAGGGTTAAGCCGGTGAGCTTGAGCCCTCCAAACGTTGGCTAGCGTCGTATGGATGGCGATCTCTCGGAGGCTACTCGGCGAGGAGACGAGATCGGGACGTCGACCGTATTCGATCAGCCTGTGCTGGATGGAGGTCCAAGCCTCCTTGATGTAGCTCCCAAAGTTGGTGTCCGAGGTCACAGGAGCAGAGCCGGAGGGATCGAGACTCGGAGCGACTCGGAAGAGATCTAGATCGGAGATCGGACAATAGAGCCGACGCCGAACAATGATTGCGTCATTCTCTGCGTCGTGAACCGAGCCCGAGACGGTGAGCTTCCACTCTACCGTCCAGCCCTCTCCGTATTGGAGAGAGCTTGGGGCCGCATAGGTATAGGTCGCGATCGATCCAGTGATCGCCGTTGCGACCGCATCGAGGATCGTAGCCCCTCCAGCGTCTCGGAGGGAGAGCGTAGCCGAGGACGGAGCGACTAGGGCTCCGGCCACGTAGTAAGGCGCCTCAAGGGTTTGAGTTGCTCCAGGTTGGATCCGATGGCAGATCGGAAACCGAACTTGCCCGGCTAGCTCTGTGGAAGATGGCATTAGATCTCAACCGGTGAGGAGGTAGCAGCCGGAGCCGCATCGTAGAGAGAGAGAGCCTCTTCGATCGCCGTCTCTTGTCTGCGGAGTCGCTCCAGCTGATCGGAGAGCGTCTCGTCTAGACGAGCCCGAGTCGCAGCCGCTAGGATCGCCGGTCGGAGGTTCTCCGCCATCCGCTCAAATACGTGCCGAGGAGGACGAGGGATCGCGCCAGCGTCAAACAGCCTCTCCCAGAACGCGGCGTAGCCTTCGACGTCGACGCTAAAATAGGTGGCCCCAGCGTGAGCCGTAGCCCAAGCCTCATGGTGATGAAACCCTCCGCGAACCTCGGTTCGCACGAGGTAGTTTCCGATCACCGGATCCACCCCGGTCGGGAGAATCGTATAGCCAACCTGCTCCACTTGAGGAGCCGCGTCTCTCCACTGGATGCGCCCAGCTCGATCGCGATAGATGCCCTGGACTCCGTCCACGAGCTTCAATTTCGCCGGGCATGGAACGAGATAAGCCGTTCCGTCTCGGCCCTCCATACAGGTAAACCTGTGCGGATGGTACATGAGCAAGAAGGGGACATTCGCCTCTAGACGAGGCGGAATGACAGCGCCTTGTGAGGGCGTGCCTCCTAGGAGCTCAACCGGACTCGACTCAACCCCGTTAACGAGGCTCCGCGTCGGCTTGCTGGTCTCTGGAGGCGGCTTCGGTTGTCTGGTCTTGCGTGGCATGGATTGTCTGTCCTTGTGAAAATGGCTCTACCCCCGAGGCCTACCGGAGGACAGACGACCCGGAGACCTCGGAGGAGAGCCAAAATAGAAGAGATCAGGCGTCGGAGAAGATGGAGACGCCCGCGGCGTCAATGCCCATCGAGACACCCATATAGGCGGAGGTCACGTAGTTGGTGAGACCGTAGAGAGCCTCTCGCGAACGCTCAAACAAGATCTTACCGCCGAGGAGGATCTGGCTTTCGGGGTGGTCGATTACCGGCTCCGCGTCGCACCACATCACAGCGCCACGACCGAACATGCCGCCGGCACGATCCGCGCCAGCATTCGCCGTCGGAACGAGCGTGGACGTGAACACTTGAACTCCGAAGAGATCGCCCTTGAAGCCATTCCCCAGCGTCGCAATAGCAGCAGGAGACGCCGGGTCGAACACGACGGAGCCGTTGCTAGCATTCGTCGCAATGTCCGAGATCAGGTCGGCCCACTGTTGCGGATGCAGGATGCAGAGATAGGGGCCCGGAACGTTCGCGTTCTCCAGGACGGCTTTCGCCTCCAGGAAGACAGCGATCGTCAGGTTGACGCCCGAGGCTCCGACGTTGGCAGTAAAGCCGTCCGTCACATCCGCCACAAGCTCCACGAGCGTCGCCG
>TARA_R110002020_G_scaffold76865_2_pt1 | contig 10290 bp, 12 predicted proteins | sample TARA_R110002020 | Tara Oceans TARA_R110002020 (sample SAMEA4396489) | marine metagenome | biome: Westerlies Biome; feature: [MES] marine water layer (ENVO:01000295) within the mesopelagic zone...; material: water (ENVO:00002006), including particulate matter (ENVO:01000060) such...
ATATTATATATAAAAGCATACTCGACATACTTGATATTCAACTTGAATCTGTTGAAGTTGATGGTGTAATACTGAAGAGACTACCTGAACTTACCCTTGATAATATATCAGGAAAGAAAGTATTGGTAGATGTTCAGGAGGATGATTACAAATCAAACTATGGAAAGTTATCTAATAAAGTAGCCCTATTAAACAGTAAATGGGAAGACGTAGGAGGTAAGAACAATGCTGATAGCTGAGTGTAACATTGATAACAGGGGTAGGCTCACACTGCCAAAGTCTTTTTTAAAGGCTAATAAACTAGGCGCATCTACTACAGTATATATGCAAACTATGTATAACTCATCAGATGCTATTAAGTTAATATTTTCTAACGAAGAAGAAAAAGGCGGAGAGGAACGAAATGGCAGTACCATTCAAGAAAAATGAAAGTATAAATAATCTGAATAATCAAAAGGCAATCGAGTCGGAACAAGCCTTGATTGCCTGTGCCTTAACAGACAATAAAAAAATTGACGATGTAATCCCAATAGTTAAGCCGTCAATGTTTTATAATACTTTCAACTCTTTAGTTTGGGACAGGATTATAAAGTTATATAAAAGCGGTGTACCCGTAGACCTTACCACTATTAAGTCTCAATTAGAAAATACAGACAGTCCTTCGAACTCTCCAACGTATGACCTGATTGGATACTTTGATAGCATGGCATCTAAAAGTCACGCTATACAGTATGCTAAAAACATATATGAAAAATATCAACTGAGAAACCTGTCTGTACTTGTTCACAAGATACAAAAAAGTATAGGTAACTCAAACGTAGAAACAGCGCAATCCTTATCAAAGATACATAACACAATAGGTGACATACTCTCTATACATGGAGACGATAGCTTTGATTTAGAAGATACAATACAAAGAGCAATACGTGACATGGAAAACAAAGACGGCACGATACGCTTTGGGTTTAGCAGGCTAGATAATCTGATTGGTGGGATGAGACGTGGTGAAATAACTGTTGTAGCCGGGAGACCCGGACATTTTAAAAGTACAATGTCCATTAACCTAGTCCACTCATTATTAGAACGTGGTTATAAGGTATTAGTTTTTAATAGGGAGATGAAGAACTCATCTATGATGCAAAAATTATTAGTAGCTAATTCATCTCAGGTATCGTACTCACGTGTGGTAACGGGAACCTTCAGTAAGAATGATAAATCAGATATACAAAAGACCGCAAAAATATTGAGTAATAAATACGGTGACAATCTTATTATGAAAGATAGGAGTAATGACTTTGAATCTACTGTTGCATTGATACGTCAAATAAAACCTGACGTAGTTGTTGATGATTATATAGGACTCGCTACACTGAGACACGTAGAAGACCCACGACTTAGAACCGATGCAATAATGAAAGAATATAAGATGCTGTGTAAGTCATATGATATGTGTGCGATACTTGTGTCGCAATTAAACAGAAAGTGCGAAGATAGACCCAATAAGCGCCCTATACCATCAGACCTGCGTGAAAGTGGCTCAATAGAACATGATGCAGAGACAATATTGTTTATGTATTATGAATGGAAATACTTAGGAGCAGGCTCAAAGAACGGAGAATATGGAATAGACGTAGTGGTTGGTAAGAATAGATATGGTAAGACCGGGATAGTAGGGTTAGGTGTTTTTGGAGACAAGTGTAAGATTTATGAACATCATTCTGTTGCACTTGCAGAAAGTTATGAAATAGAAGAGGTTGAAATAGATGAAAGTCAATCACAAAAAGACGAAGATAATAGTGGAATCATTGAAAGCTTACAGCACGATTCTAAACAACAAACAATATCGCTCGCCTGACGAAATAGAATTGTCAAAGGGTCTTAATGAAATCATTAAAGATATTGAGGTGGAAGAATTTAGATTAGAAAATAAAGAAAGTCTAAGCAATGCCAATGATAACGTAAGCAACTTAGGAGAGACGTATGAAAACGAACAAGCGTGTGAAGTCTGCGACTAGAGTAAAACGTGGCAGAAGAAACCGACAACGTGGAGCAGAGCTACAAAGACAGACGGTTAGGATGTGTAACGATTTTGAACTCGAATCATTTAACCGGGACAGGGGTGGCGCTAACCATGAAAAAGGTGACGTAGAAATAGAAGGTGACTATTATGGGTGTAAAAGAAAAAAACAAATACCTAAATATATCATACCTGAAAAGCAAGAGATAGGGGTTGTAATACGTGCAGATAGGATGGAGCCGATGATAGTAATCAGCCTTGAAAGATACTTGTTAATGATGAAGTTGATTAAAAGCGTTAATGATAATCAGTTTAACGAGTCACAAGAACAGGAAGGTAAGGAACTGATGGAAGAATTTAAGGATAATTGGAAATGAATAAACGTATAATAAAGTTAATTCAAGATAGGATAGAGAAGGGTAAAGAAAAATATGGAGAACAGATAGACCCTAACGATGGAAGGGAGTGGATACAGGAAGCAATAGAAGAAGCGCTAGACCTAGCTGTTTATCTAGCAACAGAATTAATCAGGATAAAAGATTCAAGAAAGTGAAACTGTCTACCGTAAGAAAGGGGTTAATTGGTGAGAGTCTAGTAATAGCTAGTATACTTGAATTTGGGCTAGATTTATATAAGCCATGTTGTGATGACAAAACAATAGATTTATTAGTCTTAGTAGATGGACGACCAATTAAGATACAAGTAAAAAACCATAGGTATATGAGCACAAAATCATCTATAACTATTCGAGTAACCCCAACGGATGCTGACATAATTGCAGTTCCATATAAAGAAAGGGTATTTTACGTTGTAAATAATAAAAAAAATAAACAATGGAATTTTAGCATAGCAATCCGAACACCTAGAAATAATCAAAAGATAGGAATTAAGTTTGCTGAAGAATACGAGGAGTTTCCATATGATAATATTTGATATACCTAATTATATACTTAGCTTTGCTATTGTTAGCGCAGGATTATTGATGCTCACGCTGAGTATGGCTGTCTTTTTAATGGTCAGTTCTATAGCATCGAGAGTATTCAGGGATTGTTTAAAGGTTTTTAAAGAATGGTTAGAAGAAAGAAAATAAACACTAGAACAAAACTTAAACCTTATAAGGGTTGTAAGTTTTTAAAGTCAGTACCTATAGGTAGGTTTTTCAAAACAACTACAGGACTAGTTGGTAAAGTGTTAAACCGAAATGAGGGAAGTGTATTGTGTAGATTTATAAAGACACAGCACACAGAAAATATTGACATGAAATACTGGATAGGTGATAAAAGAATATCACCTGACACTAACGTAAAACAAGTAAGGAGGCAAGATGCCTAAAGAAGAATACGACAACACCGATTCAGGTGCTTTGTTTAAAAACAACAGAAAGGAAAAAGAGACTCAGCCTGATATGACGGGTGTTTTGAATGTTGGCGGTACAGACTATCGTGTTTCGGCTTGGTCTAATAAGTCAAAAAAAGGAGATAGTTACTTATCTCTTAAGATAAGTGTTAAGGATGATGCTCCATTTTAGTATTGGAAACACCCCTTCACATACCAATTAGAAACATACTTAAGGGCGCTTTTTAGTGTTTGTTTTTGGCGTCCTTAAGTATTGTCAGGAATAAATTGCCCTGTCTAAAGACTGATGAATACGCATCCTATCACTCTATACTATAGAAATGACCATTTCATAATACGTGATACTCCTTGTTTCCAAACAAGCCTCATAGCTATTCATCTTGCTTCTTTACTGTCTGGTGTGAGACGCAGGGCAAATTTATTACAAGGGATTTAAAAATGAATGAGACATAATCATCCGCCTAAAATTAAAAAAACTAAGAATAGAAAATTTACACGTGATAAATTCTTTGAAAGACTACATAAATGGGAAGGTCAGAGAGCCGATAAAAATCTTAAGGTTTGTCCCACCTGCGGAATGGTATGGGAAATAATAAAAGAATCTAAGGATGATAGATGTAGATACTATCACGATTTTCCAACCTATGGAAAGATAAAAGTAATCTGCGACAGGTGTTATTATTCAAGATACAATAAAATTAAAAAAAATTAAAGGGCTGCGTATAGGAATGACAAGTAAAAGTCATACACTGGTGTTGGCTAACACAAAAAGACGTAGCCCTTTAGGATTAATTATGTAATGTATGACTACTGTAAAATAAAAAAGAGTACGTGTCCACTTGCGACTACATCTACGTATGACCCTGATTACGAAGAAAACCTATGGGAAGAGCATACTTTTTGCGGTGCAATGACTGGCGTAGATACAAGGGTCAAGAACTTAAGCGAGTGCTGGCTCGATATGAGTAATAGTCAACGGAGAAATCATATAAAAAAAATCAACACTGTGATAATGACCAAACGAGGTTACCAATATAATAAAACAAGGAAACGGTGGTTCAAACTGTGAGTATTCATATGTCTGTATATACATACGTAAAGTTATATGCCTAAAGTAGATTATAAAAAGTCTAACTTCGACTTAGATTTGAAGTTTGGAGAAATGGGGGAAGACTATATCCTTCGAGTATTTGAATCAGGTAATAAAGTAGAAGTAAAAACAGAACGTGATATTTGGAAAAAGACAGGCAACATAGCAATAGAGATAAGATTTAAAGGTAGGAAGTCAGGTCTTAGTATAACGGATGCAGAAACTTGGTGTCATATCTTAACGTATAATGGTAAGGTAGTTGGTACTATAGTTGTGCCTGTAGAATTTTTAAAGAAACGTGTTAAGAAATTAATTAAAAATAAGAAAGCTAAGATTAAATTTGCAGGCGATAACGAAGAATCTCAGGTAGTTCTGTTACCGATAAAATATATATGGGAAGATATTTAAAAAGTATAATAGTCTAAGTAATGTGTACGTTTCATATTATCAAGTAAAGTCATTCTATCTTTCCAAAGTTTTAATAATTCATTAACCTCTTTTCTACGCTCAGGTTTTAAACTTGACATATATTGGTCTACAAATCTTTGACCACGTATATTTTTTTCCCAACTTTCAGGGTATGGTCTAAGTCTTGCATCCATACTTGACTTTATAGATTTATGTATTGAATTGCGTATATCTCTTTTATAAACATTCTGTTTTCTTCTGGCAATTTCATTCTCCTTCTGGGTCTCCATAAATGCCCTAGTTTTAAGAAAGTCCCGCTCAAACTTTTCTACATTCTCTTCGCTATCTGCTTGTATTAAAGACTCAGATAATAGCTTAAAATAAAAAGGCTGTTCATCTAACTGACCCTTTTTTAATGTTGCTTCTAATCCCGCACGCTCTTCAAAGTTTTTAAACTGTGGATATGCATCTAAAAATTGTCGCTGTAATCTATCTTGCTTATCAAACTTTACATTAATATCATTATTATAATTTTTATAAGCTTGCATTACCTGAGCATATAATGGAACATTTCTCTTAGTCCAGTCAACTGCAACATCCAGTCTCCTGTCTTGCAATTCATAAACTGAACGTCCTGTATTTACCATATCACTCCAAAAATCTACATTCACTGGCATATAGGAAGAAAACACATCACCATATTGGTCAAATGCATTACCAAAAAAACCTAAAGCTTCACCACGCACAGCATAGTCAAAGTATTGTAGCGGAACCTTTTTAAAATTAGTGTCAACCAATTCTTTTCCAAGCGCATGACCATAATAATAATCATATAAAAGTTTACCTGATAACGTTCCGCCAGCTGCATACGTCATAAGGGGAAATGGATTTCCGTCACGTACAAAAGGAACTAATGCTTTATTATATGTATTCTCAGTAACACGATATGCAGTTCTATAGAATAGAGTCGCCCACTTGTAATTACCCTTAGCCATCCAAGGCGGTATATAAGGAAGTTGAGTAACACCTTGAGTTGATGCCTGAGACTTATACAATCCAGTTTTATATAGCTCTCTAAACTTACTATCATTTTCAACAGATAAAGAAAAAGCTTGACTGCCATATTTTTTTCTCTTCTTCATTGCGTCTAGCATATAATCTATATTCTCATCCGTTAAAGAAAGCCCATCTTTTAATGCTCTACGTGCAGCTTTTTCATTACGAAATAACAGAGTTCCTTTATTATTTGTTAACGCTTCAAACGAATCACGCATAGCAACGTCAGCAATAGCCACAGAAGAACGTCTATTTAATCTTTCAATAGCTCTGAACGGAGCTGATAATAAAGAGAATGCCTTACCGGGTGCGCTTTCAAACGTAAAAGAAAGTTCATCTACGTTACGACTTATAGCACCTACTTCATCAGTTAACTGCCTATAGTGTTTTGGGTTAGCCATCATCTGACCATAGGATTTTAACAACTTTAATGCACCATATGATGTAGCATTCTGAACATTACCCGTTAAAAAGTTTTTTATTGGCGCACTAAGACCAGATAGATATAAATTTGCAACAACCTTTGTTTGTTTATCCGCAATACTTGCACCAAGTGAAAGCTCCTCACCTTCTAATAATAATCTTAATGTATTAGAAGCGTATGTAGATTGCTCTGCTCCTGCTTCTTTAGCAATCTTACCTAATAAATCTTGTGCCGTCTTGCTACTAGCACCTTTTTCATCAAAAGATTTAAATAAACCCATCGAATTAGATACTTGCTTAGCATATGAGCGCATTATATTACCAAAGTCTTTTTCATATAACTCAACTACATCACCAATAACTTTTGATTGTCCATCTATATCTTCTATAGACATACCCTTTTTAACTTTTGATATATGTGGTAACTCATCTAATTGTATTAATCTATTACTACCTTTTTCAATTAACATATAGGGTGGTATGTCAACTTTACGTGTATTTAGTATACCAAGTGGTTTCTTAGTATCTGCAAACATTATATAAGAACCAACTATTCTATCAATTTCATCTTCATCTGCGCCTTTATTAGCCATTGATATTGCAGCTCTTAAGCTAGACTCAAAACCTTCCTTATCTTTACCATGTAACTTTAAACCCTTTTCAGACATATAACGTGGTACGTAATTCTCAACATAAGCAGAGCCTTCTAAAGATTTATCAACATTAACAGCAATTTTTTTACCATCTTGATTAATAACTGTCTTACCCCTTCGCCTTAAAATTTTAAGTACATCACCATTATCAAAGGATTTATCTGAAATTTTTATTGTATTTCCATTTATATCATAAAGATTTAAGATTGGACTAAACTTCTTTCTCGATGTTTGAATCTTAACATCTTCCCTAGCAAGCGCCACAAATGTATTGTCTAGGAAATCTTTAACACGTTTCTTTAATAATTTTTTATCTTTTATTTTAGCGCCAGTAACATCATCAGCTATAAGTTTTAGTTTTTTATCATCAAGTAATGACGTTATACTATTAAAAGATTTTTGCCTACCAAGCAATGGAAGAAAGTCTCGCTGTAATTCTTCTATAAAACTATCGAAAGAACCACGTGTAATATTCTTTGTATCGGCATACTGAACAACACGTCTCGAAAGTTCTATTCCAGATACACCAAATGATTGCAAATTTTTCTCGTATGAACCTGCAAATTCTCTAATAGCACTAAAATTCTTTTTATTAGCTAAGTATGAATCAGGTAATTCAAATGGTAAAGTATTATCTAACGTAGCCTTACTAATATCTTTAAATTTTTTATCTGCACTTAACATTTCATTATATGTAGTCAATTCTTCCATTGTCATTTTATTAGTATTGCCATTTGATTTTTTAAATGCATTTCTCTTTAAAAGGTAAGCCTCTTTTTTCCCAACACCTAAATCAGATTCTTTTTTTCTTATCTTATCAACTAATGTTTGATGTTCTAGATATGCATCAGGGTTTTTATTTTGTAATTGTAACCCAGTCTTTAGAGTATTTGGATTCTTTGCCATATAATCTTTTGAGAATTTTTTAGGATTAGGCATAACACTTCTATACTTAGCATAAAATTTCTTTAATGCATCATCCCTACTCAAACCTTTTATACTACCACCCTTACCTGCTAATACTCCACCTAAATGAGTATAGCTTATGACGTGTTCACCATTCTTAGTTTCTTTAATACCTGTCATTTGTATAACATCATCACCAGTTTTATACAGTAACTTACTTTTACCAGAAGCAGTTTCTTTATCTCTTAGGGATGTTTTATTTACAAATCTTCTACGTAAGTACTCAGGTCTTTTAGTTGACATATATAATGCAATTTTATCAAGCGCACCTTCTCTATCTTTTGAGCTGGAAAGTGCCTGCATTATCTTTTTCTTTACTTTCGGGTCATCAATAGCACCATCTAATCCTTCACGCACAGCCAACTTAATTCTCATATTATCTGCGCCAACTCCCATATAATGAGCCGCAGTAAAGATAGCACCATCTAATAAGTTATCAGTTAACGTACGTTCACCTTCACCTTGTACACCTAAACCTAATTGACTCGCACCAACACCAGTAGCAAATACAAATGGAGCCTCAATAGCCTTACCACTTTTTTTATTTAAATCTATTAAATTAGTTATTTTACCTGCGCCTAATACACGTGGTAAACCACCAAGCGTAAGTAACATACCATCCATAACAGGCTTAGTAATACGGTCTGCTATAATTAATTCACCATCTTCATCACGTAATGGTATTGCTTTTTGAAACATAATAGATGACGCAGCTATATTAGTAACGCCTAAGTCAAGAGCATTAGCAGCACGTATAGCCATCTCATCGCTACCTGCTTTCACACCTTTAATACGTGACATAAACTTACCTACGCCATAATCATCTGCACCTATACGTGTAATAAATTTTTGATAGTTCTCTGACCTAGCAAGTAATGTATTATTTTTTATAACACCGGCAGCGGATAAAGATGCATCTATTAATTGTTCTTGTTTATTTGCCTTACCAAGTAGCATATTTCTACCACTTGCAGTCTTAGCTGTGTTTGCTTGTTTACGTAGTTTTTCTACACGTGTGTAAGCTTTAGATGCGGTTTGCAATGCTTGAGTTGCCTTGGCTCCAGTGCCTATTATTTTTAAACCACCTACGATTCCGCCAGTACCAATTAAACCAGCGCCAAATCCTAGTATTTCACCACCATAAGAAGCAACTTGTTCTCCTAATGTTTCAGGGGTTTTATAATCAGAAGTCATATCAATAGGAATAGGAGATAACCCTTCCATAAAATTAGATACAAATCTTTTAGTAAATCCGGGTTCCTTTTGGAGTTCGGATTGTTCGTTCTTTATAAAGTTATCATCTTTGGTTATACCATCTAACCCTACGTTCTCCAATGATGGAATTTCTTCATCTTTTTCAAAAACTGCATCATCAAATAAACTATCTACTTCAGCAATCGTTACAGAATCAGATTCAAATGTTGAGCTTTCAAATAAATTATTAAGATTAAATAATATATCTTGTTTATTTTTTTCTTGCTCAGCGAGGCTATCTAAAGAATCTTGGTTTGATATATCGTCACTTTCAAATGATACGTTAGCAAATAAACTATCAAAATTTATTTGAGTCTGTGTATTTTCATTAGACATTATGTTCTTTTATATAGAATTTTTATCAGATTCCTTAGCTCTCTATTATTTCTAGCTGTTTTTATTTCTTTCCCGGAATGAGCTTCTAAAAATTTACCAACTTCAATTAGTTGGTCAGTTGATAATTCACCTGACTGAACCAATCTTTGTAACTGAGACCTATTTAAGTCATTAGGAATAAATTTATTTATATCAGCCACCCTTTTCTCAGATGCTGTCATTGTTTCTTTAGCTACTGTATTAAGAACTGTATCAGGTTCAGTTTTAGTTACTGGTTCTGGCTGATATACATTTGAATACGTAAGTCCGCTAGGTGTAGTCGTTACAGAGTCTTCACCACGAACGACAGGTTCAGCTACAATAGAAGTATCAGTAGCTGCAGTAGGAAAATTAAGTGTATTTACAATGTCTTGAGGAACACCAAGTGACAAAGCATCTTCACTACTTGTTATATCTCCTGCATCTATAGAATCTTGTGCGCTGGCACTAGTCCAAGCTTTAGCACGTTCAGCTTCTTTTGCTAAACGTTCAGCTTCCTTAGCTTCTTTTTGTTTTTTTCTTATTCCAGTAAGCCTTGCTTCTTCTTTTTCTCTGGCTATTTTTTCTGCTTGTGTTTCTTGAATAATCTTTTCTCTTGATATTTCATCTCCAGTTGTTTCATTAACTGTAACGTTATACCTTACTCCATCTATTTTTCTTTCTACAATTTTCTGACCAATAGGAAAATTAAG
>TARA_R110002020_G_scaffold194133_13_pt1 | contig 10289 bp, 3 predicted proteins | sample TARA_R110002020 | Tara Oceans TARA_R110002020 (sample SAMEA4396489) | marine metagenome | biome: Westerlies Biome; feature: [MES] marine water layer (ENVO:01000295) within the mesopelagic zone...; material: water (ENVO:00002006), including particulate matter (ENVO:01000060) such...
TTGGACGGATGCAAGGTTCCAGCGGTTCATGGGACGCGGACAGCAATTCGAGCGTATGAAGCAGGGAGGCGACAATGGCTGATGAGGTCTGGGATTACGGCGTTGAGACACGCACTCACATTTGGCGGCGGTACAACACTGCGCCTTTTGCGCGGTTTGCAATCTCGGTTGAAAGGTCGAAAGCCGCTGAAGGCTATACAATCGTGGATCACGACGAACGCGTGGCCGATGCTGCGTTTTTAGCCAAGTTCGCTGGCTTCATGCGGGCACCCCTTGAGTATTGTCGCACGGGCTATGTAGACACCGCCGCCAAGGTCGCTGTCACGGAGATTGTTCCTATTGAGCAACCGGGTACTTTGCTGCATTTTGAATCGGCTGTTCGCCGGTTTCCAGATTGCGCCATTAAGCCGCACGGGAGATCGTCATGAGGCTTGGGTTGCCGTTAGCTAAAAGCGGTTTTAGTTCTGGACCGAAAGCCGGTCATAAGTATTGGCGGCGCGTGCGCGTCATGGTTCGCGGGAGACTGTCGTGGCGGTACTACTACAACACGCCTGAAGATCGTGCCAAGTACGCTGCTGATCGTAAGAAAAAGAAGCATAAGGGGAAGCACGAGGAGTTGGCTCATTTGAGTCACGAAGAGGTCTTGGACATTTTGCATATCGATCGCGAGGCGTGGCCCGAGCATTTTGCTGAATTTTCGAAGCCGCGTATTCCGCTCCGAGAGCTTACAGCAGAAAAAATCTTCGCCAAGATCGGCTGGACCGCGCCAGACGTGACTTTTGACGCTGGAGCCTACGCGGTCATGCGTGAACTTGAGAATTCACGCGAGCCGGAGAATCTCTATGGCGAGGCGATTCATCCGTTACGAGCGATGGAAGCTGCTGTGAATCTCTTGCCAGCCGAGATCCAGCAAAGGTTCGGTGGGACGCTTAAAAGAATTGAGTTTTTTGGTGAGAAAAGAGAAGCTGTGAAGGCGAATCGGGCTGAAGGTAGGAATCCCCCAACAGGTCGAGCAGGCGCGTGGGCGAATTATGACGGCGGGATTACGACTTTCCCCCTCGACACCTCCCGTATCTCTACGAGCAAGAGCAAGAAGGAAAAAGCCAATTTGTCGATCGACGGGGCTAATTCGGCGGTCAGTATTTTCCTCCACGAGTGGGCGCATTTGTTTTCTTACAACATGGGCGCAGATCGTCTGGGGAACAGCGACCCTGCTGATGGCCCCAATTGGGCCGATTGGGAAAAGATCGCGAAAAGGTTTTCGCTGGAGCGCGACAAAAAGATTCCAAAAGACCAGCGGCACGGTCGCCCCCGTGGGGAGAAGGGAATCACGGCTTATGCGAATAAGGACATTAAAGAGCGTTTTTGTGAGTCGTTTGCTGCCGCTTTAATGACTCCAAAGGAGTTGTCCGAAAGCTGTCCAATTGTCTATGAGTTCATGCACCGCCTGATGCCATCAGCGGTTCCTCCTTTGAAGGAAATGCAGGAATTCAAATACCCAAAAGACATGGTGGCGAAGTTTGTAGATCCGTGGTTTGTCGATGATGAGAAAAAGGAAACGCTGGCGCAAACCATAATTGCTGACGTGCCGCAGCCGGAAGTCGCGCCCGAGCTTTATGCGCTGGAGCCAGCCGATCCGGACAAAATCGGAAAACAGGGCGGAGCAGACCGGTTCTACGAAATGAACTTCCGTGGTCGCACCATCTTTTTCCGAATCGGCAAAAAGAACTCAAGAGACAAAAGCGCGGAGTGGGAAGCCCCGACTGCTGAAAAGCAGGTCACCCAGCTTCAACCGTCTCTCGACAACATTAAAGAGTGCTACGACGAGAGCGGCAACCCGGTTGATCCCGCGTTCGCGTACTGGCACCTCGTTCAAGACGTTTTGCCCGACGATACAGTGATTGCAACACCCTCTGTTGGGCCGAAAGGTAAGAAGGTTAAGAAGCAGATCACGATGCAGTACGTCGAGGACAACGGCGGTATGGAGTCCGATGACCCTTGGATCAAAGCAGTGTTCGGAAGGTCAAAGGGAGCGCATCGGCTTCCGCTCTTGCTTCGGTCGTTCAGTGCTGGAAAGGTTCACGATGGGTTGAAGCGGATGCAAAAGCTTCACGACAAGCGAGAGCGATTGTCGCCAAGATCAAAGGAGTATTCAGACCTGACGAAGCAGATTGATGATTTGCACCGGAAGATCGAATCGCAGGCTGACCGCTCTGGAGACATCGCGAGGCGTGCGGGCAACTCGTTTTTGCCAATGCCGGTGTCCATGTTGCCTCACGAAGTCACCGCTACGCACTTCCGTCAAAAGAGCGGCACGTTTAATTACGATAGGTGGGAGCGCGGCGGCGGAGAGTTGTTTGATCAGATCAAGCGGGCCAAAGCAGGTTCCCGCGCCGAAATGGCCTTGCTGGAGCGCATGAAGATCGATCACCCAGGGCTTTTGAAGCTACAAGCTTCTCGTGTGCCTGCACACACGCTGGTTCCGAAGCGGGACAAAAAGACGGGTTTGGCTGAATTTGAAGCCGATGGTGTGACGCCCGTACTTGTTCAAGGCGGCGGGCGTTGGCAAAAGCACGTTCCGTATTTTGAGGTGATCAATGGCAAGCGGATTCCTGCTCAAGAAAAGCGCGTTTATTTGAACGTGAATCCAGATGGTACGAAAACCAAGATCGAGACGTACCGAGGCGATGACGGTCGTTATAGGCTTCGCAACCGCATGTGGGCGGCACTTCTCACGCCGAATGGAGAAGAGATTACGTCGGCTGAACACCTTGAGACGCTGTGCCGCGTTGCGGCCCGTAACCGGCATAAAGCTTGGATCTCAATCAAGACTGACCGTGAACGATTCCGAGAAGGCGGGAAGGTGAAGGTGGGTCCGGCTGGCGACCTTACTCATAATTACCATCTGGAGGTTGAGTTCGATGGCGCGGGACAGCCCCGCATTCTTGGCGACAATTGGAAAAAACGGCTTGGTAAGGACCATCCTCGTCTCGACGATTTGATCTCGACGGATCATCTTGGTGACGTTTTGGATTGGGCGAAGGATCGGGTCGTGGTTCCGGCTCCACCTGTCGTTTTAGGCGAGGAGAAAGTCGAGAAGGGCCTACCTGAAAAACCCGGTGACCGCGTACTTCTAACGACAAGAAAGCTTGACTGGAAGACTAAAGCCGATCTGTCTGGTCGTGTTGTTGTTGCCAAACTTCTCCGAAAAATACCCGGCAAAAAGGCGGGCGATCCTCCACCGGCTCCCGGCTGGGATCGCATGCCCGAGGGGGCTGACCTACTTGAGCGTGAGATGCCTCCCGGCGTCAAAGGAACGCTGTCCAAAAAGATGAAGGCTCTCATCGGTAAGGGGCTGTTGCCCGCTTGGTACAACCACAGCCCGCTCCAGGCAGAATGGTATCGGAACACATTTGTCCCAGCGTATGCGGCTTGGGAGAACAACTTTGAGCGGATGAAGGCGGAGGCTTACGACCCTGTTTACATCTTCTCCGGCGAAACTGGGATGGGCGGCGGTTCCAACGTGTTTCGACGCGTTGGAGACGCTGACGTTGCGGAAACGGTGGAGTGGGCCACGTCAGCCCCCGAGCCTGAACCGATGCCGTCCACCGTTTTGGCGCACCACCATAAAATAATCGATCCCAGAAACGGGGCGACAATCGACTCCGAAGTGCGGTTGTATGCGCCTAAAGACGGGTCCATTCCCGCCGAGATGCTTTCGTCGATTGAAGGGGTCATCCCGCATTACGACGATGACGAAGCTCCCGAGAAAGTTACGCGGTTGACCACGACGGTCACGATGTTTCCAAAGGTTCGTGCGATGCTCGGCGGATTGTCGCTCACGGGAGACATCACAGAGGTTTTGGATAAGAGAAACGAGATGCTGAAAGCCGCTGAACGCCAGCGGCTTGCGGAAGCCCATGAGCTTCAGCTTGAGCAAATCGCGCCAAAATGGGCGATTGATAACTGGGGGTCCGGCCTAAATACCCACCTACCAGATGGTAGCGAATTCAAATTGGCTCGACATCAATCCGAGGGGCTGCAAAAGCTGTTCGACAACGACTTACGCGTTCTACTCGCTCACTACATGGGCACCGGCAAAACAGTCACCGCGTTGACCGCGTGCAAAATGGCGATGTCCAGGCCCAAGCGGGCTGGCGTGCCGGACGGGCAAGGGATACCCGACGATTTAGTTGGAGCCGACCGAGAAAAGTGGTTGGCTGATCACCCGTTTGTTCCCGGCACTCTCGACAGCCGAAACCCCACGCGCTGTTTGATTGTCGCCCCGCTAAACACGACGGCGCAGTGGCGGCAAGCCGCGAGTGACTTTGATGAAGGCGCAATCGTCGTTGGGTCAGGAGCGAACGACATTCCCATCGACCAGTTGGTTGCTGGCATTACTGGAGATAAGAAGTCTCCACACTACAAAGGCGACATTGACCCCGATATGGTCGTTGTCGGGCCGCAATACTACACAATTCACGCAGACAAGCTGAAAAAGTGCGGTTTTGACGGACTGGTAGTTGACGAGGTGCATCAGGGCATCAAGAACGAAGCCGCCGAGCGGAATAAGGTCGTGAATAAGTGGAACCCCGACATGAAGATGATGCTTCTTTTGACGGGCACGCCAATGACAACCAGCCCTGCGGATTTTGTTGAGTACGTCCGGCTGCTTTCGAAAGGAAAGCAGTGGTCGGCGATGGACAAAAAGGCTTTCATCGCCGAATACCTGATGAAGACCCCGATTCCCGGCATGACAGGGGCCAATGTCTCTGCACCAAAGATCGCTATCAGACCAGAAAAGCGGGCTGAATTCGCGGCGATCCTCGCGCAGTGGATGAACATCGCGCTTCCCAAACACGTCGCAGGTAAGATCCTGCCAGCCGTTCGGATTGACGATACGCGGAACGCCACAATGGTCGGAACGCAGATGGACTTATACAATTTGTATATGGCCACGTTGAACGCCTTTGGCGTTGCAGGCGGTTTGACGGAAGAGGAGGCCAAACGGCTTGGTGGGGAGGCCAAACGGGCTGCTAACAGCGCGAAAGGCGTCATGAACTGCATCGGTTACAAGCCGGGTGGCGAAGACCCCCACATCACCGTACAGGTGAAGCTCGACGCCGACGCGGCTCCTATTAAGCAGAAATGGCGACCGCCCAACCCCGAAGAGTTGTTTTCGCGGGAGCATCGCAAGGGTAACGCTGGGAAATGGCCCTTACCGGAGGAGCTACAGGGCGGAGAGCAGAGCGCGGGGTTGCTGAACATCCACTTTCAAGAGGTGCTTGGAATGCCGTATTCCGAGTTGGCGGGGAAAAAGATAGGCTGGGGGATTGCCGTCCCAGGCGATACCAATCCGTTCAGGCCGAACCCGACGAAAAAGCAGATTGCCGAAGCCAAGCGCAGAATGGCAAAGGCTGGCTGGCCTGATCCCGTGCCGAACCCTGAAGCGGGTCCGGTGGGTCTGCGCTTTAGAGGCACCTCTGAACTATGGAATGCGAAGCTGTCAGACCAGATCCTGCGTGCGGAACGCGCCGGTAATAAAAAGGTGGCTGACGCTCTGCGTAAGCAGCTACGCGAGCGCGGTGAAGAGCTTTTGCTTGCGCAGGAATTTCAGCGTGCCTATCGACACGCCTTGGAGTTCCCGTCAACGATCGTGGGCGAGGAGGACGATCCCTCGCTCGCCAACGCGAGTGACCTTTTGAAGATTGTCGCCAAGGATTGGGATGTTTCGATAGGAGAGGCACAACAGCTTTTAGCCGTCGTTCCAAATCCGTCTGTCCACAACGACGCGCTGATCGTAAATGACAAAGATTTTGGCGATGTCGAGTTGCGATCGTCCCGACCAGACGAGGACGGTAGACCCGATCCGTCGCTTGGCGACCAGTTTGTGTCGGACACACGCGGATCTCTCCATTTGCTCTATCGACCGGAGGACTTGGGTGATGACGGCTTACCCAAGTCGCCAAAAAACGCTTCGTTCGATGACATCAAATCTGGAGAGAGTGTCAAGGTTGGCGAAGCCGCACTAAAGAAGGTGGGGATCAAGCGACCCACGAGTAGGCCAGAGGGAATGTCGGTCGAAGACTTTAAGGAGTTCAAAAAGAATTGGGCACCTCCAATCATTCGATACGACGCGACAATCGGCGAAAACGCAAAAGGCCATATCGGCCTGATCAGCGAGGGACCGCCGATGGAGACGATTTACGTCCCGAAAAAAGACATAGCCCCGCAAGTTAAATCGCTGATGGACCCCGGAATGCGTAAAGAGCGGTTCAAAGCCGATCTTATGATGACGGTTGGAAATGCCAAGACAGACGAGGTTCAGGAGTACATTGAGCAGTTTCACGACGGTTCAGGGGCGGGACCGGACGGTGAGCGACAGATCGTGCTGTTTGCGAACGACATTCTCACAGGCTGTCGAACGCTTGAAGCCAAGCTGCGGCTGATGGGCTACGCCGATGTGAACGAGGCTCTGGAAACCTCGTACCTGCATGACCCCGAAGACCCGCGAACGAAAGGCGGGACCAGTCCCAATGGCAAATACTTCGTGACCTACATCGGATCGACCTACACAGGTGACCGAGAGCAGAACACGATGATTTTCAAAAAGGTAAAGGACTCGCGAGGCCGGGATAGCAAAACATCTCTTTTTGTTCACAACTTGCTCGAAGCTCGCAGGGCTGATCGTGTCAAGACAGCAGGAGGAAACGTATTCATCGACTGGAAGGTGTACCCTGGAGATCACGATGACAACCACTTGCCGGAGGGCGTTGCCTCCGTGCAGATGAGTAACTTGTCGCCAGAGCAGCGGATTGTCGCCAAACAGACGCTTGGGATCAACGCTCCGGAAAGCTACGTCACTCGGATGAACGGCGAAAGCCCCGAAAAGTCGTACTTCTACGGTGTCAATTTTGCTGATGTCAAAGGCGGAGCCGCGATCCGTGCGAAGCTCCGAGAACAATTCTCCAGTCAGGACAAGAAGGGGAATTGGGCTGACAGCCTAACCTCATCGCAGGATCTGTTGTCGATGATTGTTCGGTCGCCGGACCCGTCCAAGATCAAAGATCCGGTGGAGGCTGCGGCAGTCAAAAAGCGTATTGCTGCGATGAAAAAGGCGTATAGCGAGCTTGCCGCGAATCACGCGACAATGGAGCCGCCGATCGACTCCAAGCAAATCTCTGTGTTCAACAATTGCGAGGTCATTGTTTGCTCTGACGCCGCACAGGTGGGGATGAACCTTGGAAACTCCTCCGAGTTGGGCGCATATGATTCGCTCGGCTCGCCAATGGCCGAGTGGCAGCGGTACACCCGCTGTGCTCGAATGCTACCAGAGGCTGTGCCCGAGAAGCTGATGGGGAAGCCCATCATGGAAGTCGCAAAGGTGCCTGTTCGCGCCCAAGATGGTCAGATCGTCATGGAGGGTGGGAAGCCCAAGATGGAGGCGAAAAAGGTTAAAAATCCCGAGACAGGAAAACTTGAGGTTGTCAAGGTTCAAGCTCGCGACGAGCGAGGACGGTTCCGCTATTCCAAGACAGGACTGTTCGACAAGCTGCGTAAAGCCGAACCGAAACTGTTTGATGTCGAAAACAGGGAGATGCCGCAAGGTGCGGTTCGAGGATTACAGTTCGGCGACTCGTTAGGCGGAGGCGATGCCGAAGCGATGAAGCGGAATAAGGCTCGATCGAAACGCACGATGCCTATTTCGGAGGCTTTACAGGGGATTGCGGAGGCGGCACGCGTAGCGGCTTCGAAAACGAAAAAAGGGCGAGTGGCGGCGCAATGGGAGTCGATTGTCGCCAAGGCGGAAATGGCAATCAATCAGGGGGGCCAAGCTGCGATTGAGCAATTGTCAGAGTTTAAGGCGATGAAAGCTCCGGAATCAGCAGAGGCTTTGATCAGGTTTCCAGAGACGGGGCTGAAGGTTCCTGAATTCGACGAGGGCACCTACGCAGGCGACAATCTACTCGATACGCGTGACGTTGAGCGGGTCATCGGCACTTGGTTTGAGCAACTTGATGACATCGAGCGGACGAAAATCATGGACGCGGGATTTGTGCATGCGACACCGCCAAATCAAGGCTCTTTTGACGCAAAAGAGGTCTATCTGGCTATGCGGTCGCAGGAAATTCTGATGTGGGTGGACAACATGCGGCCCGTTGTCGGCGACGAAATGCGAAAAGGTGAAGGCGGCGAAGCCATCACCGATGAAGAGGTTACAAACCGCTTGATCGACATGCTCTCTCCTGTTGATCGGGCGGTCTTGAAGACGAAAAAGTACCTTGTCAACGTTCGAAAATTTGGAGCAGGCGGAGCGGTTGGTCAGGTGACCAAGCACCGCTACTCGGAAGAGTATGAAGACGAGAATGGCAAAACCAGAAAGCGAAGCAAAACGGATTTGGTACACACGGGCTACGAGAATCAAAATCTCGTGTCCACTGATGTTCGTACACGCATGATGGGTCGAGGTCGTACCGTTTCGAATGAGCAGATCATGACGGATGTGCAGGCTGGAATTGAGTACAAAGCCGACACGGACTTTGAACAGGTGTCGGCGCGGGAAGTCGTGAGCATCGCAGTGCGAAAGGCTTTGGCTCTGGTTTTCGATCTCTCTAAAATAGGCGACAATCCGATTGTCGCCAATAATTCAACCGATCTTGCGAAAGGCGGCGGTCCTTTTGTCGGACCCAAAGGCGGTAAGTGGGCAGACGCCAAGCACACGATTCCGTGGAAAGAAGGCAAGCCAGCGCATAAGCAGCGCAAGCACGCTCACAGCGGAACGACTGGAGGCTGGCACAACGACCACAAGCAAACCTCTGGCGATCAGCACGAACACCTCCAGCAAAGGCACAACGCGCTCGCCACGGAAGCCAACCACAAGATGTCGCAGCAAAAGAAGGATTCAAACGCTGAATTCAATCATCGCTACGAGCGTGACTACCATTTGGCTATGGCTGATGCGCATGGCACGGCGAAAGTCGGAAAGCTCTACGGTCCCGGTGGAAAGCTGGAGGGGCACCACAAGAGCCAGATCGCCCACGCGTTGAGGCAGGCGCGGGAAGCGAAATGGTGGCATGAGGGCGCGTCGAAAAATGTGGAACGAGACAAACTGATCGCAGGCGGAATGAGTGTTGAAGCCGCGAACGATGAAGTCCACAAGGCTCTGACGTTCACGTTCGGATTGCCGATTGGGGGTGAATGATGGAGTTGAGCGGATCAGGACGCGTTGGGGAAGCGCACCTTGGAAACACTGGGAACCTGTCTCTCGATCAGGTTCTTTGCGTCTACCCAGGAAGCGACAATCAGGATCGCCCCCTACCCAGTATTGAAGCTTTTGATGATTTGGCCGATAGGGTAGACAGTAATGAACTGGCATGGCTGGTACAGTGGGTGGAGCCGCAAACGACATGCTCGTACATCATGCGGCACCACGGATCTTCCGGACTGAAGCGCGTTCTTATGGGTATAGCAAGAGCATGCGACAGCCGGAAGGTCCACATGGGCAACCGGGTGAGCCACTTTGCTGAAGTGCTTGGCTTGGATGTGATTTGATGGCGACAATCCGATGCCCGCAGTGTTCAAAGTCGATTGGAGGCCCCTCCGAAGATGGAGGCTTTCGGTTACGCGTGGGCATCGTTCTGATCGAACCAGATTCCGGTTTGATCAAAGGTCCGTGCCCCTATTGCAAGCAGATTATTTTGATCTCGAACGCTGCTACCTTGTCGAAAGGCTTACTTCCCGCCCCGCTCGTCCCAGCGTTCCGCATCCAAAAGACTTGACGGCAGGCGACAATCTGTAATATAGATGGAGTGTGCCACAGGACCGCTTCGATGAAGCACAGGGTCGGCGTTGACCCCAGGTACTGTTTTGGCATCAAACTTCACATTTCACATCCCGATTACCGCATGGGAAAAGTCCGAGGACGATAACCCAATGCGGATCGGGGGCATTGTTTCGACGGGAAGCCTCGATCGCCAGCAAGAACGTGTTGTGCAGGACGGACTGAACTTCTCGCCTTTCTTGACGCATGGCTGGTTCAACGACAATCACGGTCAGAAAACGACCGACGTTTTGGGCTATCCAACCGAGGCCAAGCGCGTAAAAAAGGGTGAAAAGCTGCCAAACGGTCAAGTCTGTGAGCACGAAGGTTGGTGGGCTGAAGGCTATTTGGTCAACACCGACGAGGGGCGGAAGGTTTACGCTCTGGCGCGAAGCTTGTCTAAAAGTCCGAACGGGCGAGGGTTAGGCTTCTCTATTGAAGGGAAGGTGGCTGGCCGCGACAGCGAGGA
>TARA_R110002020_G_scaffold109430_9_pt1 | contig 10288 bp, 7 predicted proteins | sample TARA_R110002020 | Tara Oceans TARA_R110002020 (sample SAMEA4396489) | marine metagenome | biome: Westerlies Biome; feature: [MES] marine water layer (ENVO:01000295) within the mesopelagic zone...; material: water (ENVO:00002006), including particulate matter (ENVO:01000060) such...
GGCGGCGAACGCCTCATTGATCTCCCACAGGTCGACCTGATCCCGTGTCAGGTCGTTGCGCCGCATCATCTCGGTCGAGCACAGCACGGGGCCGAGCCCCATGACGGAGGGATCGAGCGCGGACCATTGGCTGTCTCGGATCACCGCCAGCGGCTCCAGCCCGTGCTGCTCGACAGCGTCTTCGCTCGCCAGGATCACCCAGGACGCGCCGTCGGTGATCTGCGAGGAATTGCCGGGCGTCACCTTGCCGTAGGGCTTTTCGAAGGCGGGCGACAGCTTGGCCAGGCTCTCCATGGTGCTGTCGGGGCGAACGCCGTCATCCTTGGCATAGGCCGTGCCGTCGCGGTCGAAGGCCGGCTCCACCTCGCCCTCGAGCCACCCTTCTTCCTGCGCCTTCGCCAGCCGGTGATGGCTTTCCATCGCGTAGGCATCCGCCTGCTCCCGGCTGATATCGAAGCGGTGTGCCAGGATCTCGGCGGTCTGGCCCATGTTGAGATCGGTGATCGGGTCGGTGAGGCCGCGCTCGAGACCGATCACTGGCTTGAAGAAATCGGCCTTGACGCCGGTCATCATCGACATACGCTCGAGCGGACCCTTGGCCCGCGCCATGCCAGCATACCATTCCACCGCCTCGCGGCGAAGCACCAGCGGCGCATGGCTGAGCGCTTCGGCGCCGCCGGCAAGCACCAGGTCTGCTGAACCGTCGCGGATGTAGCGATAGGCGGTGTCGATCGACTGCATGCCGGAGCCGCAATTGATCTGCACGGTAAAGGCGACCATGTCTTCGCCCATGCCGAGGCGCAGGGCGGCGACGCGCGCCGGGTTCATCTCGTCGGCGATGACGTTGACGCAGCCCAGGATCACCAGATCATAGGCGTCGGGGCGCACCGGTTGGCGGGCGAGCAACGGGCGGCCACATTGAACGGCGAGATCCACCGGCGTGAACGGACCCGGCCCGCTCCGCGCCTTGAGGAACGGCGTGCGCGCGCCGTCGACGATGTAGACCGGACGGCGATCACTCATTGCGCCGCCTCCCGCGGCTGCTCTCGACTCTCGTCGCGGAGGATCTCGGACGGGTCGAAATCATCGACGGCGACCACCGCGTCAACCAGCTGCTCGGTCTTGCGCAACTGGTCCGCTTCCGTCTCGCTCAACTTGCCGCCCGCGACGGCCTCATCCAGCGAAACCCCGGCCTCACGCAGCTTTCGGCGGAGCGGCTCGGTCGCCGCGACCAGGGCAAAGGCGTCTTCGAGCTTCCTGAGCGCCCCGTCCCCGGCAACCGCATGGACGCCCCTGGTAAGCCGGTCGCGCGTGGGCGACGGGGTCAGAAGCAGCTCCGCGCATTCGCGGGTCAGGTCGTCGGGCGCTCCACGGTTGGAGCCGCCGGGCAGCGTCACCATCCGCAGGAAGAAGGCTGCGGCGCGGTTCGGAAGGTTGGCGAGAACCGCGTCGAGGCTCGCGGAGATCTTGGCGAAGGAATCCTCTGCCGTCCATTCGACCAGCGGAAAATCGGCCGCCATGTGGCCGTCATCGTGCCAGCGCTTCATGACAGCCGAGAGAAGATAGAGCTCGGACAGCACGTCTCCGAGCCGCGCCGAGAGCATCTCCTTGCGCTTGAGCGAGCCACCGAGCGTGAGCAGCGCGAAATCGGAGATCAGCGCGAAAGCGGCCGCGTAGCGCCCCATCCGCCGGTAGATCGCCGCGGCCTTCGCGCCTCCATGCGTGGGCGCCGGGGCGAATGCGCCGCCGGTCCATGCCCTGCCCCAGGCGCGGAACAATGTCTTGAACGAATGGCCGACATGGGCCCAGAAGACCTTGTCGAACTGGTCGAGCGCCTTGTCGTCATCCTTGGTGTCGAGCGCCAGAACTTCATCGAGCAGATAGGGATGGCAGCGGATCGCGCCCTGCCCGAAGATGATCATGTTGCGGGTGAGGATGTTCGCGCCCTCTACGGTAATGCCGACGGGCACCGACTTGTGCAGATTTCCGAGATAGTTGTTCGGCCCGTCAATCACCGTCTTGCCGGCATGGATGTCCATGGCGTCATCGACGGCCTCGCGCATGCGGTAGGTGGCGTTCGACTTCATGATGCCTGAGATGACGGCGAGCCTGCGGCCTCCGTCCAGCCCGGCGCAGGTCAGCTTCCTGGCCGAATCCAGCGTATAGGCATTGGCGGCGAGGCGGCCGAGATGCTGCTGCACGCCCTCGAACTTGCCGACCGGGATGCCGAACTGCTGGCGGATCCGGGCATAGGCTCCGGTCGCATGCGCCGACAAAGAGGCGGCAGCGCAGGACAGCGACGGCAGCGAGATGCCGCGACCGGCGGCGAGCGCGCTCATCAGCATCATCCAGCCTTTGCCGGCGAAGTCCGGCCCGCCGATGATATGGTCGAGCGGCACGAACACGTCCTTGCCGGAGTTCGGCCCGTTCTGGAAGACCTGGCCGCAGGGAATGTGCCGGCGGCCGATGTTTACGCCCTTCAGATCGGTCGGAATCAACGCGCAGGTGATCCCTTCCGCGTCCTTGTTGCCCAGAAGACCGTCAGGGTCCTTGAGCTTGAAGGCGAGCCCGAGCACGGTCGAGACCGGTCCCAGCGTGATGTAGCGCTTGGACCAGTTGAGGCGCAGGCCCAGCGTCTCCTTGCCCTTCCACTTGCCCTTGCAGACGACGCCGGTGTCGCGCATGGCCGAGGCATCGGAGCCCGCATCCTCGCTGGTGAGCGCAAAGGCGGGAATTTCCTGGCCGCCGGCGAGCCGGGGCAGCCAGTACTGGCGCTGCTCATCGGTGCCGAACTGCATGAGCAACTCGCCCGGTCCAAGCGAATTGGGCACCATCACCGTCACGCCGGCGGTGACCGAGCAGGTGGAGATACGCCGGATGACCTCGGAATGCGCGAAATTGGAAAAACCAAGCCCGCCGTACTCTTCCGGGATGATCATGCCGAAAAACCGGTTCGACCTGAGGAAGGCCCAGACGGAGTCCGGCAGGTCGCCGGCACGGGTGATCTCCCAGTCATCGAGCATCGAGCACAGTTTCTCGCACGGCCCGTCGAGAAAGGCCTGCTCCTTGTCGGACAGCGAGGCCGGAGCAACGTTCAGAAGCTTGCTCCAGTCGGGATTGCCGGTGAAAAGATCGGCATCCCACCAGACTTCGCCGGCGTCGATCGCATCGCGTTCTGTCTCGGACAGGCTCGGGAGCTGCTTGCGCGCCCACCCGAAGATTGGCCGCGTGAGTGTGTCGCGTCGGAATGTTCGAATGGACATGAGGTGCTCCTGATGGCTGTTCGGTTGTTAAGTCGGAAAGGCTTGCCCCTCCCCGGACGCGTCCCTGAACCTGCACCCGGCAACTGGTTACTTACAATGGACGCGGTCCCCGCTCGCAATGGCGGCGACCCGCGCGGGTGAACGGCTGGTCCAAAACCTAACGTTCCTCCCCGACTTTTTGTTCCGTGACGACAGGGAACAAAAGGCCTGCAACGGTGTTGATAGGCCATGTCCAAAGCCACAACGACGCTTGACCACGACCTGATTTCGATCGAACGGGAACTTGCCAACCTTGACCGGTTGGCGAAGACGCTCGACAGCCGCTACCGCTTGCCCGGCACCTCGATCCGGTTGGGTCTGGATACGATCGTCGGCCTGATCCCCGGCATCGGTGACACGCTCACGGCCGCGCCTTCCGCCTGGATCATCTGGCGTGGCTACAAGATGGGTGTCCGCCGGCGGCATTTGGCCCGTATGATCGGCAACAGCGGCATCGACTATGTGATTGGCTCGATCCCGGTGATCGGCGACATCTTCGACATCGGCTTCAAGGCAAATCTGCGCAACATCGCGATCCTCCGCGAACAGCTTGGCGCCCGGCAGGCCGCGCGCGCGACGAAACGAGATCCAGACTTCGCAGTCTCATGAGCGACGGACCGCCCAGCGACGAGGCCGCCCACGTCGCCGAGATGGTCGACGAGGCCAAGGAGAAATCCGTCGGCAAGGCCGCCAAGCTCTCTCCCCGGCTGATCCATGAAGTGATCCGCCGGGATGGCGAGGAGGAACTGCGACGGCCGTTCAAATCCCTTTTCTGGGCCGGCATGGCGGCTGGCATCCTCATCAGCTTTTCGATCGTCGGCAAGGCGATGCTGCGCACCTACCTGCCGGACACCGACTGGCGACCGCTGGTCGAGAATTTCGGCTACAGCTTCGGCTTTCTGCTGGTCATGCTCGGCCGCATGCAGCTTTTCACCGAGAACACGATCATGACCGTCTTGCCGGTGGTGGCCAAGCCGTCCCGGCGCCGCTTTGCCCGGCTGGCCCGCCTGTGGGGGCTGGTGCTGCTGGCAAACCTCATCGGCTGCTTCATCGCTGCGATCACCATCGCCCATGGCCACGTCCTGCCGGAGGCTTTCATTCCTGCGTTCGACGGGCTCGCCCATCACGCCATGGCCATTCCCGCGATGGAAGGTTTCGCGCGCGCCATTCCCGCCGGCATCCTGATCGCGGCGCTGGTCTGGATGCTGCCGCAGGCCGAAGGGTCGAGCTTCTGGCTGATAACTTTGTTCACCTGGCTGATCGGCGTGTGCGGCTTCACCCACATCGTTGCGGGCTCGGTCGAGATGGCCTGGATGCTGGTCACCGGGCAGATCGGCCTGGCGGCTGGCCTGACCGGATTCTTCCTGCCCGTGCTCGCCGGCAATGTCGTCGGCGGAACGCTGATCTTCACCTTCCTGGCCTGGGCCCAGGTGCACCAGGAGATCACGCCCCCGCCCCATGACCAACACGGCGCGTCCCCCAATGAGCAGCAGGCACAATCCCCGAGCCGACGAGGCCAGTGACGACCACGGCTGGATTCCTGTCACGGCCCTAAGCCGTCACTCGGCGGGCGGTAACGACGCATAATATTCCGCCAGCGCCTGCATGTCGTCCTCGGTCAGGTCCCGGACGGCCTCATGCATCAGCACCGCGCGGTCCGTGCCGCCGCGCCGTTGCAATTTCCATAGCCTGAGCTGGGCGAGCAGGAATATGCGGCTTTGTCCCGCGAGCGGTGGAAAACGATCGGACCGGGGCGAAGCACCGGGACCGTGACAGGCGACACAGGCCGGGATATTGGCCTTTCGGTCGCCGCCATGGGCAAGCCTCTCGCCGACTGAAACCAGCGACGGATCGAGGTCGTGGCGCCTACCCGCGCGTATCCGCTCCCCGCCAAGAGCGGCGATATGAGCCGACAACTCCTCGATCCTTGTGTCGCTCAGCTGCGACGCCGCTTGCTGCATGATGCCGCTGTGGCGGTCGTCGGCGCGATAGGCCTTCAGCGTCGCCGCGACATAAGGCGCAGGCAGCGTGTCCAGACGCGGGACATGATCGTTGCCCTCCGCGTTCGCGCCATGACAATCGGCGCAGTCCGACCGGTAGATCGCAGCGATACCGGCCGGCGGGCTTCCCTCGACGGCGGCCGCAGGATCCGCCACGCCGGCGGCCGCGCTCCTGCCGGTCATGATGGCATTGAGGAAGGCCACCACCGCCCACACGTCGTCGTCGCGCTTGTCGGAAGGCCAGCCCGGCATGCCGGTCATCTTCACGCCGTTCTTGACGATCCAGTACAGGTGCCGCGGCTCCCAGTCCGCAACCGCGTCGGTGACATGCGGCGGCGCCGGCAGCATCGACAGCACCGTCTCATTCTGCGGCTCCCCTGGCAGCGCATGGCAGAAGGCGCAGGAATCCTCATAGTGCCCGCGCCCGAGCGCGATCAACGACGCCGAGGCGAGGTCGGGCACCTCCGACTCTGGCGGCGCACGCAGCAGGACGGCATTGCGATAGGCAGTGTGCAGCACCCAGGCGACCCCGGGAAAATGCCCCTGCCGGGCCGACACATTGTAGAGCCCGAGCCAGATGACGGCGGACGCGCCCGCAAGCGCGATCAGGACCCAGATAAAAGTGGCTTTGAGGAAGGATCTCATGAGACGACCCTTCCGTCGCCGCGCAGCACCTTGGAGACGAGCAGGAGGCCGCCCACCAGATAGACCGGCGACCCGATCGCCAGCATGATCATCCCGCCCATCTGCTGATCCGCAAGACCGCCGAGGCGGCAGAGTTCAGCCTGGTAGAGCAGGCGCGGGCTGAGGATCAGGAGGGCGCCAAGCAACGTCATGTGCATGGAGGTGAGGAACAATCCGCCGGCGCCCGCCAGGGCATGGTGCGGCTTGAGAACCGAGGCCCAGAGCAGCAGTCCCGCGAGCAGGAACGATGCCTGCTCCGCAGCCAGCATGACCGGGTTGGCCCGCGCATGATCATGGAAGGCCGGCAGATGCCAGCCCCAGACGACCACGAATTCGATGACCGAAGCCAGGAGCGGCGAGATCCGCACCCGCTCGAACAGTGCCGGCGCGCCCAGCACGATCAGCGGGGCCGCGAGCGCGACGAAGGTCATGTGCCGCAGCATGTGGGCCGAGAAATATCCGCCGGTCGCCGCTTCCACCGGCATCAGCCAGACCGCCAGCATCAATCCCGTGCCGCAGAGGAGGAAGAGCTTCTGTCTCATTGGCACGTTTCCAGCACAAGAACCGGCAGGGAGACATAGATCACGCCGATGAAGGAGATGATCGCGATCAGGAACGAGGCATGGCCAAGGAACTCGTGGCGGTCCTCCTCCCGGGCGAGATCATGCTCGCGGTCCCCGTCATCCAGGAAATCCCACTGCAGCCACGAGCGCCATCCGACAAAAGCGATGCCCGCCAGCGCGATCACGGTGAAGACGCCGAGCGCCAGCCTCAGCGTCAGGACGACGGCCGGATCGCCGCCGAGCTTTGCGCAGACCGATGCGGTGGCGCCGTAGCAGACGATAAAATGCACGGCCCAGATCGATGCGGCAAAGGTGATCAGCCACAGGCTGTCGGCCTCTTCCCTGAAGCTACGGCGTTCCTCGTCGCTCTCAGTCATCCCATCACCCTCGGCATCACTCCGATGGTCAGCCCGGCGACCACCACCGTCAGGCAGACGAAGTGCCAGAACAGCGTCACGTTCCAGATGTCGGCATCATGGTCGGGCGTCAGTTTTCCAAACAGCGACCCCGCCAGGCAGTAGCACTGCATGATCACGCCGGCGCCGGTATGCACGACGGTCCAGACCATCACCGCCCAGATGATCGCCGGATAGACATGGCTCGTCGGCTCGAGTCCGGAACTGACGACGGACAGGCAGAAAAGCACGCTGCCCGCCACCGCCAGCAGCGGAGCGGCCACCAGCAGCGCGCGCGCCGCGGCCACCCTTCCCTGCCCGTTGACGATCCGGGCGCCCAGCGTCGCCGCCCAGGACAGCACCAGCGCCGCGGCCCCCATGAGCAGCGGAACGGCCAGGGCATGCTCCGTGCCCGGGGGCGGGAAGTCGGGCTTTGCCGTCCAGTAGAAGAAATAGCCGAAGATCAGGCTCGCAAACGCGGTGGCGTCGCCGAGCATGGTGATCCAGACGCCCCACCACCCGACGGAGGCGGGTCCCGAGGCATAGACGGGCAGTTCGAGCGTCAAACCGACGTCGCGCATCTTCTTGTCCGGCACCTGCGCCGTCCCCGTCCACAGCCAGTAGATCACGCAGGCAATCGCCGCGCCGCCGCAGAGGATGGCCGGCGGATACCAGTGAAAGGTCGGGAAGATGAAGGCGCCGCCGGTAAACACCGCGGCCAGAATGGTGATCCAGGCCGGACCGGAGACGCGCAGGCACTGGATCGGCCTGGCGTCGAGCACGGTGGTAATAAGCGTCTCGCGTTTGCCGTCGGGCGCATCGTGCAGGTAGAAATGCCCCTTGTCCATGCGCTCGACGATGTCCTTCTGGTCCCAGAGCGGATAGCGGCTCGAGATGTAGGGAACCGCGCGCGAGCCCCAATTCTCCTCGGGCACATTGTGCGCCCATTCCAGCGTTCCGGCGTTCCAGAGATTGCGCTCCGCATAGGGCTGCTTGCCGCGAGGACGCAGCAGATCGATGGCAAAAAGCACGAAGGCGGACGCGACGATGAAGGCGCCGACCGAGGAGATCAGGTTGAGCAGATCCCACCCGAGCACCGAGGGATAGGTGAAGACCCGCCGCGGCATGCCCATCAGGCCGGTCAGGTGCATCGGCAGGAATGTGACGTTGAAGCCGACGAACATCAGCCAGAACACGATCCGGCCCACGCGTTCGGACAGCGTCTTCTTGGTGAAGAACGGGAAGTAGTAGTAGACCCCCGCCATCACCGGGAACACCATGCCGCCGAACAGCGTGTAATGCAGGTGGGCGACGATGAAATAGGTGTCGTGCACCTGCCAGTCGAAGGGCGCCAGCGCCACCATGACCCCGGTCAGCCCGCCGGCGGTAAAGATCGCCAGCGCCCCGGTGATGAACAGCATCGGCAGGTTCATCTTGACCCGGCCCACCATCAGCGTCGCCAGGAAGGCAAACAGCTGGATGCCGGTGGGAATCACCACCGCCTCCGACGCGGCCGAGAAGAAGCCGAGCGACATCGACGGCAGGCCGGTGGTGAACATGTGGTGCACCCACAGCCCGAACGACAGGAAGCCGGTCCCGACGGCCGAAAGCACGATCCAGGAATAGCCGACGATGGGACGCTGCGCCGCGGTGGGCACAATCATCGCGGCGATGGCGATGGAGGGCAGGAAGACAATGTAGACCTCCGGATGGCCGAAGATCCAGAACAGGTGCTGCCACAGCATCGGATCGCCGCCTCGGTCCGGATCGAAAAACGGCCAGTCGAAGCTCCGCTGCATCTCGAACAGGAAATCGCCGGCGATCAATGGCGGAAAGGCGAACAGGATCATGCCGCCGACGACCAGCACGTACCAGGCATAGAGCGGCATCAGGTTGACCCGCATGCCGGGCGGACGGCACTTGAGCACGCCGACGATCAGCTCGACCGCGGCGGCGATGGAGGCGACCTCGATGAAGGAGAGGCCCAGCAGCCAGATGTCCGATCCGATGCCCTCGGCCTCGGTGGCGAGCGGCGGATACATGAACCAGCCGCTGTCGGGAGCCACCCCGAACAGGACCGATCCCATGACGAAGATGCCGCCGATCAGGAAGCACCAGAACCCGTAGGCCGAAAGCCGGGGAAAAGGCATGTCGCGCGCGCCCAGCAGGCCGGGAAGCAGCAGGATCGAGATCGCCTCGAACATCGGCACGGCGAACAGGAACATCATGGCCGAGCCATGCATGGTGAAGAACTGGTTGAACCGTTCGGCGGAGAGGAAATCATTGCCCGGGACGGCAAGCTGGACCCGCATCAACAGCGCCAGCACGCCAGCGCACATCATGAAGAAGAAGGCGCTGAGCGCGTACCACTTGCCCACTTCCGAATTGTTGACCGCGGACCAGTAGCGCCAGCCCTTGGGCGTCTTCCAGACCTCGCGCAGCTCGCGCGCCCCGCGCTCGCCGGTCTGCTCGTCGATCGGGTTGTCGAGGATCGCCTCGGTGGGCGGGTAGACATTCTTGCTGTCCGGCGCCACGCCGGTCCGAGCGCGCGCCATGTCACTTCAATCCTTCAAGATAGACACTCAGGGCTGACAGTTTCGCCTCCGTGAGATGGTCGTAGGGCGGCATCTTCACGCCCGGCTTGATGCCCTTGGTATGGCTGACCCAGGAGGCGAAGGCGTCCCGGTCCGTAGGCAGGATGCCGGCTCCCAGCGACAGCCTGCCGCCGACATGGGTCAGATCCGGACCGACGCGGCCACGGGCCTGGGTGCCGCGCACCGTGTGGCAGGCACCGCACCCCTCTTCGAGGAAGACGGTCTGCCCCTGCCGCGCGATCTCGTCGGCCGGCGCTTTCGCATCCTGCCGTTCCGCTTCCAGCCAGGCGGCAAACTCCGCCTGTTCCATCACCACCGCCTGGAACGCCATCAGCGCATGCGCCTCGCCGCAAAGTTCGGCGCATTGGCCGCGATAGACCCCCGGCCTGGTCGGCTCCACCGCAAGCCGCGTCTCGCGGCCGGGGAACATGTCCATCTTGCCCGCGAGCGCAGGGATCCAGAAGGAATGGATGACCTTGTCGGCGCCGAGCTTGATCTCGGTCCTGTGGTTGACCGGCAGCCGGATTTCGTTGGCCGCAATGATCGGCTCGGCGCCGGGCTCGGGAATATATTCCACCCGCCACCACCATTGCTCCCCGGTCACCCTGACCAGCACGCCCTCCCCCTCGCGGGTCTGGTCGGGCATGATCGACAGGGCGTAGATCAGCAGTCCGGAGAGAAGGAAGAACGGGAAGACGATGCCGCCGCCGATCACCAGCGTATCGGCGAGGCGGCGCGACATCGACCGGG
>TARA_R110002020_G_scaffold76170_1_pt1 | contig 10288 bp, 18 predicted proteins | sample TARA_R110002020 | Tara Oceans TARA_R110002020 (sample SAMEA4396489) | marine metagenome | biome: Westerlies Biome; feature: [MES] marine water layer (ENVO:01000295) within the mesopelagic zone...; material: water (ENVO:00002006), including particulate matter (ENVO:01000060) such...
CGGATTCGGTGATGACAGCGCGTGGACAATCACTCAATCAGGGACCGGCGATCATAATGCATATATCAAGTCATGCAACAACTGTAACAACAACGATGCGACGATCACTCAGTCAGGTAGCGGAAATAAAGACGGCGATATCGAGTTTAAACACAATCCGAGCGACAATTCCACTGTGAACCTGACTCAGAGCGGGGATGGGGCGCATGTTGGAAACATACGAGTTGAGCAGGGAAATTATACGGTAAATGCGACACAAACCGGGACCGACGTGAAAAATTATACGGTCGTATTAGATTGCGTATCTTCCTGTAATAAGACAGTCACTGTGAATCAGTTCGATTAGGGGATTCCGATGCCTAAGAAAAGAAATTATCGTAAGGAATACAAGAATTATCAGAGCAAGAAAAAGCAGAAGAAGCGTCGTGCTGCCCGTAATGCCAGTCGCGCTGAGATGAAAAAGAGGGGCAAGGTATCCAAGGGAGATGGTAAGGATGTCCATCACAAAGATGGAAACCCAAAGAACAAAAAGGCCAGCAATTTGAAGGTGACTTCCAAGTCCAAGAACAGGTCGTTCAGGAGAACTAAAAATGCCCGAAAAAAAGCGTAAGAGTAAAAAAGACCCACGTTTAGCTAGGGCCGGTGTTTCTGGTTTTAACAAACCAAAGCGTACTCCGAATCATCCCAAGAAATCTCATGTTGTAGTTGCTAAGGAAGGGGATAAGGTTAAGACGATCAGGTTCGGTCAGCAGGGGGTAAAAACTGCTGGCAAGCCTAAGAAGGGAGAGTCGGCAAGACAGAAGGCCAGAAGAAAATCCTTTAAGGCAAGACACGGAAAAAATATTAAAAAAGGGAAAATGAGCGCGGCTTATTGGGCTGATAAAACGAAATGGTAGACAGCTATAACAAAAGACATATTGCAGAGGTTGTCTGGCATGACCTGTCGGACGATAGCAAAGAGATTTCATCTCACGAGGTAATAGAGTTCTTGCCAACTCTTAAACAAAGCATTGGCTATGTTGTTTCTACAGATAATGATGAATGCTTGATACTTTCTACCGAGGTGATTCCGTGGTCTTCAATCATCGAGTGGCAGGAGTTTGAAGTTCATTGAAATGGTCAATTCTAATTTTGATTTTTATATTGGCTCTTAGGGTATGGGATCCTTGGCCTGTAGAGACAATCAGACTTAAATATCTTGATGTTCTACTCACTCTTAAAGAAGAAAAAGAAAGCGAACTTATAGCCTTATACAATATTGATGAACAAGCCCTTGCAGAGAACGGTCAATGGCCTTGGCCTAGATCATACTTAGCCAGTTTAAACACTGAGCTTTCTCAAAGGGGCGCGATTGCTGTCGTGTATTCGGTGCTTTTTCCTGAGCCGGATCGTTTCCTTGAGGATGATGAATTCGCTCTGAGCATGCAGGAGATCCCCACCTTTCTGTCTGCGGTGGCAACCACAGACACGGACCGACGTGATGGATGGGACATAGGCGTAGCCACGATGGGTCCTGTGCTTGAGAACGCCATGAGCTATCCCGGTATTCTCCCCAATGTTCCGGCCTTACAGGACGCCTCAACCGGGACCGGCGTAGTAAATTCAGCGCCCGAAGTGGATGGTCTGGTGAGGAGGATTCCGGCCCTGATCAACGTGCAGGGGCAGCTATACCCCGCGCTGTCTGTTGATGTGCTCCGTGGGCTGGCAGGCGATCCCAGTTATCAGGCCAGAGCAGGTGACGCAGGGATTGAGGCAGTCAGGATTCCCACCTACGACACGATCCAGACGGATTCGGCAGGCAGGATATGGATTGATTGGAATACGACGTTTAAACAGGACGTAGAAAATAAGATCGTTTACGTTGGTACTACCGCCGCAGGAATAAGTCCATTGGTTCCAACTCCAATCGGTCAGCTTTTCCCGCATCAGATCCAAGCCAGCCTGCTTGAAACCCTTTTACAGGGATCGGCCCCTGTCCGCCCTGATCTCTCATTAGCGGTGGAAATTTTCTTTCTTATGCTGCTGGGGCTTGTAGCAGCCGGGTCAGCCAGATTTCTGCCTGTCTATGGGGTCCCGGTATCTGTTTTGGGGATAAGCGTTCTGACGGCCTCTGGATCGGTCTGGGCGTATTTGAGATTTGGAGTCCTTCTGGACGCGGCATTGCCTGTGCTGTCGGCCCTGACGGTAGGAGGGACAGGGATTGCCCAAAGAATGATGGCTGAATACCGGCTGAAAATGCAGATCAAGGGCCAGTTCGGGACCTATGTGTCCCCTGATCTGGTCAAACAGCTACAGGACGACCCCTCTAAGCTCGTGTTAGGCGGGGAAACGAAAGAGCTAACCTTCCTGTTCTGTGATCTGGTCGGCTTCACACCGCTCTCTGAGAGCCTACAGGACGACCCCCAAAAGCTGGTGTCGATCATGAACAGGGCCTTGAGTTGCCTCACGGACGTAGCCCTGAGCAATGGAGCAACAGTGGATAAGTACATCGGCGACTGTATTTTTTTGTTATGGAATGCTCCGCTTGACTGCCCTGATCATGAAGAAAAGGCGGTTCGGACTGCCGGAGAGATGCTGGTCGCCTTAAACGAGTTAAATCAAGAACTTGAATCAGATGGCATAAGCCGTTTAAACATCGGAATAGGAATAAACACCGGGCTTTGCGTGGTCGGAAACATGGGTTCAGAGAGTCGTTTCGACTACTCCGTCGTGGGCCATGCCTGCAACAGCGCAGCCAGATTGGAGGGTAAAACGAGGGACATGATCAAGAGGGGAGAAATCCCCGTACTCATCGGAGAAACCACGGCAAAGAGAGTGCCTGAGATGGTGCGTTATGTAGAAAACATAACTGTTAAGGGACAGTCAGAGTCTCTCCCTGTTTATACTCTGGCTGGTTTAAACGCTTCTATGTCGTAGTGGAGCACTGGCTCCATGTCCTGAGAATCTTCCCTGTCCACGCGACCTCCCCATCCCACATATTTCTGCTCGGTCATTGCCAGATCAATCCATCCGATCTCATCCGACCATCTGATTACAAGCAGACAAGGAAGGCCCGTGGCCTTTGTCAGGGCGTGTGCTGCCATGACCTTGCTCACCGAAATCATGTAGGTATCGTACTGGCCTTTAGTCACTGCCCTGCACTTGATCTCAGCAAAGCCAACGATTTTTCCACCTTTGATGAAAGAGATATCTATCGGATATTTGGGGGGGTTCCTGTGCCATTTGTCGAACCCCCACAGTTCCGTTAGTTCTTGAGCTACGCGCTCTTCGTTAGCGATATCTGAACTATTTTCGTAAGTTGGGCGCATTAGGCTTTTGGGTTTCTTTTATTCTCTGGCTCGCTTAATTGTCATGGGTTTCTATGACTTTGTGGCTCGCTTGAGTTCCATGGGTTTCTCTAATTTTATGACTCGCTTGAGTTCCATGGGTTTATAGAGTTGCGTGGCTCGCTCAAACATCATGGGTTTCTGGTTATACCTGACTCGCTTCATTGCCACGGGTTTCTAAATAGACATGGCTCGCTCCGCTGTTGCTGGGTTTCTTGGCATGAATGGCTCGCTTTGTCTTCATGGGTTGATCAAGGCATGTGACTCGCTTTTTCCGTCTGGGTTTCTTTATTTCGTTGGCTCGCTTCGATCACCGGGGTTTCTGTTCCTCGGATGGCTCGCTCCAAAGATATGGGTTTCTGACAGCATCTGGCTCGCTTAACGCGTTTGGGTTTCTTCCGGTCCATGACTGGTTTCTTGTGGTCGCTCGCAGCTCGTGGGTTTATTTTCATCGATGGCTCGCTCGTCAACATTGGGTTTCTCCCTTATTTTGGCTCGCTTTATAGACTCGGGTTTATTGCGTCGCCTGACTCGCTTACGAAAAATGGGTTTCTAACGTCGCTTGGCTCGCTCGAATTTCGTGGGTTTATCGAGACATATGGCTCGCTATAGAGAAGCGGGTTTATTTCGTCGCCTGACTCGCTTGCTGGTGATGGGTTTCTTCTCACCAATGACAATTTGGGTTTCTATCAACTTATGACTCGCTTCTGTTTCAGCATTCCAGAATTCTGCAAGACTCACAAATAGGCATGAACTCCGTTTCATCTCTTTTGATGTTTTCCGATAGCTCGTTATCAAGAAACTCATCAACATAATATTGGTGCAATTCGTATTGCCTCAAATTGCTTTGTGATGGGTGAAACAAGCACCCGCAATCCGCACACGACCATCGCTCATCCGGTTCCATCACGAGCCATGTCCACTGGTACGCTTTCTGATGGTTTAAGTTTGTTGTTGATTCTTTTTATCTCATAATAGTGCTTGTTCAGAACATAGCATCCTGTGGAGGAGATCACTCCAATTTCATTTTCGAGATCCTGCCAGAGGTCTTTCTCAGCACAGGTCAACAGATGTGAAAGGACTTCCTGCTCATCCTTCGTGAACACCACCATGATGCCGCCATTGGTCACTTCTGACATTTCAGTTTCCCCTATTTTTCAACGATTTCTATTTTAGCGTTCAGCGCCTTGGTCACTCTTTCAAGCGTGTCAATTCTTGGCACATGATGTCCGTTCTCAAGGCCGCTCAGATAGTGTCTGTCGATGCCTGCCACAGAACCCACTTCATCCTGAGTTTTGCCCTGTTTTTTCCTCAGCGAGGAGATTTTCTTTGACCACCATTTCATGTCACTGCTCCTATGTATTCTTCAAGATGAACCACCAGTCTTTCTTGTGCATCTGGATCGTTCTGTAAATCAGATCGGCTTTCAATTTTGCAGGCTTTCAGTATGACGTGGCGGGCAAGCTCTTCGTCAGTCAGATCTAAAATCCATTGCTCACTTTCCTCTACCCACCTGCTTGCGTTTAAACGTATCCATGCTTGGTAGTCTGCTTCACGGCAAACGAGTTGCGCTTTCGCAAGGCATCGCTGCCCTTCGGTCTTTGATTTCGGGGCAATTGGCTTTTCGTCATCGCCAATTTCTGCAACTGCCACCATGTATCGAGTGCCTATTGACGAGATCGCCATGTCCTTTGGCACATCGTTGGGGTGCAGCACGAAAGAAAGAATCATTCCATCCTTCGACTGCCTGTAGGCATACTTTTTTGCTTCAAAATGCTCTGCTGTAGTCATGATTAGTCCTTCTTTTTTGAGCCTTTCTTTGCCGCCTTTGCCCATTTTTTTTCTTGTTTCCATGGGTCTATTTGGCGTAAGACAAACACCCAATAGTCACGCATTCGCTTAGGTAAATTTTTCTTCAAAAGAATTTTTTTCACGGCTGCAATTCTGATTTTTTTCAGTGAGGTCACTCGTCCTCTCTTTTCCACTTTCTGTAGTCGTCATACCTCGTGAGGCTGCATTGAGGATTGGTGTCTTTAGAGCACAACCACTCACCGTACCGGCTCGTGTAATGGTACGGCACCATTTCCATGCCCACTTTACCTACATGACCACAACAGGCGCACGTTTCAGTTTTTCGTGAGTCCATTATGTTTCCTCGTTGAAATCATTCCAACATGACGTAGCCCACGCCATTCCGTCAATCCCCTGCATCGCCCACCATCTGGATTCATTGCCATAGGCGTGCAGGTGGTCGTGATGCTCCTTGCAGAGCGGTACTGCCCACTGATCGCCTGTTCTTCTCATTCCGCGCAGCCCCTCCGCATGAGTGAGATGATGCGCCTGCGCGGGGCGCTGACACACCAAACACCCATGCTCGCGAACGTGCTGTAGATATTTCCTGTCACGGATTTTTCCAGCCCATTCTTTTTCAATCTCAATCACGAAAACGGCATGTCTGGATCGCCCTCTTTAGGCTTCGGCTTCCAATTGTCAACCGCAGCATATAGATTGCCCGACTTGCTCTCTTTCACATCGAGATTGACGTACGTGCCTTCTTTTTCTTGAAGCCATTTGATTAGGTTCTCTCGCTTGATCGAGATCCGCGCCTTCACAAAGTCAGGTGCGTTTTCGTGGGGCTTGCTAACCTTCAGTCCATCTGCGAATTCAATATCAGCCATTGCTTTTCTCCTTGTCGAGCATTTGGTTTCTAAACACGGTCAATTTCTCAATCCATCCCTGCCAGTCCTTGCTGTCAATCTTGTCTCTGATGGCTTTCAGCTCCATCACGGCAACTCTCCAATGGACTTCAAGCTCTTTCATGTCAGCAGCAGAAGCAACTTGTTCCAGAGCTTCCTCGCTAATACGTTTAAACAGATCGGCAGGCTTCTCATCCGTCAAGCCCTGCTCTTCGAGTTCCTTTTTGATGGGCTTCGGCGCAGCCTTTTTTACAGGTGGATTCTCTTTTGCCCCGTGACCGTCATCGTCCACACTGCCCAAACAACATGCCATAGTTAGGCTATAGCGACGTGCATAGGTCATAGCCGACCCGTATGCGTGGGCGTCATTCTTTGCCACTGGAATTTCCACCCAACCCGTATCCAAGTTGGCTCCATGCCCACGAAACATAGTTTGGACCCGAACGCCGTTTTCGCAGACCTCCGTTTCTTGAGAAATATAGACCCCATGCTTATTTAAAGCTGGCTTAACTGCGCTGATCACATTTTCAAGAGTGGCGTACTTATGATGAACACTCTGAGCATCCCTAGTGGCATGGTCGATTTCCATCTGCGCCTTTGTCAGCGCCTCCACCAGCGCTTGGAATCCTGTTTTTTCTACACTCATGTTGCGTTTCCTTTAATTGACTGAAATTGAAGACAAAAATCTGCCACATCGCAGAACGACTCGCACCGGACGTTGGTGCCGGGTCGATGTTGAATCGAATGTTTTTTGGGGTCTTTGAGAGCAGCAATAAACGTAGTGGCTTCTTCCTCTGTGTCGAACAGCCTGACTGCGCTTTTTCGACCTTCTTTGGTAACTGCAAATTTCTCGTCACGCAGCCAACGCTCTTCGTCTGTGCATTCCGGTAGCTCACCCTCACGCGCACGTTGATGTAAAAGAATTCGCTCACGCACAAATGCTTCTGCTTTGTCAGCCGACCATAGCGGGATGTCCTGCACGAAAACTTCTGAATCAGGGTAGTCCTCACGTCTCTCTGCCTCACGCGCCGACCAGTCTTTGATGAGGTTGATGATCTGTAGGCCGCTCACCCTGATGCCGTTTTCCCGCAGCAGGAAGGCGTATACGTTGGTTTGCTGTTCGTCGTGCTCGGCATTGTTCATCACGCCGAATGCTTTGCGTGTCTTCCAGTCAATGATGCGACTCGTTCCGTCGTTCATCTCCTGACGCGCATCTATCTTCCCACTGAAGCCCCAGCCCTCGACTTCCGTGAAGAAACGCTCCTCCATAGTGTATCCATAGGTTTGCGAGTTCTCGATGATGTGATGCACAGCCCTGCCGAAAAGCGACCAGACTTCGCTCGAATAGTCTCGAACAATCATGTCATCGAACGTGTCTGTGAGTGCTGCAATGCGTGGTGGCCTGAGTAGGCCGGTGCAGGAAATTTTGGAATCGCCCTTGTCGTAGGTGTCTCTACGTATTGCCGAGCAGAGAGGCTCTGGCAAATTTCTGGAGTTGCTATACTTCATTTTTAATCCTACATGTTGCGATAAACTGTATTATGAAAGATGGCAACAGGACCGTCAAGTTTGTGGTGTTGGGTGCTGCCTGTTCCAAGGCAAACTCTAGACGCCTCGTCATCAACCATGGCAAGCCGAGATTCATCAAGAGCAAAAAAGCGTTGGCTTTCGAGAGGGATGTGAAGATTCAAGCGCCTCGTTTAAACACAATGCTTGACGGAGACTTGAGCTTCAGCGCCGACATCTACTACCCGAACAGACGTAGCGACTTGGACCCGTCGATTCTGCTGGATGCGCTGCAAGGAATTCTTTACAGCAATGATCGTGCGTTTAAACAGATAACGACACGGAAGTTTCTCGACAAAAAAAATCCACGATGCGAAATCGAGATTGCGGAAATAAACTGGAATGAGTTGAACGATGAAAAGTAAAACGGGCTGCGCCTCACCCCGACCGGACTCGACGCAACCCACCCTCATCGCAACATGAAGGAGCAAAGCGCAACTGAGAAGTATTGATTTGCAGAGACAATTCTAATCTGCTATTTTGAAATTCACAAGTACGGGTCGCACGTAATGCGACGGGGGCGATCCTGATGCAACTGCCGCAGGGCAAACCTCCTCTTTCTTCCCGCGAAAACCGTTTCTGCGAAAACTCGGCAACTTTGGGGGGGTAAGGGGGGGCTTCACCCTCAACAAACAACCGAGGGCAAAGTGAACAGAAGAGATCTAAATCGCAACATTGGAGAGAAAAGATGGCCTTCAACGGCAAAGTCATTCACTTGAATGACAAAGACCACGCACGATGGAAAAACGCATACCAGAACATTCCAAATTTAGACGCCTACCTGATGAGCCGGGACGAATGGCTTCATCGTGAGGCGAAGCCCGACCACAAAAAACGCTGGTTTCTCAGCACCGCCGCCTATCTAGCAAAAGTCGATGCCCGTCTCGCAGGCGAGAACCGCCGCGATCAAGAGGGCAGGCGAATTGATTCCGATGGCAAAAAAGTATTCAAGGCCATGCCATGAGCTTTTGGGATCGCTGCGCCGCCGAAGGTCTGAGCGTCAGCAAGCTCACCGAAGGTCAGCAGAAAGTCATTTGCCCTCGATGCGATCACACAAGAAGAAAACATAAAGGAGATCAATGCCTTAGTGTGCATGTAGACGAAATGGGAGCGCGTTGGAAATGCCACCATTGCACTTGGGAAGGACATGTCTGGAGAAACGAACGCGCACCCGTCAAGCAGCAGGATACGCCAAGACTAACCGGGTTCGCATACACCGAGCCACTTCAGGACGAGCAGCTTGAGTGGTTTAAACAGAGAGGGATAGAAGCCGAAACGCTCATCTGCGCTGGAGTCGAATCCGGCACGAGAGTCAACGGCTCGATGGCACCCATCGCGTTTGTGCATCGGAACTGGGAAGGCGAGACGATCAACGTCAAGTTCCGGGCGGCAGGCAAGAAGTTCTCACAAACGAAAAACGGCGCACGACTGCCTTATCTTTGGAGTTTGGTGGACACAACCAAGGACCGGCTCATCATCGTGGAGGGCGAGGTCGATGCGCTTTCGCTTTTGCAGGCTGGCGTTGAAAACTGCATCTCCACACCTGATGGGGCGAGCGACAGAAAGTTGGGTTGGCTTGAGACGTTATCTGAAGAGCTTTCATCGTTTAAACAGATTGTTCTGTTTCCAGATTTTGATCGTGCCGGACTAGGTTTGCGCGATGAATTATCAAGAAGATTGGGGGTGGTCCGATGTTTCCGCATCGAAACTTCGGCAATGCCAAGCGGGTGCAAGGATGCCAACGACGTTCTGACTCAGCATGGTGCAGAGGTTTTAAGAAGCCTGATAGAGGGCGCACGTCCGATTCCGATGAGGGCCTTGCGCGAGACTAGATCGTTCGCTGCCGACGCGCTTAGGCTGCTCCACGGAGAGATCAAGCAGGGGTTGTCCACCGGGATAGGTGCGTTCGATGGGGAGGGTGAGCCAGACGCCGGGATTTACCGGGTACGGCCCGGAGAACTGACCGTGATTTCCGGGGTGCCTTCGAGCGGAAAGTCGGAAATTCTCGATCTTCTTTTGGTGCAGCTTGGCATCAAGCATGGCTGGGCCTTTGCTGTCTGCTCGTTTGAGAACGAGGTGGATGAGCACCTCAATAAGCTGGCGGCGAAACATCAACGGCTACCGGCTTGGGGTCCCGATAAAATGGATGATGAGAAATTCATCGAGAGCTTGGACTGGTGCGATGAGCACTTCTTCTGGATACGTTCCGAAGACGATGCCCCGACTGTCGAGTGGTGTTTAAACACAGCGACTGCTGCGGTTGCCCGTTACCCGAATTTGCGTGGATTGGTGCTTGATCCGTGGAATGAGTTTTCGCACCGGCGACCAAGCGGGATGACCGAGACAGAATACATCGGTCAGCAGCTTGGGACGATCAAGCGATGGGCGGCTATGAATGGGTGCCATGTGTGGCTGGTCGCTCACCCGGCAAAGGTGCGTAGAAATTTCGATGGCAGCACCTCACCTCTTGACGGATACAGTATCAGTGGCAGCGCCAACTTCTACAACAAGGCCGACTGCCTTCTTTTGGTGGAAAGAGACTTCACGGCAGGATCACGCGACGTGCGCGTACACATCAAGAAGATCAGGCATAGGGCGAGTGGGCAGGTGGGAGTGATCGACCTCACATATGATCGAAGTTGCGGGGCTTATTCTTAGACTGTTTAAACGACATTACTTCCCCCCGTTGTATTGGCGGGG
>TARA_R110002020_G_scaffold30498_6_pt1 | contig 10281 bp, 7 predicted proteins | sample TARA_R110002020 | Tara Oceans TARA_R110002020 (sample SAMEA4396489) | marine metagenome | biome: Westerlies Biome; feature: [MES] marine water layer (ENVO:01000295) within the mesopelagic zone...; material: water (ENVO:00002006), including particulate matter (ENVO:01000060) such...
GATTGGTAAAGCTTTCAGAAATGAAATCGTAGCCCGTCAGTTTATCTTCCGTATGCGTGAGTTTGAGCAAATGGAGATGCAATTCTTCGTGCGTCCTGGCACTGAGCTGGAATGGTACCAGAAATGGGCTGATATGCGTATGAAGTGGCATTTGGCACTTGGAACTCCTGCCGAAAAGTTGAGAAAGCATGATCACGAGAAGTTGGCTCACTATGCTAATGCTGCGATGGATATTGAGTTTGATTTCCCATTTGGCTTCAAAGAAGTAGAAGGAATTCACTCCAGAACTGATTTTGACTTGAAATCACATCAGGAATTCTCCAGAAAGAAGCAGCAGTATTTCGATCCGGAAGTGAATCAGAATTACATTCCTTATGTAATCGAGACTTCTATCGGCGCAGATCGTTTGTTCTTGTTGACCCTTTGCAATGCCTATACTGAAGAAAATACAGAAGAAAAGAGCAGAACTTACCTAAAACTTCATCCAGCTATTGCTCCAGTAAAAGCAGCTGTACTTCCTATTACGAAGAAAGACGGCTTGCCAGAAAAAGGAAAAGAGATCGTAGAACTATTGAAATACGATTTCAATATCATCTACGAAGATGCCGCATCTATAGGAAAGCGCTATGCACGTCAGGATTTGATCGGAACACCATTCTGTATTGCGGTCGATCATCAGACTCTTGAAGATAATACGGTGACGATTCGTCACAGAGATACGACAGAGCAGGAGCGAGTTCCAATCTCTGAACTCCACGGAAGAATCGCTGAAGCTACGAGCTTTAGAAGAGTATTTGAAAAGTTGTAAAAAACGAAAAGGCATAAAAATTCCCCTGAGAAATTTCTCAGGGGAATTTTATTTTTTACAGGCAATTATTATGGTCTAACGGGGCAGCCTGAATAAACAATAGTTTCAAGATCTCCTTTTAATGAATAAGGTCCTTCGTTGATATCTAAAGTCTCTGGATCATCAACCAACTCCTCTCCATCAATTGCTATAACTTTAGCATTTGTCCAAATATTTGCCTTACCATCTTTTGCAGTAGAAGGACCACAATGTGGGACTAATCCCTCAAATGCAAATGTGGTTGGTGATTCAGAAGAACAGCTAACAGGGCCTGTCCAATGAAAAACAGTTCCATTTCCTGTTACTCTATACGTTTTCCCATCAGCACCTGTATATGAACCGTTAGTTGGAATATCAATAGAAATCTGAGGAAAAGTAAAGTCAATAGAAATCTCAGTTTCCGAGCTGTAGCTATAAGCGAAGACTACGTCAACATCTGTAATTCCAATTATTGCATCATAGGAGAATGACTCATCATCACAGCTAGAGCAATCCTCTACAACCACATTAAACTCAATATTTTGAACGCCACCTTGTCCACCAACTTTCCATCTGAAAGTGTATGTTCCTACCGCATATCCAGCAAGGGATCCACTAACTCCTTTAGGTGCTTGAGGTTGTTGAAATACCTGAACCCATTCGCCATTTACAAGTTCTTGGACTTGTACTGTACGGGTACCTGTGAAGCCGGCACCTCCAAAAACGAATGTTATATTCTCTCCTAAACAAACTTTTTCAGTATAGGTCAAATTCAAATTGCCACTTTCAGAGATCTTGGCGTTTTCAAATCCATTTCCAGTAGTATATGGATTCAATTTGAATCCCGCCTGATCTGCCTTTTCCAAAGAATTAGTAAGATCTTCATTTTCGTAGGTAGCCATTTGGCTACAGGCTCCTAGGAGCATTGCTGAGGTCACCAACGCCAGCAATTTTGTGTTAAAAATTTTCATAGAATTTTTAGGGTTTATTTTGACTAAATATATATGTTTTTCAAACACAAAAAAAAGCCGTTAATAAAAATCACATAAAAATAGTATAACCTGTTTCCCTTTTATTTCAATTTTAAGATCTAAAATCCAAGAATAAAGTAATTTTATTCAATTGTACTTCTTGGAATGGACGTAAAAACGTGATTTTCAGCAAATTAACAGGAATTAGAATTGGAGTATAAAGGCATCCCAATAGGACTACTGATCAAAGGAAAAGATATTGACAAGGAAAGCTGAAACTTCTGAACTGAGGTGATAGGCTAATTGTCAGTACTAAAAATCACTTCTTCCCCATCGCTTCATAGATGATATCATGAATATCGGTGCGAATCCCCTCTTTTAGCAACTTGGTATTATTTGCATCAGGATATACACGATTGGAGAGAAAGACATAAATCAAGTTGTTTTTAGGATCAGCCCAAACGCAGGTACCCGTAAACCCAGTATGCCCGAAAGTGGATTTTGGCGCTAGATCACCAGCAGAGCCACCGCTGCCGACTTGGGTATTTGGCTTATCCCAACCCCAGCCTCTACGGCTTTGGCGCGATTGGTTTTTGGTAAATTCTTCGATTGTCTCTGGGCTAATCAAGTTTACATCCCCATAAAACCCTTTATTCAGCATCATCTGCATCATTACTGCCAGATCATTTGCTGTACCAAAAAGACCGGCATGTCCCGCTACTCCGCCGAACATGGCTGCACCTGGATCGTGAACATATCCTTGAACTTGTCTTTTTCTGAAGGTCAGATCATTCTCTGTAGGGGCGATGTTATCAATCGGCATTTTCATCGCTGGATTGAAAGTCATGGTGCTCAGCCCCAAAGGACCATAGAAGTTTTGATCCATAAAGTCTTCCAAAGGCTGGTTTACCACTCGCTCCACGACGGCCTGCATGAGATACATCGTAAGATCTGAGTAGACATAGGCATGTTTGCTCGCTCCTCTTGGGACAGGAGTGACCTTCGATTCTACGGTCCAGTGCCAAATACTGTCACGCAAAGCATCCATTCCATACATGTCATTGGATACAGGACGGGTAAATCCTGTAGCGGCAGCTGTTTTATAGTAATCACCTCTCCAGCTACCAGCTTGCACCGTCCGGGCATAATAGGGAATAAAAGCTACCAACCCAGCCTCATGAGCCATTACGTCGCTAAGAACCATCTTCCCTTTATTCGTTCCTTTAAGCTCTGGTAAGTAGTCTTCCAGCGAATTTTTCATATTTATTTCCCCTCGACTTTCTAGGAACATTACCGCTTGAGTAGTTGCCAAAACCTTTGTAATGGAAGCCAAATCGTAAACTGTTTCTGAATTGACCTTTGGACTATCCTTGTACTCCAATTTCCCATAGGACCTTTCAAAGACAACTTTTCCATCCTTCACCACCAATACATTAGCTCCAGGTGTAGCCTGGATCCTGATCGCCTTTTCAGCGACAGCATCTATTTTATCCAAAATTGAACCATCCAGTCCCACACTCTCTGGGGTGCCGTAAGAAAGTCTATTACTAGGTGCCAAATAACCTCCGACACCATGGGAAAATTGCCCATTTATCGTCACGGGCAAGATACCTTTGGCAGCTCTACCACCAAATAAGACCTGAGGAGCAAGTTCTTGAGTTACGTTATTATTCTCATAGGCAAATACCACGTTGCCAAGGCCCTCCAATTGCTGGGATGCATATGCGTTTCCAAAAAGAACGGTCACTACCTTTTGGCGCTTTTCCAAATCTCTGATTAACTGAACGTCTGCAGGAGCTACGCCAAACTTTCTTTTTGGGCTATTCGTCACACCCATCAACCCGATCACGATCACGTCGTAATCTTCCAGTTTTTTCAGGGTGTTATTGTGCGTAGTTTCATTCGCTGCCTTTTCTATGCTGAAATGATCAAACTTTGCATACTTGCTCAGGTACTTTTGAAATTGCTTGCCTTCATCCCCAATACTTAGGCTTGCAAAACTTTTCAGGTCAAGTTGCTTGAAGGGAAGTAAATCATCCTTGTTTGTCGCCACGGTGAATGCATCTGCATACAAGTCCTCGATGATAGTCTCAGTATCAGGTGTATCCAACCTTTCCACCAGTTTGTGGGTGTTTATGGGCTTATATTTGTTGAGGCCAGCCCAGTATTTTGCCTTCAGTATTTTCTTCACCCTTCGGTCAATTTCCTTTTCCGAAATTCTCCCATCAGCTACCGCTTGTTTTATCAATGCTTTGGCTTTTGGCACATCCTGAGAATAAAGTAAAACATCATTCCCCGCCAATAAGGCCTTCAGATCCACTTCACCGGGAGAATTCGCTATTGCTACTCCTCTCATATTCAAGGCATCTGTGAAGATCAAACCCTGGAAATTCATCCGATTTTGAAGTAAATCAGTCACCACTTTCTTGGAAAGACTGGTTGGAATATTACCAGTATCATCTAGGCTAGGCACATTCAAATGAGCAACCATGACTGACATTAGCTTTTCCTTGAAAAGCTCCTCATACGGGTATAAATCCACATCCCAAATCCGCTGCTCTGGATTTTTGATCACGGGCAAAGAATAATGGCTATCCGCTTCTGTATCTCCATGGCCTGGAAAATGCTTGGCATTGGCAATCACGCCATTGTCCTGAAGCCCCTTCATGTACGATACGGCATGCTGTGCAACTACTTCTTTTTCTCCTCCAAAAGCGCGGTAACCGATTACCGGATTATCAGGATTGGAATTCACATCCACCACCGGCGCAAAGTTGATATGCATTCCCAGCTCTTTGAACTGCCTTGCCATTTCCTTACCCATGGCATACACTAGTTTTTCATCTTGCACAGCACCAAGTGTCATGGCTTTTGGAAAGTCCGGAACCGAATCCAAGCGCATGCTGATTCCCCACTCGGCGTCCATGGCTATGAATAGAGGCGTTTTAGCTTGTGCTTGGTAATAATTGGTAAGACGGGCTTGTCGATCTGGACCACCTTGGAAAAAAATCAAGCCTCCTAAATTTTCTGTTTTAACCAAATTGCTGATCTCATCAACATGCTTTTGGTCCTTGTTGGAATAGGCAGCCACCATAAAAAGCTGTCCTAAACGCTCCTCAAACGTGAGACTGTTAAATACCGAATCCACCCAATTTACCTGGGCCACTGGATCGCCCGTGATCAAGGGATCCTCTATTAATAATGATTCGTCGAGTTTTCCGGAGGAAAAAGTAAGTGCTACACATCCTATTGCGAAAACTCTCCAAAGCTTGCTGCTCATTCCTAGGTAAATTTTTAATCCTTAACTTTTAAAATAAATTTGTACATCGATAGCATCGATTTCCTTATGGCCTTTGCAAACCAACCAAGTTCCGTGGCTACCCCATTTACGAAGTTTGGAACTTATATAGTTGAAGATACTGAAAGATAAGGTAACATTATGCCCTAATTCAGGTTAAAAAGGTCATAAATTTGATATCTGGTCAATATGCCGGAACTTATTCCTCGAATGTACTTTTACTTAACGTGAGGCTCACATATAAATTCTCAACGACATGAAATCGAGCATGGGGAAGCCAACAAACAATTGGAAGAATAAAACCAATGCGAGACTCAATATGACCAGTGAAAACCAACTTATAATCCTATGAAATTCCCTTCAGTATTTCGTACCGCGGCTCCAATGAGATTTGATATCAAACCTAGATATTATGATCCAGTAAAGGAGGAGATCGAGCAGAGAACTTCCCAGATTAGAAAAGATCTGGAAGCTCAGGGACTTTTGGAAAAAGGGGATGGCTCTTCACAGGATATTGGATCTTATGGAGCTGGTATCAGAGGTTCTTTTGCGCAGCACAAAGGCATCAAAGAACGTGGTGGAGTAAACATGTTTGCTTCCACAGCAATGATCAGAACGTTCATTTTTCTTTTACTTCTAGGCTCCATTTTTGGATACGTTTATTTGGGTCCTGTGATATTCGAATACATCGCGTATGTGGCAGTTCTCGTAGGAGCAATTTATTTTTTCTTCAGGCTAAAACCCAAGAAGAAATATGAGTGATATTATCCAACTCCTTCCCGATGCGATCGCTAATCAAATCGCAGCAGGAGAAGTAGTTCAAAGGCCGGCATCTGCACTAAAGGAGCTTCTTGAAAATGCAGTAGATGCCGGTGCTACCCACGTACAGGTGGTGGTAAAAGAATCTGGAAAACAGCTAATCCAAGTAATAGACAACGGAAAAGGCATGTCTGCCACGGATGCGAGGATGAGTTTTGAGCGTCATGCTACCTCTAAAATCCGTAGCTCAAATGACCTTTTTTCGATCAGAACTTTTGGCTTCCGCGGAGAAGCACTGGCTTCCATCGCTGCGGTGGCACAGGTAGAATTAAAGACCCGACAAGCTGAATCTGAACTTGGAACACTCATACAAATCGAAGGTTCTGAAGTGAAAAAGCAAGAGCCTTTTGCAGGAAATGTAGGAACATCAGTTTCTATGAAAAACCTATTTTATAACGTCCCTGCGCGCAGAAATTTCCTGAAATCAAATCCTGTGGAAATGCGCCACATTGTGGATGAATTTCAGCGGGTAGCCCTTTCTTACAATGAAATCGGATTTTCGCTATTTCAGCAAGATCTGGAAGTATATAGCCTCACACCAGGCAAACTCAGTCATCGAATCGTTGGCCTTTTTGGTAAAAACTATCAAGGTCAACTTGTACCATGTGAAGAACTGACCCCACATGTAAATGTGAAAGGTTACATAGGTAAGCCTGAAAATGCGAAGAAAACCCGTGGTGAGCAGTTTTTCTTTGTGAACAATCGCTTCATCAAAAGTAGCTACCTGAATCATGCTGTAAGCTCAGCTTTCGAAGGGTTGTTGCAATCAGATCAGCATCCATTTTATGTGCTTTTCTTAGAAATCGACCCTTCACATATCGATATCAATGTCCATCCGACTAAAACGGAGATCAAGTTTGACGATGAGCGGACGATCTATGCAGTCATTCGATCTGCGGTAAAGCAGGCGCTGGGTGCACATCACGTGGTTCCATCGCTGGACTTTAGCCTCGATGTGAATTTCAATGAAAAATGGGACAATGATCCAGAAAAAAAGGCTCAGGTAGATCGGGAATACAGCTACAAATCTTTCAATACCCCGGAGTTCAAGCAGGCCAGCACTTCAGGATGGGAAAGGCTATTTGAAGGAACTCAACAAGAAGCTAAAGCAATCGACAGATCTACTCAATCCGAAGAAACAGAAATTTTAACTTTTGAAAGCAGAGCTAAACCAGACGAAGCCACTGAATTTATTCCAAGACCGACAAATACCGAGTCAACCGGAACTACTTTTCAGGTAGAGTTAAGCTATATAGTTGCGCAGATGTCCACGGGCTTTCTGATTATTGATCAGCAGACAGCACATGAGCGCATATTATATGAGCGCTATTTGCGTCAGCTGAAACTCGCCCAAGGCACTTCCCAGCAATGTCTTTTTCCGCCTACTGTCAACCTCGGACCTTCAGATTATGCCTTGGTGATGGATATCATGCCTGAGCTCCATAGTTTGGGATTTATGGTATCGGAGTTTGGTAAGGATACCGTGCTGATCCAAGGCGTCCCGGCAGATTTGCCAGTGAAAAATGAAAAGGAGCTTTTCGAAGGGCTTCTGGAGCAATACAAACATTTCAAAAGTGAGCTTTCCCTTGATACCAGAGAAAATCTAGCGCGTTCTTTGGCTCGCAAATCGTCCTTGAAAAAAGGACAAAAACTAAATTCACAAGAAATGGAAACGCTCGTTGGACAGCTTTTTGCCTGCCAAAACCCAAATTATGGACTGGGCGGGAACAAAACCTTCGTGAAATTAGATTTAAGCAGTATTCATTCCTTCTTCGGCAAATAGCATGTTTAGAAATATTACACCGGTAGTAAAAAATCTACTTATTATCAATGTTGGGCTACTTATCGTGTCCAAATTTATCTTTCCCCAATTGAATCAGTGGTTTGCGCTATATTATATCCACAGTCCATATTTTAAGCCTTTCCAGTTTCTGACCTACATGTTTATGCATGCAGATTTCTGGCACTTGTTCGGCAACATGTTTGGATTGTTGATTTTCGGACCCTTGCTAGAGCAGTTTTTGGGGCCAAAGAAGTTGTTGACTCTCTGGATGGTTTGCGGTATTGGCTCGGGTGTGCTTTACTCAGGTTATACTGCTTACCGGATGAATAACCTGGAAGAAAAAGTTGCGATGTTTCAAAGCGATCCAAATCCAGATGCATTTAATAAATTGGTGATAGAAAATAGCGGGTTTTTCAAACGGACGATTTACGATTTTGTAGATGACTACAGCCGTAATCCCGATGATCCAAATAAAATCAGTCAAGCTGAGCAAACCTTAGAAGCAATTCTCGAAGTACAAGGAAATGTGCCAATGGTAGGTGCCTCAGGTGCTTTGTTCGGCGTTTTGATTGCTTTTGCCATGCTTTTCCCCAATACGCAATTATTCTTACTCTTCCCGCCGATTCCTATCAAGGCAAAATATATGGTGCTATTCTACAGCCTTTACACCATATATAACGTATTGGTGAATAATCCGCTGGATAATGTAGCACACTTTGCCCACCTCAGCGGACTTGTGATTGGTGGTGTTTTGATTTACTTCTGGAAAAAAGACAGAAACAGCTTTTATTAATTATGTACGGTAACTTTTGGGATAATCTTCGAAACGCGTTTAAGCACAGCGACAACAGCCTTTTCAAGCTGATTGCCATCAATATCTTGGTGTTTTTTGTTGTGCTTATAGTCGAGGTACCTATGACATGGGGTGGTGCTGAGCTTTTATTCAACAAAGCTCTGAGTAACCTTATGATACCTTCTTCTTTGCCTAAATTAATAACACAACCATGGAGTATTTTCACTTACATGTTCTTGCATGAGAGATTTTTTCATATTCTAGGGAATATGCTTTTTCTTTATTGGTTTGGGCTATTAATTCACCAGTTTTTAGGAAGTAGAAAGTTGGCAAATTTGTATATTCTGGGAGGCTTGTCTGGAGCACTATTATATATCATAATTTATAACCTTTTTCCTTTTTTTAATGATAAAGTAGATGGTGGGTTAATGTTAGGGGCAAGTGCGGGAGTTTTAGCAATAGTGGTTGGAGCTGCTACTTTAAGCCCTAATACGACATTTCATTTACTGCTAATTGGTCCCGTAAAAATTGTTTACATAGCCGCATTTTATGTTATCTATTCGTACGTACAAACAATCGGGCCTAATGCTGGAGGAAATATTGCTCACTTGGGTGGGGCACTTCTTGGCTATTTATATATTATTCAGCTGCGTAATGGAATAGATTGGGGTGTTCCTGTGCAGAAAGTAGGGATCTTTTTTGAGGATCTTTTATCCGGGAGAAAAAACAAGGTAAAAGTCTCCTACCGCAGCAAAGCTAAAACTTCTAATGGAGGCGGATTTTCTTCGTTCAAAAAGACCCCAAAATCCACCCCTGCTCAAGTCAGTTCTGACGAAGCAACTCAGGAGGAAATCGATAAGATATTAGACAAAATCGCTGATCGCGGCTACGAAGCGCTGAATAAGGAAGAGAAGCGGAAGTTGTTTGAGTTTTCGAAAAAGTAGAAAAAGTATCAAGTAGTTAGATACAAGACTTTAGACTGCTGCAACTTGCCCTTTTATCTTGGCTCTCGACTCTAGTGTCTTATATCTAAAGTCTTACGTCTTGATACTTTAAATTACAATGGTAAAGCTAAGCCAACTCTAAATCCCACTTCTCTTGGGTAGGGACTTTGGAAGCGGAATTCTGTACTCAGTCCTATTCCTTCAGTCAGGGCGATATATGCCCCCACGCCTACATTTGCACCTTTTTCATTTCTCTTTGCACCCGCGCCATCTGGCTGAGTGTCTTGCCATGTCTGACTGTATCCTGCCATAAAGTAAAGTTGGGAGGAACCCTCCGAAACATAATAGCGAAGATCAGCACTGAAATTACTCTCTTTTCCTACTTGGGGGAAAACAAAAGTAAAACTCGGCATCAATGCGAATTTATCCACAAAGAAGTATTCAATTCCCGCTCCTGCACCGAAATTCTGATAGCGAAGTCCGTAAGTACCATAGCCATGAAATCTAGCATTTCCCTGCTCCTGAGTTTGGGCAAAAGCAACAAATGAGAGCAAAAACGTGGCACAAAAAATCAGTAAAGCCTTTTTCATAAAATGGGTAGTTAGATTTGAATGAGAAATTAGTTGGCTTTAGGGAAGAAAGCAAATATTACTTCTCCGTCAATTCACCCACTTCATTCTTATTCGCCAATTGTCCACAGGCAGCATCAATGTCCTGACCGCGGGATTTTCTTACTTTGGCAATGATGCCTTGCGATTCCAATACTCTTACATACATATCCACAGCTTCCTGCTTAGCCTGTCGGAATTCTCCCTCGTCGATAGGATTGTACTGGATCAGATTGACT
>TARA_R110002020_G_scaffold159710_3_pt1 | contig 10278 bp, 1 predicted proteins | sample TARA_R110002020 | Tara Oceans TARA_R110002020 (sample SAMEA4396489) | marine metagenome | biome: Westerlies Biome; feature: [MES] marine water layer (ENVO:01000295) within the mesopelagic zone...; material: water (ENVO:00002006), including particulate matter (ENVO:01000060) such...
GAGAAGAACGGGCTCAACGCCAAATGACCAATCCCGAAATGTACGATTTGCTAGTAGGCCAAGACCTAGACACGGTAAATCTAGACAGGCTAGAGCGCATGACCGCACAAACGGAAAGTGGAGCTATTAGTGGTTACGACAATAGGGAACAACTGTTGGAGATGTACAAGGAGGGAGAGTTAACAGAGGCACAGTATAAGGCAGGGATGCGTAACTTGCTAGCAGGTGCAGGGGCAATAAACCCAGAAACAGGTGAGCGTCTAACTCCTGAAGAATTAGCTGTCAATCAAGTTCGCTATGCTATTGCTGACGCAGCAGGACAAAAAGGTGACATGATGGGTGGCGGCGCAGGATCACCAGATAGTTTCTTTAATGAATTGAGAGGTCTTTATGGTGACCAATTGGAGCGTGAACTCGACCCGGAATTGCGCGCAAAAAGCCGTCAATTAGAGACTGATGCTACTAATAGGGAAATGGCAAGGGCACGAGGTATTAAAAGCTTGTCCGATGCTAGGATAGAGGAACAAACTCAACTCTTGGCAGAAGAATTAGGGATGAGTAAGGACAGGGTTAATGAGCTAAGAAATGAAATGGAGACTCCTGAGAGCCTTGAGAAGCGCAGGCGAGCATCTTTGTTTAGTGCATTAGGTGCCACTATTGCGGGTGACCCCAGAGGGTTAGCTGCTGGACTGGAGCGTACTACAGACAAGCTCATTTCGTTAGACGACAAGATAGCATTAGAGACAAAAGGCCAGCGAGATGCTATTAGGGCGGAACAAGAAAAAGGATTCGGTATTAAAAAAGCCGGAAAAACAGCAATCTACGGCGAAACACTTTCTGGAGAAAAGGATCTTGGTAATGCACTGAGTTCTTTTGACGACGCAAATGTCGCAATGCAAAAGGCCATAGAAAGTCAAGACGTAGATGCGTATTCTAGACACTCTGATCGCATGACTAATCTGCTGCTTGAGCAAGCGAGAGCCGCTACTGCTGCTATGCAGAATCGGGCTCAACAAAGTGCTATGTTAGCCAAGATAGAGCAAGAAGGTAAGAACTACTGGGTAAATCCTGTAAACTGGCCGCATATTGATAACCTAATAATGCATACACGGGCGATGGCAGACCGGTACAAGGATACAGATCCAGTGAAGAGGGCTCAAATGCATGCATCTGCTGACAATTTTGAAGCGATGAAGACGCAACACGCTACAGCATCCGGTAGGGGTATGGTTAGAGATAAAGAAAAAAGGACTGAAGAAGTGAAAGGGCCGCTAATCACAGTTCCCGGTGCAACATCACCATAAGGAATAAATAATGCCAGAAAGAGTCCAACTACCAGATGGCACCTATATTGATATTCCTGATGATGCTTCGGTAGAATATAGAAACGAACTACAGAAACAACTTAACGAGCAATTCTACGGCTTTGGTGATTCTGATATCCCAGACTCCCGCTATACTGGTGGTATTGGAGGGCTGACCCCCTCTAGTGCAACGTCTAGTGTCCCAGTAGGAGAAGGCACCATGCTTGGTGCGGCATGGGAAGGAATCAAAAGCATCCCACGCGGTCTAAGACAATTTGGTTTGATGGCAGCACAGGGCTATGAAGGCTTAAAAACTCCTGACGAAGATACTGATCGCGAAAAAGATCTCAGGCAACGTATGGATGACCTGATGATGGAGATTGATCCCAGATATCGTGATTCCAATTTAGTCAATGTGGGTATGGGACTAGGTCAAGTAGGGGGTATGATCGGCTTGAGTGCAGGGGCTGGCTTCCTAGGTGCCGGAACCGCTGTATCTATGGGAATAGCGGGTACTGCCACAGCGTTGATGGGTGCTGGTGAACAGGCCGGCAGGATAGCTGAGTTTGAAGAAGCTACCGGAGAAGATGTCAGTGGTGGAAAAGAAATGGCGGCTATGGGTATGGGTTTGGGCATTGGACTTAGTGAAGTGTTGTTAGGTCCAGCAGCTAAATTCGGTAAAGCTATGGGTATAGCGAGAAAAACAGGGGCACCACTTAAGACTGTTTTGGCTGATAGTGCTGAAAATGTAGTACAGGGGGGTCTAGTCAAATCTGTACTTAGACAAGTAGCAGAAGAGGGTATACAGGAAGGATCCGCTGGCTTTGGTCAAGCTCTTACGGCTAGAGCTTTGTATAATGATGAGGCACTTGAGAATGCAGGAGCAGATGCGTTTAAAGAAGCACTCATTGGTGGTCAGGTTGGTGGTGCAGTAGAGCTAATTAGTCGAGGTCTGGCACGATCATTCGGTGGTCCGATGGCTGGCAAGATAGACAGACGGATGCGGCGAGAACTTCTCAAAGGCATGGAGAAAAAGATGGCTGCCGGTGAGATGGATACAAAAATGATCGACGATATGTTCGATGAACTTGATGTAGAGGGTGGCTCATATCAGCAAGATCTGCGCGACAGCATAGTAGAGTTTGACGCAGAGACTGATGAGTGGGTTTTGCGTGAAGACGATCAGACCCTATGGGCAAGAAATGATAGGATATTTGAAAAGGAAGTTGAAAAACTAGAGCAATCTCTTGATGACGGCGAGATAGATTGGGATACATATCAAGAAAAGACCACAGAATTAGCAGGCAAGGGCAATCTATTTAAAACTCAAATGCTTGAGATTGTCGCAGGGTACAATGCACAGCACAAGGGACGACTTGGGCAAGGTGCATTACCACCATCTGAGGCTACTCCTGTTGATCAACAAGCACCTGATGCGCCCGCTGTAGTAGATGATGTGAGTATTAATGAAGTACCGAATGCAGGGGATGTGGCACCCCAAGTGGACACTGAGATACGAGACGTTGCCGAAGTTATGGAGTCTGTATTGAGTGAAGGCGAGCAGGACTCCGATGCGAGATCACGGGAAGAGGTTCAGGAAAGAATTAGTGCAGAAAGACAAGCCCAAAAAAGAAGAAGGCAGGAGATTAATGACAAGCAAGTAGAAGTAGATGATGCACAAAACGAGGTAAACGAGAAGAACAAAGTTGAGGAGAGACAAAAGACAGATGAGGTGCTGGAAGTCACGCCAGAATTAACACTGACAAAGGGATCTCTGGTTACTCATCCTGAGTTTGGAAGTGGTGTCATAGTAGAAGAAGAGGCAGGGCCGTCGATGGAAGTGCCCGTGGAGGATGCTGACGGAAATATTGTGCGTAGAAACGGCGAGCCTGTAATGCAGAGCAGGTTTAAGGGTAAGCGAATAGTCCACGAACAGTTTGGAGAAGGCACGGTATTGGATGTAAGTAAAAAAAATAGAAATACTATTGAAGTAGTCTTTGACAATCCGGGTATGGACGCAGATGGAAAACCGATTCCCCCAAACAAAAAGATGAGATCGAATACTTTGTCTGATGTTGAAACAAATGAAAGCATGCAGGCGATGATTCAACAATCTCATTCAGGTGGCCGTTTGTTTGTGCAATTTGGGCAAGGTCCAGACGCAGTATTTAAAGCTATTAACCGTTGGGCTGGCGCCGGAAATAAAAGCGAACAAGCATTAAAGAAAGAAATTGATGAGTTGGGCCCAAAGATTGAGACGTCTGAGGCTAATGTCACAGAATTAGTAGACAAGCATCGCACCACATTAGATAGAAATATAATTGCTGAGATGTCAACTATCAAAAGAAAGGCGCAAGTTCTTAGGGACAAAAGAAAGAAGAAGGAGGCAGCAGCACTTGAAAAGAAACTGCCTCACCTTAAGAGACTACAAGCTACTAAAACGAAGGTCATTAAGGCGCAGACGGACTTAACCGATCTAAAAAGAAGAAAGCAGTCAGCGCAGGACCAGATACAGGGGGGCTTCGTACAGGCACTAGAGCCAAGGAAACAACAGGTACAGGCAAAGCAAGCACAAATAAATACCAATGAAAAAGTGGCAAGCTTAAGGTTGCAAATACAGCAGATTATCAACGGGCCGTACAGGGGCAAGGCTACAGAAAGGGCTATTAAAAAAGCAGAGAGGGAGTTAGAGGAACTCCAAGTCGAACAGGAAAAATTAACAGAAGCTTTTAAGGATCAGCCGGAAGAAGTGTTAACTGATGAACAGTATGCACTGGCACAGACAGAGGTAAAGTTAACCAAGACTGAACAAAAGCTTGGCAAGGAGAAGCAAGCAGAGAAAAAGGCAGAGAAATATCTTGCGGCAATCAATAAGGCGGTAGCGGCAATCCCTGCACAAATTGAGGCCAATCTTCAAAAGATACAAAACAAGCAAGAGCAAGTAGCTAGGCTCTCATCCACAAGGCAGACCAGCCTGACTGAAGTTATACAGATAATGGATGAGTCGGGCTTCACTGCAAAGCAGCAAGCAGGAACCATAGTTGGCGATGTAAACATTACCCCTAAATCAAAGCTCAACAAAAAAGGTCAGGAGCTTGCTCAAGCACTAGGGCTAGATGAAACTACTATGGTTGCAAGAATAGCTCAGTTTAGAGAGGCGAAGGTACTTAGAACAGCGTTTGAAAAAGATATCAAAACACTAGAAGGTGAGATTAATAAAGAAGATCCTCAAATAAAACTGACCGAAAGGACAACTGAACTCGAAGCATTGAAGGCTGAACAGCAGAACGCAGAAGAAACAAATATTCTGACAGAGTTGGATATGGTCAGTACGCTGGCCAGCCTAGAAGACTCAAAAATAAATGAGCGAGCAGTCAGGCAAATAACGAAACTGAAAATGGCTCAGGAAAAAACTCTAAAATTAGAGGATATGGCAGAGAGATTGACCACCAGAGCCCAAAGAAATGCACTGGCAGAGCTAATTGAAAGAGTCAAGGCCAACAAAACTGAAGCAATGAGTCCAGCAGCAGTTAAAGCGTTGGTAGATAGAATCCTCAAGGGCGGCGTTAATGTTAGACAGGTACGGTTGACTGAGTTCAGTGATGTCAAAAGCGAGAAGCAGACATTACCAGCCAACAAACAAAAGGCGCGCATCAAAGAGAGAGAGCTTACTAAGAGGGAAGCTACTGAAGAACAGATTGCATCTGCGAAAAATCTGGAGAGCGGTCCCTTCCGAAAAGATGTTGAACAGGAAAAACTACGACGACAAGAACAACGACTACAGGTAGAAGAAGAAGCTGGCGCTGATGCTATTAGGAAAGTTTTATACCATACATTAGGTATCGGATCCTTGATAGAGGTGTCCAAGGGACTGGAACAGAGCGGTTCCTTTGACAAGCCTGCACCGTCTAGCTGGGTGGGTGCTTCCTTTGGTATACTAGGCGACGTAAGATTCAAAAAATTTGCTGAAAAGTTGCGTAAGCAAAAGTTCAATGTAGTACCAGAAAACATCTTAGAGGTGATGGAGTTGAAGGGTTTCAATATGCCCTTCAAGAATACCGGGGAATTTATGGCCTCCGATTTCTTCACCGACTTAGTTGCTAGTACTGTCGGCAGTATGGTTGCGGATGTCACACCTAAGCAGCGGGCTGGCAGATGGAACAAGTTAGATGAAGGGGAGAAGCATGCCATACTTGCACGAGTTCTTAATACCCCAGACCAGACCTACAATAAGGCTACATCTGAACAACGGGTGCAACAAGAAGAAGTCATAGTCAACCGTGTTGAAATAGAGCAGGGTCAAATCGCTGACTTAAAAACAAAAGAACAAAAAGATGCAGAAGCAAAGGGCATTAAAGAATCGCAGGCTAGATTCAATCTGTTTAAGGCTGCTGTACAGAAACGCTTCAGAAAACTTGGCATCACTGCTATGCCTCAGTTCGTAGCTGATGTAGACAGTGCTTTTGCTCAGTTAAAAGATGTGGTTGCTAACGGTGCATTCGAGTATGAGTTGGATCCAGATACCGGCAAAGTACTTACCGACGATAATGGCAAGCCTACCCTTAAGTTGGATGCACAGGGTAACCCTATATACCGTCCGGGCTATGAAGGTGGTGCCGTAGCATCTCTACAGAAGTATGGCACTAGGATCATGTTCAATCTTTCCCAAATTACAGAACAGTATGGACCGGATTGGCACAACAATATTGACAGCATCGTTAAAGATATAGCAGTGCATGAAGGCTCACACATTCACTTCCTTCGTGATGTGATGAATGAGACAGAACGTAAAACTCTGGAGGCGTTTGGCAAGAAAGAGGGATATGTGCCCAAAGAAGTTAATGCAGAAGCACACAAAAAGAAGATGACATGGCGACAATATGTTTCGGAAGTACTGCCATATGACCTAGCGGGGCCAGCCCTAACGGAAGAGGTGTCTGTTCACATACTGGATGCTCTAGCGAAAGGACAGCTTGCACCTAACAAAACTGCTGGGTTGATCGGCAAAATTAAACGTACTCAGTTTGGTATATTTAGCTCCATATTCCAAAGTGCAGCAGATGCTGACCTTGCTCCGGTGATGCAGGTATTCGAGAGGATACAGAATGTAGATGCAATGAAGGAAAGACAGAAGAACAGGGATGCTAACAGAGGGATGGCATCGTTACGCTTTGTCGAGAGAGCAAATCCAGATGATATCAGGGCACTTAGAGAGGCTGTAAAAGAAAACGATCCAGCAAAAATAGATGCTGCTGTAGACAAGATCTTACTATCGAAGGAAGAGTTTTCAGATACGAGGACAGGCTTGGAACGTCTGCAAGAATCTTTATGGAGTGAGTTGAGGGCACGAAAAGAAGTTGAACTCAATCCATCCAATGCCTATGCACCTGTATTGAATGCAAAAGCTATAGAGGCGGGCGAGATTAGTGCTGAAAGTTTGAATGCTTACTTCAGGTTCCAAGATGGTCGAGAGCCTCCGTTCAGGATGCCGACAGGCGATGCTGATCTCAAGCTATTCCGGACCGGTAAGCCGCAAATAGCTATCAGTGAGCATCAGCGGGTGTTCGACGAAAGAGTAGCAAACCAGAAGATCACCACTGACTCAGGGGTGGCACCCGGTCAGGCATTGGTTGAGGCTTTGGAGGAACACAATAAATACTTGGATAGTAAAGGTCTGCCACAGTTCGTAGGGACCGTACAAGAATTTGAGCAGATGATAAATACGAGCGCCAAAGAGGGAATGGCTCAAAGACTATTCGATCAGCGTATACCGCAGTGGAAGTCTAGCTACCGGGCGATGGCGAAACGCTTGGGCAGGTCTGAAGCAGAGCTTCGGGCAGAAGTGGGTGGTTACGAGAGTAGCTTGAAGATGTTGTCAGACCAGATAGCTATATCAGCTTGGCGGTGGGCCGACAATGCTATGAATTTTGTAGGCATGATCAAGCATACTGGACCACTCCAGTATAAAGATGGAGGGCTGACTCTCATGGAGGATGCCCTAGGAAGGGATGGTGAGACTCCGGTGAAAGGACTCGATGCTATCATCGCGCCATTGTTGGATGTAGAGGGTGGCGAAAGAATGGCAAGCGATTACATGACAGCACTGCGTATCCACGATGTCTGGAAAATGTACAATCTAGCTAAAACTGCATTAAGTACTGCGGAGCAGGCAGGCAATATAGATGAAGTGAATATTAGAAGGCGTGATCTACAGGAGTGGGCGGCGCTCTATGACGCCACCAATCCGGTACACACTAAAGGACCGAATAAAGGACTCAGGTTCTTGCCGGAGAGTAATACAACCAACGATGCTGGACAAGAAGTATTGGGTTTCCAAGAAATTATAAATCACTATAGGGATGGCACCGCAGAGGAGCAGATGTTAGTAGTTCAGTTTGCTGAAGAATGGGCCGACTTAAATGCTCACATGGTACAGCTTTCGGTTGACATGGGACAGTTGAGTCAGGAGCGTGGTGACATCATGAAGGCTATGGCCTATATACCGTTCTATAGAGATCAGGGCTGGGACAAAAGCAATGACTTCACAAACCCGAACAATGAAAATGTAGAGAAGAGCAACAAGGAGGCTGCCAACGATACACCTGTGTTGCGCGGCACTCACATGTTGGGTAAGCATATCGTAGGAAGTACGGCTCAGATGGACGGGAATCTTTTCGCTAACCTAGAAAAAAATATTGCCGCCTTGGTAAGAGACGGCACAACAAATGTGGCGATAACACGGACCATGAGAGACGAGGTCGCGAATGGAACTGGTATAGAATTATTGCCAGAGCCTACTGAGACAGAACTCGCTCGCGAAGAGTTTCTTAAAGAAGACATTAAAGCAAAAACCAAGGAGCTAAAAGGCAGCACTCCTAGTGAGCAAGCCAGACTCAATTCAGAGATTGCACTAAACACGGCAGAACTGGAAGTGCTAAGTCAAACGATAATAGAAAAGAAGGAAGCCTTTAAGAAACAAAGGGATGAGTTAACTGACTTGGGGTTCGCACCCATTGAAATTATAGCGCACGGCATATCAACACCGGTAGGATACAAGGTCGATGCGGAAGGGAACCCTGTGTTGGATGCTGAGGGTAAACCTATCCCAGAAAAAAGCGTCATAGCTGAGAATGGTATCCAAAAGAAATATCGTACTATGGATCCTGCGTTATCACGAGGAATCATGGACATAGGATTTAATCCAATGCAAGCCATTGAAGACTTCTTTGGTAAAACCATAGGCATAAAGAGTGAACGGGTTAATAAAGGTCTAGCAAAAATTCTCGTAAAATCTTCAAGGTTGCTACGAGAGATGGTAACGCGTTCACCTGCGTTTATGGTTAAGAATATTATCAGAGATGGCATGCAGGCTGGTGTCATATACGGTGGCTTCCCTGACCTATACTTTGAAATAGCAAAAAATATTTTTAAGCCCGGCATAGTAATGGAGGCAGAAAACCGTGGACTTGGTATATCTGTTGATCAGGCAGTTGATGATAGGGGCAATACTACTCGTACAAGTTGGGACTCTTCTATACCTATCTTCGGAACCCTATGGAATGGATTGGGTCAGCTAAGTAAGAGGTCGGAAGTCGCTACTCGTATGGCCGTGTATGATATGACTATGGCAAAGACCGATGGCAATGCCGCTGAAGCCTTAACACAAGCTATAGAGATCATGAACTATGGCCGTCGCGGTTCGAGCAGAATGGTTGCTACGATAGCAGCTATGGCTCCGTTTATGAATGGTCGTATGCAAGGACTGAACGTAATGTACCGCAGTCATACGGGATCATTGGATGCGCCCGGACTATTTGCAACAGAAGATGGAGCGCAATTGCCACTAGACGTTGAGAAAAGAATGCGGTTCAGGCAGACTTTGGCGCGAGGAACATTCATCGCTATGGGCACATTGGTATACTTTTTAATGATGAAGGACGATGAAGAGTATAAGAATGCTCGTGAGGATATGAAGAACGACTGGTGGTTAATACCCTTGGGTGCAGATAAAGAGGGAAAGAAAAGAATTGGACTTAAGATACCCATACCTTTTGAAGTCGGACTGTTCTATAAAGTTATTCCCGAACAGTTAGCGAGGGCTGTCTCCGAAAAAGAGCATGACGCAGGAGACGTTAAAGAGGAACTGAAACGACAACTTAAAGCGTCCTTGTTCTTTGACTTGCGGCCACAGTTTTTCCGCCCAGCACTAGATGCAATGTCAAACAGAGATGCGTTCCAGCGAGATACTATTGTGCCTTCATGGATGGAGGAAACGGTGGCTGCCAGTGAACAGTACAATCCTTATACGAACATGGTGGCTAGGCTGGTTGGAGACCAACTTGAGAAGGTGCCGATGCTTAAGGACATGGACTTTCTTACATCGCCTATGAAGTTGGAGTACATGTTGCGTCAGTATACCGGTACAATCGGATCTTACGTTATGACTGTCTCTGATCGTTTAGCTCGTATGGCTATGGACGAAAACATTGCAGGCACAGGTGCTGACTTTGGATTTTCAAAAGAAACATTTGCTCAAATGCCTATGCTTGGAGATTTGTTCTACAATATTTCCAAGGGTGGTGGATATCAGGAAAGTTTGTATGAGACAATGGAACAACTGGATAAGATCGTTACTACGATGGGTCAGATAAAACAGACTGATCCTCTAGCTGCTGCTAAATACAAATTAGACAATGAAGATATGCTCAAACATAAAAATACTTTGGCATACTTCGACAAACGTATGAAAAATTACAGGACACAAAGAGACGCAATATTCCAAAGAAGCGATATCAGTGATGATGAGAAACGAAACATGCTGCATAGAATGTTTGAAACGCGCGACGATATGTTAAGCGATATGCTTAGGATCATGGCTGAGATCAGAGAAGAAAGAGGTCTTGTCGAACAGATATTCGGAAGGAGCAAGTAATGCACATCAGAGAAATACTGACAGATGAACGAGGCAGCCTTA
>TARA_R110002020_G_scaffold64542_1_pt1 | contig 10275 bp, 4 predicted proteins | sample TARA_R110002020 | Tara Oceans TARA_R110002020 (sample SAMEA4396489) | marine metagenome | biome: Westerlies Biome; feature: [MES] marine water layer (ENVO:01000295) within the mesopelagic zone...; material: water (ENVO:00002006), including particulate matter (ENVO:01000060) such...
AGTGGTGAAGTATTTGATAGTTCTAAAATGGCTGAGACTATGGGATATGGTAGTATAGCGGGCGGAAATGATGAGGCTAAAAGACAGATGGCAGCAGTTCAGACTGTACAAGCTGTTGGTGTAGATCCGTCTAATCCAGCAGTTGAGAATGTAATGGGAGCTTTAACAAAAGACTATAGGGCTGTAATGAAAGCTATAGATGAGAAAAAGGGTAAAGTATGAGTGTAATTGCAAATGATCTAAATGAAGATGTTTATATTGGAGTTGGATTACCATTAAGTCATAATAGAGATGGTTTTTTTAAACAAACAAAAACTTCTTTAGAACAAACCAAATCTAATATTAAAAATCTTTTATTGACTAGAAGAGGAGAGAGATTAGGAAATCCTACCTTTGGATCTGATTTATTTGCAGTTTTATTTGAACAAGAAGGAGATGATATAGAAAGTAAAGTAGAAGAAGCTATACATTCTGCTATGAGTGTATGGTTACCTTTTGTAATAATAAACAATATAGAAACTAAATTTTCAACTACTAATAAAAATGCTATAAACGTATCTATACAATTTTCTTTAAATATAGATACAACTACTTCAGAACAGTTATCTATAAACATCAGTAATGTAAGTCTTGAATAGAAGAGATTTAAAGAATTATTAAGGAGATAGGCAATGCCATATTCTGCACCTAAAAAATCAGTAAAGGAAGTTAGATATTTAAATAAAGATTTTACATCTTTTAAGAATAATTTAATTGAGTTTACTAAAATTTATTTTCCAAATCAATATAATGATTTCAACGAAGCATCACCAGGTATGATGTTTATTGAAATGGCTTCTTATGTGGGTGATGTTCTTTCTTATTATATAGACAACCAATTTAAAGAATCTCTATTAGCTTTTGCTGAAGAAAAGAAAACAATTTACAATATGGCACAATCTTTAGGATACAAACCAAAATTATCAACAGCGGCTTCCGTTGGTATGGAAATATTTCAAACAGTTCCTGCGACAACTTCAGGTACTGGTGCAGATTACACAACAAAACCTGATTTGAGTTACGCTGTGAGTATTAAAGCTGGGATGGAGATACTATCTGATACAGGAGTTTCATTTGTCACAACAGAAGATTGTAATTTTAAATTTTCAAGTTCGTATGATCCAATGCAAGTTAGTATATACGAAAGCTCAGGTGATACACCCGTAACTTATTTACTTAAAAAATCAGTTAAAGCCTCTAGTGGAAACATAACTACAGAATATATTACTTTTAATGCTGCTGAAAAATATAAAAGAATTTCTTTAGCTAACACAGATGTAACAGAAATAATTTCAGTAACAGATAGTGATGGTAATAATTGGCATGAAGTTCCTTTTTTAGCGCAAGATACTGTATTTACAGATATGGAAAACTTATCAACGAATGATGATGAATTATATACTTATGCTGACCAAGCACCATATCTACTAAAACTTTTAAAAACAGCTAGAAGATTTACAACCTTTATTAGAGAAGATGGTAGAACAGAAATAAGATTTGGTGCTGGAACATCAGATAGTCCTGATGAAGAAATAATTCCAAATCCAGATGAAGTTGGTTCATCTCTTCCTGGTTCACCATCTTACTTGAATACCGCTTTTGATCCTTCTAACTTTTTAAAAACAAAAGCATATGGACAAGCTCCCTCTAATACTCAATTAACAATTAGATATAGATATGGTGGTGGTGTTAATCATAATGTAATGGCTAATAGTTTAAGACAAGTACAAGTTTCAAATGTAACATTGGATGATTCTGGACTATCAACAGCTTTGGTAACTCAAACAAGAAATTCTATTGCTATAAATAATCCTTTACCAGCTGGTGGTGGTAGAGGTCTTGAAAGTGTTATAGAAGTTAAAAATAATGCTTTGGCTTATTTTCAAGCACAAGCAAGAGCTGTAACTAAAGAAGATTATATTACAAGAGTTTATGCTTTGCCTGCAAAATATGGTAATGTATCAAAGGCTTATATTGTACAAGATACACAATTAGATAGTCAATCAGGAGCTAACTCAGACAGTAGAGTTATAAATCCATTAGCTCTTAATTTATATGTTTTAGGATTTGATGCTGGTAAAAGATTAGCTAATGTTAATCAAGCAGTAAAAGAAAACATACAAACCTATCTTACACAATTTAGAATGGTAACCGATGCTGTGAATATTAAAGATGCTTTTATAATTAATGTTGGTGTTAAGTTTAGTTTATTAACCAAAACTGGATATAATAAAGAAGAAGTTGTATTGAAGGCTATACAAAAAGTTAAAGATTTCTTTAATATAGATAAATGGCAAATTGGTCAACCGATCGTATTGGCTGATTTAGCTTACCAAATATCTTTAACTGATGGTATTTCCGCAGTTGTTCCACCTGAAAATAATAATCCAAATGGTTTACCTGTATTAATAACTAACAAGTTTAAGGAATCGGAAGGTTATTCTGGAAATGTTTATGATATTACTACAGCTACTAAGGGTGGTGTAGTTTATCCATCATTAGATCCAAGTTGTTTTGAATTAAAATTTGCAAGTGCTGACATTGAAGGTCGTGTAGTTGGCAATTCTACAGGAGATAACTAATGAATTATTTTATTTTTCCCGAAGCAGATACAACTTTATATCAAGCAACTGGTAGTGGGAATACTGGCATAGATGAAATATTAGAAGTAACAAAAACTATGAGTACATCTGGAGGTAATGTAAAGGTGTCTCGTGTTTTAATGAAGTTTGATTTAAATGAAGTTTCAAAATCTATCGTAAACGGAACTATTAGCAGTCCAAAATTTTATTTAAATATGTATGATGCTAATTCTCAAAATTTAACTACGAGTCAATCTTTATATGCTTATCCTGTAAGTGAAAGTTGGGTTGAAGGAGAAGGAACTTATGCAGATAATCCATCGACTACTAATGGAGCTAGTTGGAAATATAGAGATGGATTGACAAATAAAACTGAATGGATAAGTGGTTCTTCTGCTGGTGGTAATTGGTATTCTTCTTCATTTGCATCACAATCATTTGCTTATGAAACTTCTGATATGAGAATGAATGTTACTCCTATTGTAAATAAATGGTTAGATAAAACTCATCCGAATAATGGATTTATAATTAAAAGAAGTGGGAGTCTTGGAAATACTGATACTAACACGGATGAAGGCAGTACAGAAAGATTAGGTGAATTTAGATTCTTTTCAAGAAATACTCATACAATCTACCCACCTAAATTAGAAGTTGAATGGTTCGATACGAAGTGGAGTACAGGATCTTTATCAGCGCTATCATCAACAAATTTAGAGGACTTAGTTTTTTATATGAAATCTTTAAGACCTGAATATAAAGAAAAATCAAAAGTAAAATTTAGAATAGTTGGGAGAGAGAGATATCCTACCAAGTCTTATTCTAATACAGCATCAGAGTATTTAACAGCAAAATATTTACCAAGCGGAAGTGTAGAAAATATTGGTGGAACTGGAACATATTACTCAGTAAGAGATACGCAAACAGAAGATGTTATTATACCTTATGGTACTGGTTCTATGGTAAGTTGTGATTCTACAGGAAACTATTTTAATTTATGGATGAATGGATTACAAGCAGAAAGATATTATAAATTTGAATTTAAAGTTGTGAGTGGGAGTAATACAGTTGATGAAACTATACAATATTTTGAAGATGATTTCGTATTTAAAGTTGTGAGATAAAAAATGCCTTATACACAAGAGGAATTAAAAAACCTATCGTTTTATCAAAAATTAATTGATGAGGATGAGCAACAATATTTAACGAGAAAAGCTTTGTTGTTACAACAATCAGCTGCTTCTGGATCTGCTGATGATGGTTTTCTTTTAACTAGAGATGAATCAGGCGCAGTATTAATTTTCGAAGACCCTTATGCAAATAAATTAGATGAAGATCCGTCTACAAAGATTATTTATAATACTATAATAAAATTATTAAAAACAACATCAGCTGATACTATTATTGACGAAGTATTGGATAGAGATTTTAGAGAGTTATAGTGGCTAGTCAATTAACAAATAAAGATAAACTATTACTTGATGCTAATCTTTCAACTAGAGTAGGGTTAAAGCCATACGAAGATGGTGTATGGGGATCTCAAGGAAATAAAGACTTTGTACATTTTCAATTGTTTGACGAAAATAACAATCTTATTCAATTCGAAAATTTTTCCTCTTCTCAATTTTCTATAAACACCAGCAACAATAATATAGAATTTTATCCTGGAAATCATATTAGAAATTTAGGTTATGAAAGTGGTGTATTTAACGTAAGATATAATTTTTTAAGAAAGTTAGCTGGTGATGAATCTCCTGTATTGTTACATACAGTAAATAAAGGTGATACAAAAGTAGGAGATGTTTATACTAATACAAATAATATATATATAACTGAAGATAGTTTAGTATATTCTGGAACTGAAGAAGAATATAGAGGCAACCCATCTATTGCAGAACAATTGGCTATAGAAGATTTAAAATATAGAATAGATGAAATATCACCTAGTAGAACCGAAGTAAGATTAAAAGCTAAAAAAATAAATGGTTCTTATATGGATGACTTCATCGATATTCAGACTGCTGTGAAATTAAAAGAAGTTAATAATAATCTTAATTTTATAGGTAATGAAATATATGATTCTATAGATTTGATGTTAACCCCCGAGGCTGGTGGGTTTTTATTTACACAAAAAATGGTAGATGGAACGATAACAATACCAGATATATATCAAGTAGATCAGATAGAAGTTCCTGTAAAAACTAAGATTAATGTTATTAAAAATCCTAGCGGAGAAAATGTCTTTATTAATGATTCAGGTCAAGAGATAGATATTGCAAATACTAGAGAGTGGGATACTACATTACATGAAGAGGCAATAAGAGTAGAAAATTGGTCTGATGGTTTTAATGGACATACTGATGGAACTTTTGCAGGAACGGCTCATATAGGTTATCACGCTCATTGGGTTAGAGGAGAAGGTCTCGCTGGTGGAAATTGTATGGTGTTTCCAGACCAAAATGCAGCTTTTATAGATTTGCCTGAATGGCCAAATGAACAACGTTATCGTTGGTTGGGGATTTCACAACAGATGACTAGCTTACAAGGAAAAGGAGTTAAAAACCATGATATAGTTAATATAAGTTTAGATGTAAGAAGTACAGTTGCTAATAAAGGAGTTCAGTTATCTTTAAGATATGCTGATGAACTTATTAGTGAAGATAGACCCACACTTGCTCCTGCCGGATTTTATGAAGAGGGTCAATCTGGTCCAACAGAAACGCAACCTACAGATCCACCGGAAGGTTATCAGCCAAATACTATGGCTGCTGCTGCTGCTGTAGAACCGCAACCACCAGAAACAGAAACACAAATGTTAAATATGTATGGCGGACCGGCTACGGGTATGGTTTCTTTTCAATCTTGGATAAAACCATTAGCTCCTGATTTTGGATTAAGAGCTCCTGAAATAGGAGATGTAAACAACAGAACTACATTACCAGGTCAAATGGGTGCTTGGAAAATAGAAAATATATTTGATGATGGTGAGACAGTTTATGCTTGGAGGCCTAACTTAGAAGAAAATTTAATGATAGGAGCTACTAGTTTAGGAGAAGAATGGGTATGGGATGGATATCTATGGACAGCATCTCCCAATGTAGCAAATTATCCTTCACCACCCACAGGCACAGTAAATAATATACTTGCTGTCAATCATCATCCTTATGTACAAACTACAGATGGGGATTTTGGTGGCGATTCTTCGTATCGGAGAGAAACTAACCGAGGACAAAATAAAGGATGGCAAACCGGTACTCAAAGAGGTAATGATAAATATGTTTTGTTTAAAGATGATTTAGTTTGGGAAGGAAAAGTAAATCAAAATAATGATGATGATATAGAATTAAGGTCGATAATCCAATGGGGAGGATCCATATTCAGAGATAAAACAGTTATAGGTGAAGATGGTGTTACAAGAAAACTATATGATGATATATTTGAAAATGGTTTTATTCAAACTGTTACAAGAGCTAATACCACGGACGCGGGTGAGGCTAAAGTAAGAACTAATCATTATATTATATTTTATAACGATGGTAGGGGAAATGCTGAAACTTCCAATAAATGGTTTCAGATAAAAAAAGGGAACTCACAATTTCAACACGGAAGTCTCAGTGATTTTGGTATAGCTTCTACCATTTCTTATTTAAAAGATTTAAGCGAGTTAATTAATACAGAAGTAAATGCTAATGACTTAAAGTTTGAAGTGACCTTTTGGAGACACACGGATGATAAACAATTTAGATATTATTGGGCGGTTGCAGACAGAGTTCATCGATCTCGTGATGGTAATGGAAATATCTCAAATGATAGTTTTACCACAGATAGTGATTATCCAGGACCAATATCTAATATATTTGGTTATTTAGAAGAAGCGCCAGACGCGTGGTTTCCTAAAGATCCTACTAATTCATCTGATTGGTCTAGATTTAGTGCGATAGTTGGTGAAACATATTATAAAGCAAAAACAAATGTTTCACAAGGTGCATCAGAAACTAAGTCTCTTCAAGAAGTATTCTTTAATGCTGGTATTGTAGGATCAGCTGGTGCTGACTTAACATATGGTGTTAGAAATCCTGGTGCTACAAACTATGGTGTTCACGATGAAGATGAAAATGTTATAGACGAAGCAACAGAACCGATATATGATATAGAAGGTCGAGGACTATTTGATTATGAGATGAATCCAACAAAAGAAGGTACATTAAGTCCTCTTGAAGTTTGGAAGTGGAGTGGTAATGTAGCTGACGGTTGGATTTCAAATGCATTAACTCCGCCAAGATATAACTACACGTCACCATCAATTACAAGAGCTATAGCTGCTCCAGAAAAAGCTGGTGAATGGCAACATTTAAATTTAGAAATACCAATACCTAGTAATTGGAATCTTGAACAAAAATGGTTTTTATATATTTATGGTGATGGGGCACAAACAGAAGCTCGAGAACAGGGTGTAGTTTGGGTAGATAATCTTTTTATGGACTTTACTCTTAGAGACCAATCTGAAACTATACCTGTTTATAAACCTTATAGTGCTCAAATAAAAAATGTACAAACTGGTGGAACAGTTATTACTGTAGATAAAACTATAAGAGAAGTTGCTTTAGAAATAGGAGCAAATGATGATGAACCTGAGGATGGTAATCCTGATATATATAATCTAAATGACGATACAGATAAATTTAGCTCTTTTAAAGTATCTTATCTAAATCTTAATCCAAAAGATTTAAGAACCTATTTAAAGTTTGGTAATAATTTATTTTTGACAACCAACTTTAAAGCAGATAGAATTAATTTGTCTACTTTTCCATATTCCGTAGTTTATAAAATGTATGAACCATTACCAGATAACTATGAAAAATTCGATGAATGTATTATTGTCAAAGAGATGGCTAACCCATTAGAAGAAAGAATTAAAATAATTGATTTTATTAATGAAGAAGAACCTAAATTAGTTCTTAGGTCTCCTGATTTAAATAACGTTGAAAGTCCTGTTCAGAGAAGAGAAACTCAATTTAAAACCGAAGCTGATATATTAACTTCCGATTCTACGATTTCTACGGAATTAAGAAACGAATTTTTAAGTCAAAGTTTGGATAGTGTTGAGATTAACACAGATTATTCTAGATTTGTAAATTTTATAAACTTTGGTTCATCTGAGGTTAGAGTAAGGAATTTTAAAAGAAAATTAGAAGATATAGAAACTTATAAAGTATCAAGTGCTTCTTATATAGGTGTTAGTGGTTCTTCAGCTGATTCAAATCTATACCACCATAAAATAGAAGATGTTAAAAATAATTTTGATACATTTGAAAAATATATGTATTTTGAAAGTTCTTCTTATGTAACAAGTTCATTAGGTGAGTTTCACGATAATGCTTGGCCTAAAACAAGTGGTGCTGGAACTATACCAAGTCCTTATATTTTAGCTCATACAACTTCTTCTCAAGCAACTACTTGGATTAATAATACTGCAATCTCCGCTTCAGAATATGATGATAACAATTTATCTAAATTAAGTACCTTAGTACCTGAACATATAAAAATAGACGATAGTAATATAACTTATCTGAGATTTACAGATATGATAGGTCAACATTTTGATCATATATGGGAATATGTAAATGCTTTATCAGATACATACGATAGAAGAGATAAATTAGATGAGGGTATATCTAAAGATTTATTGTGGAGTGTTGCTAAATCATTAGGTTGGAATCTAAATGATGGTAAGGATTTAATTAATTTACCAAGATATGCTTTAGGTAAAGAAGTTACTGGTTCAGCTTATTCTGATTATTCAGCTACATCTGAACGTGATATGTCAAGAGAAATTTGGAGTCGTATTATAAATAATATGCCTTTCTTCTTAAAGAATAAAGGTACGGTTAGAGCATTAAAAGGGTTAATAAATATTTATGGTATTCCATCAACTATTTTGAGAGTTAAGGAATATGGTGGACCTGATTTACCTGATAATGCTACACCACAATTTGAGATAACAAGAAAATTTACAAAAGCATTAGATTTTAAGGGCAGTCAGTATGTTAAAGTTGCTTGGGCAAATGATGATGATTCTTCAAGAAAACCTGATACTGTAGAATTGAGATTCAGAGCAGCTACAGGATCAAATCAGATACTTGTAGAAAAACAAGATGCTAATAATCAAGATTGGTTTATTAGATTACAAGATAATGGATCTACAGATAATTATGGTTCTGTTTCATTTATGTTGTCGGGCTCTGCTGTTGGTAAAGATCTTGGTCAATATAAAGAAATTAGTTCTTCTGCATTACCAGTATACGATGGGGATTTTTATTCTGTTATGGTTAGGAGAATGGTAGGTAGCGATGACACGTCAGTATCTCAATCATATGAATTAAATGTTGGTAAGTATGATAGTAGTAGAAGTAAGATACATTTATATAGTACAACTACTATGGATGTTACACAAGCTGCTTCATCATCATTCAGTAATGCTTGGACAGGCAGTGGTGATATATATATTGGTGGTTCGGCTGATTTAGCAGATGTTGGTGTTCAATTTAGTGGTTCTGTTATGGAATACAGACATTGGACAGAAGTATTAAATACTGGTTCATTTAAAAATCACGTAGCTAACCCAAAGGCTTATGATGGTAATACTGTTTCATCTTCTTATGAAAATTTAGTTTTACGATATTCAATGAATGATAACAAAGATTTAAGTTCGGATACGGCTGGTATTCGTGATGTGAGTTCAAATCAAACATCAACATTATCAGGTTCTCATAGTGGATTTACAGGAAACTTTTTTAGGAATGTTGTTGATGAGTTAAAAACTCACATACCAAGCATAGGAGCTTTAAGAAGAGTTACCAATAAAGTTAGAATAGAAGCTAATAAAATGAAATCAGGCTACGCTTTGAGTTCAGAACACAGAGCGACAGATAGTGCTTACGATACTGCACCAAGTGATTCTAATAAAGTTGGTATATGGTTTGCTCCAACCGATGTAATAAACAATGATATTATAAATTCAGTTGGTAATTTAAATTTTGACAATTATTTGGGTGATCCAAGAGATAGAACAGAGTTAAGTTATAGAGGGTTAAATTATGTAGCAGACAACTATTGGAAAAAGTATACTTCTCCAAATAATTTTTGGGATTATATGAGAATGATTAAATATTATGACCAATCTATGTATCCACAATTAAGAAAATTAATACCAGCTAGAGCAAAGCCGGATATTGGATTACTTATAGAACCAAATATATTTGAAAGACCAAAAGTAGTAATCGGTAAAACTTTAGATTTAGAAAATAGATATTATAGTTCTTCCATTGAAGTAACAAAAGAAGTTATGGTTATAACAGGTTCATATAATGCTGGCTTATCAATAACAGACTACGAAGCTTATACGGGCAGAGTTGATATATATAGTTATGAAACAGGCTCATCTGTAGTTTCCGCTAGTGGTGAGTATTTAACTTTTGAGGCTAGTGGTTCAGAAGTTAGAGATAGATTTACAAACAGAAGTATATGGCAGAGACTTAATCAAAATGATGAATACTATTCAGATGTAACTATGTCTTTTGGAGATACACTAGATGGCGTAAAGGGTGGTGAGCAAGCATTTATAAGTGGTTCAAGAGTATATGGAATAAATAAGAAA
>TARA_R110002020_G_scaffold74748_6_pt1 | contig 10275 bp, 10 predicted proteins | sample TARA_R110002020 | Tara Oceans TARA_R110002020 (sample SAMEA4396489) | marine metagenome | biome: Westerlies Biome; feature: [MES] marine water layer (ENVO:01000295) within the mesopelagic zone...; material: water (ENVO:00002006), including particulate matter (ENVO:01000060) such...
TAGTTGGAATCGGATAAGGGATTAATGTGCCAAATCCAGACGCATCATAAGTGGGGTTGTAATACCAGACCTGTGGAAAGACCGAGGTGAGTGCTTTCTGGGCAATTCCGGCATAACCATCTTCGGTCAAGACAGGGCCAAGGTTGTATTCCATCGTAGGAGAAACGGAAGTATCCTGAAACCCAATGTTTTCAATCGACATCGGACCAGTCGGACGAGCCACGTTGACAGTAGCTCCTGTTCCAATCGTATAGCTGGTGGCGGTCGAGAGCGTCCAGATCGTCCGCGTAATGGTGTAAACAGTGAGATTTTCAGTCTCTAATCCATTGATCCAGTCATTGAGTCGGTCCAGGGCGAACGCAGAATCGTCTGGTGAGGCCGTTTCTCCTGTCTGAATCACGCGCAAGTCTTGCAAACTTGCTGTCACCAGTTCTTGAACAGTCATTACACCTGATACATCGCATTCATGAGGGAAGCCGTAGTGTTGGTGCTATTTACACGAATACACTTCAGCGGCAAGAGCGTCCCAGCGAGAACGGTAAATGGAGCCGTTGTGCCATTTTCAAAAACAGCAACCACCACTCCTGCACCACCGACAAAGATAGCGTCGGCAGGAATCGCCTTCGTAGAAGCATTCGCTGCATACGTACTTCCGTCAAAATTGACCGTATCGCTCTTGGTGATTACGACTGACTTATTGTAGGTGCCCGTTGTTTGTGCCATTAGTTAGGAACCACTACTCTCTTCCGTGGACGACCACGCTTCTTTCGTGGGGCCGGAATGGAGGGAACATGCTCATGCGTGCCGTCATCGACTGCCTTCGCTTCTTCCTGAGCCGAAGAACTCATCTTTTGATCACTGAAATGACGCATAGCCGCAATATCCGCGATTGATTTTTGATCTTGCTCATATCCAGAAAGCGCGAGGTCTGGCGTGTCATACCATCCACGCTTAATCATCCGATCTGCTTCCTCTTGGTCTTGGACAATGATTTGACAAGATCGAGAGAACGCTTCTCCAATCGCATCTCCAACCGCCGCAGAGGGATCCCCGCACATCACTTTCCCATTGAAGGTGCTATTCGGCTGTGCGCGATACATCATTTTCGGAAAATCCTCGTGTCCATCAGGAGCATATCCCCCTTGGCGCTTAGGTGTATTCCACTTTTGAACTTCCTGTGAATACTCACTATCTGGCTGCTGAACAATCGCCATAAAACCTCTGTAAAAAAAGGGAGGCGGCAGAAAGCCGCCCCCCCTGCGTGAAATTACGCAATCGCAACGTCAATCGCGGTGAGCGTACCGCTCATTGGACTTGGCAACGGCACCCAAATGGAATTAGCTGCTGTCAACAGCATGCAACATTGCCCACTGCCATCAAACGTGCCGACGTCATAACCGGACCCGGCATCTCCGAGTCCTGCGGTGTACGTCACCGTATGCGCCGCCTTCCCGTTCGCGACGATGGCCAGAATCAGACCATCCTGCGACGAATCGGGATCAGCCAGCGTCATCGCCAGGGCAGATGTCCCATTGATGATCGCCGTTGTCCACTGCGCGGCTCCGAACGAAATCGCACCCGCCGCCGAGTAGCTGGTGGTGGTGAACGGAATCGTACCGGGTTTGAGATTAGCCGTGCCAGGAGCGGCAACAGTAAAGTCTGTCGCATCTCCATGTGTGACATTCGCTGAGGCTACGTGTGCAGCCGTTGCGGTGCCATTCTGCCCCCGTGTTACTCCAACGGTCGTGCCGCTGACATAACTCTGAAGCACCTGCATAAACTCGCCATCGACGAGCACAATGCGTCCTGCCGATACCGACGTAGCGGATGCGACAACAATTTCCGTATCTGTCACGGTGACAGCGGAACTGAGTGTAGTAGTTGCTAGTGCCATGCTTAACCCCAGACTCTCGCGGCAAGCCGCGCTTGAATAGTGGCTGCACCAATCAAGATATCCAAGCGACTTGGATTCTGATCTGTCCCGATCTGATACTGCTCAACCATACGAATAGAAAATCCGAGAGACTTGCTTCGCACCGTTGTGGACTCAGCACCAGCCCCTGGCTTCATGAGATCAGCCATCACAAAAGCAAACGCATCGGGGTGATAGACAAAAGACTGCGGACTGGTTGTTGTTGCCAGTGTGCCACCCGCCGCCGCTGTCGTTCCAAGCACCGTAATCACGGCATTATTGGCAGGTGAAGCATCTACGGTCTGCAACTGCCCTGATGTAATGATTGACGGACTAATAGGCAATGTTGCCATTGCCCCTGACGAGTCAGAAGTCGTCGCTGTAACGACGAACTGCTGAAGACGACCAGTCGATGAATAAGACAGAGGATTCACGCTGTTGACACCAGCAATCGTGAAAATGTCACCCTTATTCAAGGTGGCTGCCCCTGAAGCCCACCCGTCAGTAGAAATAGTGCTTCCCGTTTGATCCGCACCATTTACCAACGGCGTAGACGCGGTATAGGTGCCCGTTGTATGCGTTGGACGCACGGGATCCTGCAACCACTTATCCACACCCAACTGCTTCCGACCAAACATGCCCTCTTCGTAGTTCTCAGAGATCACGGCAGTAGGATTGAAGAGTGAGGAAGTCGTATTCGCCAAAGTGCTCATAGCCAGGGGATCGAGGACCGATACACGACCACGAAGGGGCGTAGAGAGATCCGTAAGTTTCACACCGGCCTGAAGATAGGTCAGCGTGGTACTTGGTGTCGTCCCTGGAGTTCCAACAGAAGAGTAGATATCCCGATAGACCGCATCAAACGCCAAGACTTCAGCCGCATTTGCAAGCGCCTCAGATCCCGGTTCCACGTATCGTGTCCGAATATTGTCCAGTTCTGTCGTAGCTTGCTGTGACGAATAGCCAAACGCCACATTTTTCTGGTTGGTTAGTGAAATCGGAACCGTCTGATCATAGAGGTTCTGAAGTTGCAATGCCTGTCCATCCGTTACGGTAAACCGCTGCGGTAGACGTGCATTGACTGTATTGCCGACTTTTGCACCGGCAATTTCATACGCATCGTCATACGTCCTGTTGACATTGGCAAGAAACACGAGCTTGTTAATAAAGCCTCGTGCTACTTCCTTTGTTGTCCATGACGGAGTAGCAAGAGTATTTGCCACGGGTCACATCCTTTGTTTAGAGTCGTCCACGCGCACGATCTGCGGCATTTGCTCGACGAAAATGTTCGTCAAATGAGAGATCGTCGGTGATAGCGAACTCATCAGCTACATGGGGCGAAGTTCCGAGCGGCCTAATCGGAGGTTTCGCATTACTAACGGACCGTGCTGAGGCACGCGAAGGAGCAGCTTCGATCCGAGCTTCCAGTTTCCCCATTTCCCGATAAGTTTCTGCGGGGTGCAGCGTGGAGATACGCTGAGATTCTTTTGGATTTGCGGAAAGCCATTTTAAGATTTCGATCCCATGAGGACTTTCCATCGCCAAATGCTGCATCGGCAGCGACATTGGCGTGTCCATATTTAAACTATTGTCAAAGTCAGGATCTGAAGAACGCGCCTCACTTAATCGTCCTTTCCAATTCGCAAGTTGAGTCGCTTCTCGCTCCTGTGTCCGTCTTGCCTGATACGCTGAGGATTTCTCAGCTTCTCGTTCCTGATAGCGAACATCAGCAATAAAGGTTGCCATCGCCATCGAATAATCTTCATACGTCGTAAATTGATCGACCGTAGGAACACCAGGAAGGGTTTTAAATCGCTCCCAATCAGGAGCTTGATTCTGTTGAGGAGCTTCGACAGGAGGTGGCGCAGTCATTTGCTGGATACGCGCCTCTGCTGCCTCGGCTCGACGCTCCGCTTCCCGTTGCTTGGTAATCGCCGCTTTCACGGCTTCCGTGGGATTATTTCGTCGATTTCCCTTTGCTTTTGGCCGTGTCTCCGAAGAGGACTGGTTCTCGGCAGGAGGATCCTCCGACAGATCATCGGAAGACTTCGCCTCAACTGCCTGAGACTCAGACGATTCACTGTCCTCACCGGGAACAGCGGATTGATCAGGTGACTGGGGCGTAGGAGCCTCAACCGATGTCTTATCATCGGGAGGAGTCGAGTCAGCAAAAGCCAGTTGAATCTGATCAACTGTCTCGTGATTACTCTCAATCGTGATGTCGTCTTGCGTCACCTGTCCAGCATCTTTATTCATGACTGCCTACCTAATATCATACTCTTATGATTTTTTCTTAAGTCCGGGGTATTTGGCGACGACAGCACGACGAATTCCTGCTGGGCGTGGAGCATTATGAGCCAACTGCAATGCTGATTTCGCCCTCGCACGAGTATTGATAGGATACGTCCCTTTTGGCGCACCCCCAGAGGGACCAGCAAAGGATTTCACCGTGGGATATTTCCCCGCATTAGATCCTCCAGGCTTTGTTCGAGCGGATCGAATTGCGGCTGAAACGCGCTTTTTGGGCATCTTTTACTCCTCTGGGCGTGCAGGAACAGAAGGAACGACATCAAGCGTCACATCCACATCTGGTTCAAGAGGAACTGCGACGACAGATTCTTCAACGACGAGAGGGGTGCTCACCCCGACACCGGATGGGGATTGTGTAAATCCCCGTTGAGATTGATTAGCTCGACGCTCTTGAGACATTAGTTTTTCTCGCTCTAGAGACTGCTCATGCGCCAAGGTGACATCCTGTGTCGCAGAGGTAAATGCTTGATCAGCATCTGTTCCGACGCGCTCAACTTCGGCCTTAAAGATCTCTGAGGCTTCACTCGCCTTTAATTTCATAGCCGTCACGGCTAATTGCGTTTCATTCCGCATTCGCTCGATTTCAAGCTTGGCTTGTCGATCTCCCTCCGCTCTTTGCGCTTCCATTTGGAGTTCTGGGAGCTTCGCCTCAATCTCTTGAGTTTTCTCGTCAAGTGCCTTCGTTAACTGATCGACCATTTGCCCAGCTTGTTGCAACTGTTGCTGTAATTGCTGTGGGCTTGGCTCATTTGGCTCTTCTTGGAGCGGAGGCGGCAAGAGTTTCTTTACCCGTTCGGCAGCTTCAAGATGTCCGGGGAAATCCCTGAATTTCAGGTAAATATCTCCCAAAATCTGGAAGAGTTGCGGCTGTGCCTGGAATAAGTTGCCAAGTTCATCAGCGCCTTCCTCAGATCGGCTCTTATAGGACTTTCCAATACTAACGGTGATGCCGTATCGCCCCTTATTGAGATCGTAATGCTGAATACGTGGTTCGATTGATAGCGAGGTATCCGGGGGTGGCATCCCAGGAGGCATCCCAGGCGGCATCCCCGGTGGCATCCCAGGCGGCATCTCTCCCGGCATTCCAGGTGGCATACCGGGGGGCATCATTCCCTCTGGCAATGAAGGCGGCATTGGCGGTGGTGGTAGCGACGGCATGCCGTTTCCTGGCATTCCCTCAGCCCCCTCCATCGCAAGTTGTGGGCGCTTGGTTTGCGGATTAATCGTGAACGGCGCATTGAGCATTACCGTTCGTGAATTGTCCTCCAAGTCAAGAATCCGAGCCACGCGCCCAGGCCGATCATAGATATAGGGAATAAGATCCAGAATGACTTTTGCTTCATAGGTCAGACTAATTTCAGCAAGATTATCAATGAAATGGCTTGATCCAGCCTGATGTTGCTGCTGAAGAGCCAATACCGCTCGTCCACTTTTAGCATTGGTTGCTTCTTGCCCCAACGCGCTCTCATACGCTCCAGTTCCCTCATGGATAAACTCTCTCGCTTGCTGCAAGAGCAACATCGAGGGTCCAAGGCGAGATGTGTCTACTTGCGTGCGCTGTGGCGGGGGAGCCGGTGTTCCATTTAAGGAGACATTGCGATAGCGGAGATAAGGGAAGTTTCGGACATTTGCCAGTTGCCATTCCTGCTCATGTCCCTCTTCCTGTCCTTCCACCATCGTGTAAGGAGCCTTCGTTTCTAAACTCGCCATCTCGACAGCACTACTCGCACTGTAATTCAACAAGCGCACGGCATCCTTATTCGGTTCGATCATGCCCACCCATCGACGTTCACTCTCAAAGGGGATTAGCTCACGCCCAATCACGGGAATAATTGGAATATATCGACCGTCTTGCGTTTGTGCTGGTTCTAATTCTTCAATCGCATTAATCACCGACCAATAAAGAACCGGAACTTCTTCATTAATACTCCTCGCCTCGTCACCCTCTCGAATACTCCGGCCTTCAGGAATTTCGTCTTCATAGCTATCTGACCCATCATCCAGAAGAACTCTCCGACGAGGGCGTGTTTCGAGCCGATAATATTCAGCAACGCGCACCGCACGACCAGCCCCTTCATCACCAGAAACCCAGCTTTGTGTCTCCACGCCCAAGACCGATAGCTCGTCTTCACTAAAGGCAGCCATGTCACTCTTCGGATATCGACGTTTGTAGGTATCCCAAGGCATGTCATTCGTGATAAAAGCCCACGTGCCATCAGAAAAATCCGGTTCCTGAGCAAAAGGATCTAAAACAACACTGGCTTGTTGCAAAATCCTCTTAATGACGATTCGCTGATCAAAGACGTTATCGCTCTCCGGATCCCGCTCAGTTACTACTCGATAAAAGCCTCTTCCGGCCTTGACCGCTCGTTCAAATGCCCAACTCCTCGCAAGACCAGCGCGACTTTCCACCTCAATCCGTCGATATAACCCCTGTAAGACTTCAGCGGTATCATCATCGGCAGTATCTGAGAGAGGATGGATGCCGATGCCCAAGTGCGCGGCTTTTTCAGCATTAATCGTTAGCTGAATTGGGTGATCAAGCGTCGGAATAGAGAGCATCGGACGTTGCGGGATAGCAACACCGCCAACAAGTTGGGGCTTTCGTTGCTCACGAACATCATTGGGCCATGAAAGGTCAGGCACCTGAAAACGCAAGGCATCGACTTCTCGTTTTCGCTGATCCATCTCGGCATCCACGCCAAGCTTGAATCGATCCAGTGCTTTTTGAATATCGTCTGTGCGCGTAATAGCCATGCCTTAATTTGCCATCCAACTTGAAACAGAAGTCCGAGGGGGAGGATTGATCGAGATTGGACGTGGGGGGATTTTCATGTGTTCGCGCCCTGAAATGATGAGATAGCGTGTTGCGTCCATCAAATGGTCCGATACCTTCACAATCTTCCCTTGTTCATCTCGATGATACTTCCGAAATTCGCTGCGCCAATTCGACAAATGCTCTTGTACCACAAGTCGCCCAGAAACGAGTAGGTTCCAGGTTTCCGTAAGCCCTGCCTCAACCGTATTCACGGCTGGTTGAAGATGTAAACCGAGTCGTCCATAGATATCAATCAGCTTGCGGCCATCAATCTGATTACTTCCAGAACTAGCGGGGTCAATGACCCCGTGCATCCACGCCCCTCGTGCGCGAATCCCCTCCGCATGACTTGCGGGTTCTCCATGACCCATATAGTGCTCATCATAGAGGACAAGTCGTCCCGATCCAGGGTCTTTCGCGCCCCAGATGACGGCTGTGCGATTCCAGCCGACATCCATCGCATAGACCTTTGGCCAATTTGCAGGAATTTCGGCATTTGGAACCAGGATCTCCCGTTCGGCAATCGGATAAATCGCTCCAGAGCCGAGAGAGGGTTCGCCCTCCGTCCGAGCCGCAATTTGATAGGGAGGCGTCGTCGCCATGAGTGCTCGTTGCTCTTCAGCATCGAGATGAGGGACATCCTTCCACCCAGCCTGGATAAAGGTCTTAAAATCTGCCGCAATATCTGTTTCTGGTTCTAAAAAGCCTTTGACGACATCACTCATCCCCTGCAACGGCGTGAATGTGACCATCACAATGCCCTTTGTCGTGACTGTCCGATAGAGCATTTCAGTATAGCAATCGGCGGGAGGCTCTTCATCGCACCAAATGACATCCTTGCTTGTCCCTTCAAAGGATTGTCGTCCCTGTTCATAGGTTTTCAGCCCTAAAATGCTTGATCCCCCAGAGACATGCCGCACGATGGCCCCCTCCAAAGCCCCAGATAATCCACGAGAACTGACCGTCGAGAGGATCAGGTGAGCCGGAACCATCCCGGTTCCCGGCATTTGAACCGTTCCAAGGAGTTTGGCCTGAACAATGTCACGTGTCGTCTGACTATTGGTTCCGACCGCCCAACATTCGACCGGCTTCTCAAATCGTCGGCCTTCCCACCAAGAAGGGTAGAGTCCCGTCAGGTGACAGGTAATCTCGAATGCTCCAGCTTCGCTTTTGCCAACGCGATTCGCAGCCATAAAGAGCCGCTCCTTGAACTTGCGTCCTGCGGCGAAGAAATCGAGGTGTTTTTGATAGCGATCCCGTGCATAGGGTCCACTATCCGCAAAAAAGGTATTAAATCGAGCAGTCGAGCGACGAACAGCTTCTTCGATGAGCCGATCATACTGGAGCCGCTCATCGACAGTGAGAGGCATTTAGGGGGTTTGGCTGAATGTTCGTGTGTCGGGGAATGTTTCGATTTCATCACGCGGTTGTCGGGGAATATCGGGAAATTGATTCCAATTTCCTTCCCCTTCTTGTGCAAAAGGCGATAACCCTTGGTTAATACGCTTTCTTGCCCAGTCCCTCGCCTTTATTTCAATATCCTCGGGGATCCGAATGGGCTTCCCATCGTTACCAGGACGAATAGCGTCATCGATGAGGAATCGCACCTGCGCCTCGTCGAGTGTCGGCACTAACAGCGGATAATCGACACGATCTCCTCCTGCGACGATGGACCCTGACCGTGAATATTCCGTCATGTGATCCTTATCGGCATTGATCAATGGCCCAAACCACCCCATCCCTTTGTTATAGGGCGAATCCATCTGATCAGTCGCGCTGTTGTAGCGCGGTCCCGCATAATTTGGCCCCAAGTCTCCAACACGAAATGTTTCCGTCGTCGTGATCGTGGGATCGAGTTGACTCGGAATAAATGTTTCTCCGTCGGGGCCACCCCAAGTGCCTCCATCACCTGGACCGCTAGAGTAGACAGATTCTTCAGAAAAAGTTGGATGACCATGCTGTTTGAATAGATCAGGAAAGTGTAATTCTGGGCTACTTATAGCGTCTCGATCTAAAAGAAAGAGTCCTCGATAGTCATAATAGGACTGCGGATGATCTAAGTCCATGATCTGATTCTTCTCCACCCATTCTTGAAACTCTCGTTCATCTTCAGGGTTGAGCTTTGTTGTCTCAGAGGTCCGTAGATCGGGAGGTGACGTGGGTTGGTTAAGGGTGTCGCCCATCGTACGAGGTGGAAGAAGGTCTTGCTCCTCTTTGTTTAACTGACCAAGCCCAAGAGGCGTCTTTTGTGCCATAGGCTTATTTATCGATTTTTACCGATTCAGGGATGATTTCGGCAGGAGGCAACGCGATTGTCCTCCCTGAGAACTCGTCCTGCGCATCAAGAGAGACAGGCGATCCTTTAATTTTCTGGAGTAATCCCATCAACTGCTCCGCGAGTTCTGCATCTGTCAAACTCGCAGTCGGAGTTGTCGTGATATCCAGATCCAGGCTCTGTTTCGCTTGCCCAAAGAGCCGGTCAAGAATGTCTTTGAGGATCGGCGCACTGGGCGCAATCGCGGAGAGTCGATAGGCGTCCTCCCCCTGGGAGAGCTTCTCGGACATAATCTCGGGATCGGTAACTTGCTGCCAGCGTCCCTTGTCATCCCGCGCTTGCATATGCGTGATGCCTTCGGCAGCCGTCAACTGCGCCTCGACCAACCGATCAAACCGCTTCGACACCGCCTCTTTCCAGGCCGCTAACAAGGCCGCTTTTTCTCTGGTTTTGGCTGGAGCCGCAATTCGACCGCTAGCGACCGTATCGCCCTTCTTGCGACCGCCCTTATTCCCGTGTTGTCCTCCGCGCTTCCGCTTCGGAGCGATGGCCGACTCTAACGCCGATTGCGTCGTCGGCACTGCAATCGTCTTTGCATCACCCATGGGCCGAGTCTACTACATTTTGTATTTCGGGTCGGTACAGATACGCACGACCTCAGAGACATCATCGGGAGAATTGCTGAGATGCTGGATGAGTTCCTTGAATCGCCTCAGACGAGCCTGATCCATGTGAATCGCGTCAGGGTGCAAATCGCAACAGGCCCAGGGCGTCTGTAAGACATACCGCCAGTTGATATGTTCCTCTTCCAAGACCCACATCGTTTGCACGACAGTCGAGGAAACAGGTTTTCCATTTGGGAGCATCCACAACATCACACGTGAGTCTACTCGACCACACGCCAAAAGACCATCAGAGGCAGAGAGTCGCTTCTGACTCCCAATGTCGTCTTCTCCGATG